>OGQT01000240.1_pt1 | contig 52671 bp, 66 predicted proteins | sample 1553261 | NCBI WGS metagenome assembly OGQT01 (sample SAMEA2579992, study PRJEB22360) | human gut metagenome | biome: human gut; feature: human-associated habitat; material: faeces | place: Denmark | collected 2008/2010
TGCGGCATCATTAGCAGATTGCTGTGAATTATCCGCATAGCTACTTGCATTCTGTACTGAAGTATTTGCATTAGTCTCGCTTGCTTTAGCATTAGTTTCACTAATCTTCGCCTTATCTTCAGATGCTTTTGCTGCATTTTGACTTACAAGAGCAGCGGCGGCAGATGCTGCGGCATCATTAGCAGATTGCTGTGAATTATCCGCATAGCTACTTGCATTCTGTTCTGAAGTAGCAGTGTTTATTTCTGATTGCTTTGCCGCCTTTTCTGATGCCAATGCTTTGGTTTCACTGGTTTTAGCAGCATTTTGAGAATTTAAAGAGGCTTGTGCCGAATTTGCAGAATCACTTGCAGAACTAGCCGAATCATCAGCGCTTGTCTTAGATGCGTTTTCTGAAGCTTTCGCGTTTTGTTCCGAAATCTTAGCATTAGCTTCTGATGTAGCAGATGCAGTCTGTGAAGCCTTTGCTTTATTTGCACTATCCGCTGCATTTGTCTCCGATGTCGCGGCATTCTGCTCAGACTGTTTAGCATTAGCTTCAGAAGTAGCGGCGGCTTGTGCAGAGTTTTGAGCAGCAATCTGATAATTATGTGCATTTATTTCAGATTGTCTAATACTCTCAGCGGAAGCAGCGGCGGCATCTTTATATGCGTTTGCGTTAGCTTCAGAAGCGGCTGCATTACTAGCTGATACGGCTGCTGCATTTTTATAACTTTCTGCATTGACTTCAGAAGCCTTTGCGTTGTCTTCAGACTTCTTAGCGGCCTCGGCAGCATTTATAGCGTCATCGTGATAGCTACCAATTATTTTTTGGAATGTTGCAATAGCATCTGTCCAAACATCTGGATTTTTTGATGCAGAACCAACATCGAGCAGTCCTTTTTCGATATTCAAAACCTATGGTTTTGTATGTAAAATATACTAACCTTCTTCTGCCGCATCAGTAATATGTCCATCATATATAGAAATATCGTAAGTCAAAGTACCACTTGCGGCAGTTGCCTTTTGGCTTAAATACCAAGGGAATATAATATATTTTTTATCTCCATCAGTCTTAATTTCACGAGTATCGGAGAAGAAAGTATCAAATTGACCAAGAGCATTAACATACCGAATAGCCAATATTTTATCTGTAATATCGACATCATCAATAACAGCCGGAATCTTAAATTTTAGAATGCGCGAGTCGTTATCATTAACAACAGCGATATTTTCTGTTGCGCATGGTACAATATCTCTGTTTCTAATTTCAAAAATATATGAACTCAAATATTTCACCATCCTTTAAAAATATACTTGGTATCCTCTAAATGAGAATACCAAGCGGATAATTTATCATGTAGAATAAATTATCTATCAAGTTAGTTATTTTCTGGAATTTGCATTCCTGCTTCAACCATGAATGATGCTGGTAATGTATGCCAAGCATACGATGATTGCGTATCATCAGTTATAGTTATATCATAAATAACTTGACCGCTTGTGCTAGTAACATCAGCGCCCATTACCCATTCTGTGTAAATGTATGTATTATCGTCACCCGAACGGATTTCACGTTCAGTTAAAACCTACTGACTAAATTTTTTAGCAGCATTCACACATCTAACAGATATGATTGAGTCGTTAACGTTGTACCCATCAATATACATTGGAATCTTGAATACGATTCGTCTTGAATTGATGTCAGTAGCAACGGCAATTTGTGACGAAATACTTGGCATGATTGTCCGTCCTTGAATAGCAAAGACGTATTTATCGTCAATATTCATACTACACCTCAATTCAGTTCCATGAGATTGGATAATATATTATGGAACCATATCTATCATTTTTACTAAATAACAACCAAACCATCTATTACACCACCGACAAAATATGTAAAGAATTGTTCTTGCGTAATGTAAGCATTTCTGTCAAGACCAACTATGCGAATCTCTTGTAAGTCATACGGTGCAACCTTGTTCCCCAATGTTCTATCAAGAATACCTATGGTGTTGACAGGTATGTTATATATTGTATCGTACATATAATCACTCCATTAGAAAAGAACACCAGATGTAGATACATCAACACTACCAGATAGAATGCCTTGGTCATTAACGACAAGACCCTATGTAGTAATACTACTACCTTCAGTGTTAGAAATTGCAAACTGTAGTGCGCCAGCTTTAACTACAACGTGAGTATTTACACGAAGTGTCTTGGATTTATTTAGATTTCCCCAGATGTAGGCAGTACCATCAACTGCGACCTTTGATAAAAAGAAACCTACAATTGTTTGGTCTGAACCACTTATAATATTTGGGAAGGTAATGTCGTTTTTATTCGTTACATAACTAAGAACGACATTACTATCAACTACCTAAAAATAATCAGCGGTATTAGGTATTCTAACACGCGAATAACCACCACCCGTTACTTCACGCCCAGAGATTTTTCCTTCTAAATCAGATGTAGGTATCTTATCTTTAAGAATACCAATATACCAATAAGTTGGCACTTGCGATGTAGTTGCCTATCCAAACATATATTTATTAACAAGTGATGCCATATTGTTGTTTATCATTATATACCACCGACCTTTCTTCTAAAAATTACTTCGCCCCAAGAGCGAATATAATTGTTCCCCTCGTAAGTCAATATCGGCTGTTGTATATATTTCCCATCATGAAGATTTTCCGTATTAGAGGACAACAGCGTAATATATACAATACCAGTATTTGAATCTATCTTAATCTAGTTTGGATTATCTGTTCCGTTGATTGTAAGTACAATATCTTTAAACTGGTCGTAGGTACAAAGATTCCAACTTATTTGGCTTACATTTGGCAGAATTATACCACCATCGGTATCTGTAAATTGATAAGCCAACACGAAGGTGTCGCCCTATATAAATTCTCTAGTCGGAAGTTTAATTAAAAACTTATCATTCGTCATAATGCAACCCTCCTTTAAGATTCTTTGTGAACATACTGATATAATTCAGATACTGTATTGTATAATTCTCTTAGACTAATAGTTTTCTGCAATGGTGCATGAACAGTAATTGTGTCATTGTCAACAAAAGTTATAGTTGGTTTACCTTCTGTACCATCGTTATATACAAAAGAAATATCAACAACATCTATCGGATAGTAATATGTTTCCTGTTGTGCAATATAAGCAAAGTTATAACTATCGCTACTCCAGTGTCCATCTTTGTATACAAAGTTATATACACCAGCATCATTTCTTGTTATAATAGTAATAAATGAATCCCAATCAACCTTCACATCTACATTGCTCTATTTGTTTGTAATAGAGCAAGATACTGCAACTTTACTCTTATCTGCTGATATCGGTGCATTAAGTCCAGTATCAAATGCTGTGACATCACCAGTTGATTTTGAATATCCAGACTCTGTGATAGTATGAACTGTCTGTCTGGTTTCATCATTTTGACCAGCGCCTACACTAAACATCTCATCATCATCCGGTGTCGCATTATATTTGCCAAAAGCTGCGCCGCCGTCTGCTACTACAATAAGCCCTCGTCCAGAAGCAAGGCCATATAGTTTCCGAACCGTGTTGCTCGAACCGAAAGCAGCGCCATAACTTCCGGCGGTACAGTCATTCATTATTATTTGTCCAGTACCGCTTGGATTTATTGCAGTTAAGTATCCTCCTGTTACATCTGATAAGAATACGAACTTTATCGCTTTATTACCGTCCCATATATAACACAAAGATGTGTCGTTATTTACGAATAAACCAGCGCCGACTTCCAGATTCTTAGTATTATCTGTGCTCTTTATCCAATTCAATAAAGCAGATTCGGATTCAAAAAAACCACCGATAGAACGCGCAAGCAATGTGGTTATTTGTGCCTATTGAGATGTTACTTTATTATTCAGTTCCACAATACCGCTTGCGTTTACCTAAATACTAGCTAAATTGCTCGCAACGCTGGTCTTTAACCCATCAATACTTGTCTTGTTTGTCGATACATCTTTTTCTATATTAGTACATCTTGTCTTTAAACCGCTAATGTCCGATTTATTTGTAGCTATACCATTTTTATTAGTAGCTATATTACCATTAGCTGTATCTAACCCGCTTTGTAGTGTAGATATACTCTCGGCGTTATTGTCAGCTTTTGTATTCACAGACGAAACTTGGGAAGTAATATCAGCTTCTATATCGCTCTTTGTTTTTGTTATAGTATCATTTAGTATCTTTACTTGATTTGTTATGTCTGTCTTAATACCAGATATTTCAGTGTCCTAATTTTCATTCTTCTGCTTTATCTCAGTTATTTCAGAAGAGTTTCCAGATATATCTTGTTTTGCCTAATTGATACTTGTTCTTAAAATTGATATATCGCTCGTGTTCGTCTCTACGCTTGTTTTAAGTTGCCCTACGGCAGCGTTTGTCGTATCAAGACTGTCTGTTATTTTCTTTCTTTCAACAGCCTGTTCCTTATCAATATTTTGCTTAGTAGTGTTTACTAAACTTTGCATCTAAGTAACAAGAGAATTTCCATATTGATAAACACCGTTACCACTTACAGCATTTTCACTAAAAGCCGTAACGGTGCTATCAACTTGCACACCTTTTGTATATAATTTACCAGAACCATCAACCCCGACATCCTGTGTCATATCAGAAGTTTTAGCCACTGGTTTAACACATCCAGCAGATGATTCTGTAGCAATAGACGGCGTTATAGTCACCTCATTGCTACCGTCATATCTCTGCCCAAATATAATCAAGGCGTGTGGGTTTTTCATTGATTGTGGTCTATTTGCTAACTGTTCAAAATCTATCTTATGTAATTCACCATTGTTGTCAAGAACAGCAACAATAGTTATATTAGAAAAATCTGCCAAATATTTTCACCTCGATTATATTTATTAAGTACCTACAATAACACCATAAATTCTATAAGGGACACATAGGCTATTATCTACTTGCCAAGACGGGCCAACATTTACACCGTGCGTATGATAACCAATCACATTGTAAGCATTTAAATCTGTTTCATATCGTCCAAATTTCAAGAAATGCGCTTCAGAGAACCACACGGCGCTACCTTTATGAACTACTGCCCTACTAGAAAAACTAGCATAATCAGTGCTAAACCATAAATATGTATTTTGTCCATTTACTTGATTATCACATACAAGACTTCCGGCTGTTCCACGTGAACAAATACATCCGCAGTTTCCAGTGCTATCTTTTGCGTATACAAAGAGATTGTCATAATCATTAAAGTTGGCGCGACCATAACTTCCGTCAATACGTCTGACATTTCTATTCGCATACTGGTCGCCACTTCCGATTGATGTACCAGTATATTCCCATACAAAAGCGAACACTGCATCACGCGCAAGATTAGTTGCATAGATTTGACCAGCAGCAATTTTCGAGCCTGTAATTGTGCCACCTACTATATTGTCACCAACTATCGTGTTTGAAGCTATTTCTTTTGATGTGATTGTACCAGCTGCTATGTATTGCCCGCTTATTCTTTTCGCCTTTATTTCATTTAGTACCATACTACCATCTGCCGTTAATGCTGTACCCCAATATTGAGCAAAGGAATCAATGTTATTTGCATTTACACCAGACGCAGAATTAGTCCAAACGATACCGCTACTGGTAACATACCAGATTGTAGAACTCTACTCAAGATATTGCGCATTATGAAATGCTATCTTTGTTCCGCCATTTTCTCCACTATTTATCTTAGTGCAGTATAATCCCATACCACCAGCAACCAATTTACCAAACCTATCCCAATTTGACAGTGAATCATTGATAATTGCGTTAGATTTTGTCAAAGCATCAGAGCCTTTTTGCAATACGTCTTTGATATTTTGGTCTAACTGGTCATACTTTATTTTTTGTGCAGCATAATATTTCTCTGCATTAGCTTCGGCTGTATTTATTGCCTCGTTCTTAGCGGCTAATATTGCTTTTTCTAGTTCTTCTCTATCTTTTTTTGATTGTCCTGTAAGGTCATTTATCCATTTTTTAATAACATTTTCATTATTGCTATCTATCTTAGCTTGTGCGTCTATTACAGCTTGGTCAAGCGTTGCTTGCTTGGTATCACTGAGTTGCTTATTCACCTCGTCTGTGGTGCTATAATGAGTAAAAGTATCGCCAATAAGGTCGAATTTTTTATCAACATTTGACATATCAATATTGTACTGTTTGATATATTCGTCGAGATGTCCATTTAATTCATCCATAGCATTTTTCTGATTTTCAAGTGCTTTGTTCATCTTGTCTAAGTCGGTGCGCACATTCTCAGCATTACCACTAATAGTATTGTTTATTGAATCAATAGTGTTACCGCTTTGATAAGAACTGGCGTCACTTATAAGTCCACCGCTTAAAGAACGCTGGCTTCTCTGTGCAGAAGATGTCGTGTCAGACAAAATCTTGCCTAAAGTGTATTCGCTTGTTCCAAGATTAAACTTGTTACCAAAAGTAAAACTTAGACTATCTGGATTATCATATTCAAAAGAAACCTCTTGAATAAATGGAGTGAATATGATATCGCTTTCATACGGAACCGTAATCATTGAACCAAGTGTCAATCCAGAGCCATCGAATCCAAGTTGCTCTGTCCACTCTTTATATTCAGGCAACATCATAAAGTTATTGCAATCAATACTAAAAGAGAAGGCTGGTTGACTGCACTCATCTAAAATGGTGTATGCCTGTTTAGCAAGCTGCATTGCAACGGTGATAGTGTCAATTATCTCAAGAGAATCAGCGTATAGATTCAACAAAATATAGTCTCCGCTCTTAGGAGTGTAACTATATTTACCATCGTGGGTGTCTTGTGTGATTCCGAGCGTTGTTGGGAATGTACCGCGGACTTGGTTAATAACTACATTAGCTTCACTATTAACTACAGTATCATTTACAGAACTAATAGTCCAGAATGTACCGTCATAATAGACATAGAAGTGACCGTTGAGTTCTTTTTCATTGCCCTTATAGTGAATATAACTGTTTTGATTTACGAGCCAGCTTCTAAAGGTATCAACATTGAATTTAATTGGGGTGGCTTTGTAATCAACTGAAGGATTAGTCCCATCACCACGGCACAGATATTTAATATAATATCCGTCATTAGATGCTGATTTATATTCCTCAAGCGTCATCGTGCCTTGGTTTGTCGTGACGCTCTTGCTCATGTCTACTTCGGTATCTACATCTATATCATTTGTGGCTTTGAAACTTTCATCAGTATAGTCTGCCTGAATCAAGAATGGCTCAAGGACTTTCTTTTCCTTGGCAGAAAACCAATTCTTGTAAGCATAAATATCGACGTACCACTTAATCTTAGCTTTAATATATTCTATCTTCTTATTCAGAATATCTAAACAATATACTTGACTTATATTGCTATCTGTAATAGTATCAGTTGGTGTCTTTTGATAGATTGACTCTTCCTTTGAACTATCGTAAGTTTTTGAAACCCAGTACAGCTTTTCGTCAGCAACATACTCGTTATATTTACCACCGACAATATTTGTGATGGTTTCAGTAGTAAGATTGTATACATAGTCTCCACCGGATTTATAGGTATCTATGTTCTTTTGCGCGATTCCTTGATACTTCTTCATCTGGTCTTTTGTAACATTTGTTTGATAACTAACGGCACCAAGTTGTAGCAATCCTTGGAATGCAACAGATGCGCCAGTAGAGACAGCAGTAGTTCCAATAGCACCAGCGATAACTGCGGCAGGTCCGCTAAGTCCTAGTGCTTCTGCAACAGCAGTGCCGCCACTAGCTAATGCCGTACCAAGAGCGGCGAGTGAAACACCACCAGTATATGCTGCTAATGCGACGCATCCAGCAACAACAGCGATAAGACCAAGACCAATAATGATAGAAGTCCAAGCAGACTTCTTCACCTATTTAGTTTCTTCTTGGTATGTCGTAAGTGCCTCTGTGCAGTAATTATAGATATATTCAGAATATGTATGGTAAGTATTTATGATGTTATATTGCGTATTCAGGTAGATATATCTCTTCAACAGCCAAGCGTAAGAACCGTCTTTATCAGAAGAATAAATCAGCTTCTTAATTTGCTCTTCCCAAATACGGACGTGTTCTTCAAATGACATATTTGTTGTAGCTGGCTTAGAGCCGTACATCACCATATTACCATTTTCATCATACTTTATACCAGTGACATTAAAGGACTTGCCAATCCAATCTTCGTCTAAGTAATAATCTAACTTATATATGTTATTATTTCCAGTCGGGTTTATCTTAGATAGTCCGAGAGAATCAGAACCGCTAACACACAGAATTGTTGCTATATCATCAGATAATTCTTCAAGTTCGGAATCCTTCATCAGATTATCGAAGCTGATAACAATATCAGTAGGTTTAATCAAATCATTTTTTCTATGAACTTTTACAATGTAATTCTCAATATCATAAGTAAAAATACAATCATAGGCTGTTGATACATAATTCTGTAAAAATCCATATAATCCGTCACCGGTATTATCAAACGAACGATATTTGTCAGCCAAGTCTTCATCAATTTCACTATAATCGAAAGTCCAGTCATCAAAATCTGCACCAGCAAATAAGCGATACATCAGTGTGTCTTTCGGATATTTTACATCATAGAATTTATAAGATTTTGCATATACTTGTGTGCCACCAGTAATCATAGTTACATAAGCTAAATTAACTGGTTTGTAGTTTAACATATATTCAGCAGAATAACAAGTGACTTCTTTATAAGGGACACCCTCCCCACGCTTTTCCTTGACAGATTGGATAACAAAATATCCCATTCCATCAACGTGAATCATGCGCATCTTCCTGATATATGAATAATAGTCAAATTCAATACCGTCGAAGTATTTATAAACATTTAGCGTCATTTCTGACACATCATTACATCTAAGTGTAAATTTCAGTCCTTTTACATTTACCAAATTACAGATAATATGTTTATTGGGATTACATAACTGTAGGTCAGGATATTGATACCGACCATAAAAATCAAAATCAAGATTGATAGAAGCCACCTCCAATACGTTTTACTAGCTGATATATCAGCCTTAAATCCTTTACGCCACCGTACTAAACATCAAAATAAACTTGTCCAGTAGGAACTTTTATAAATTGCTTATTAAAAATTTGCGCCCTATATAATTTTTCCAATTTCTTTCCTGAAGAATCAGTGGAAGTGAATAAACCAGTATAGCTATCAAACCTCACGTGCTCACCAATCTAAAATCTATTCGCATACTCAGGAACAGTAAATGTAACAACCTTACCATCTTTTTGTGTATACTCTTTTGTGTTAGATGGCAAACCACTCATAATGAATGTTTTATCGTAAGTTAAATCATCATTATATATCTCAATAATTACATAAGCATCAGTAGTCGTAGCGGTAAACTCAAGAACTGGACGCATTAAATCCTGTTCTTCTGAATTATTCAAGAAATGATTAACACCACTATTTAGATATAAACTACGTGGCATACCCCACGCCCAAGGTGCATCGCAAGTAACTGTTGCGGTCACACCACGATAACCACCAGCATAAATAAGGTCATTATTTAATGTAATATAGCAATTCCAGTAATACTGGTCAAAAAGGTCTGAACAGACCTGTAATTTACGGAAACCAAGTGGTGATGCAAGCCAACTCTTCACAGCAGTCAACGTATGAATATCAACAGGATTATCAAAAACTATCTCAATTCCAAATGTCAACGGTTGGTCAACCTATACATCTAAAACAGACTGTTTAGCACTTCTTAACGGCTTAATTGTCGTAAATGTTCTACCATCACCAGATGTTCTCTTATTTGGGTCTTCTTCAATAAATACGATAGAACACCCATAAAACTCAGAAGGAACATCATTAAAAATAAATGGAAGTCCCATTACAGCCATATTTTCACCACCTTTAGTATAAATATATAAAAACGTATTATTACGTATTGTTTTCAAATTAAGAACATTGGCCCACGCCCACTAGCATTTTAATTTAATTCCGATACCCTCGATATAAATATCTACGCTACGATTACCAATGTCGCCTAATCAACTATTGCTGACTAGGCATTCACGTGTTAGTTACGAACAATTAGCAGCAGTTGCAATCACAAGCCGGAAGCGGATTGTAAGTGTGTGCTGCGGTTGTACCAGCAGTGCTATCAACAGCCAGAGAAGCAATGCGGTTCGGATAGAAGGTTGCGTTGGTGTAAGTAACAATCAGATTGTCATTAGCCTTACGAGTTTCCACTTCACGCTGTACGGCGCAATCTAGGTTTGCGCAACGGTTTTCCATACGCTCCTGCAAGATTTGGAAACTGTCTTTGTTGGCCTGATTCTGCACGGCTTGCGCACCAAGCTGTTGATTGATGACGGCGAACATGGCCGCATTGCGGTCATCCTGCTCCTTTATCTCTTTCTTGATTTGCTCGTAAACACCAATGATTTCCTCACGGGTGTTTTCCTTTGCATGTGCAAGTGCCAACTCAGAATCCTTCTGTGCGATAATGAGGTCTTTTTCTACGATTGCGCGGTCATTTTCACGAGTCATATTCAACTCGTAACGATTAACGCAGTGGTCTTCGTTGATGCAATTGCTCAGTGGTGCGTCCACCGACAACACCAGACAATGCACCAAGTCCACCGATAGCATTCAAAGCACCCAGAGAAGTACCAATGATACCAGTAGCCAAACCAGCGTTAGCGACACCCTTAGAAGCATAATTAGTCATTTCCATAACTCATTTCTCCTTACATAGATTACCAAATATCGTGTACGTTCGTATAATAAAGCCGTATAATAAAGCGCCTAAAGTCATCACGTGCTAACTAAGGCGCTTATTGCAATATTTAATTATATCTACTCCTAACATTTCTATAGCCACCGACTTTAATATATCTGTACAATGTACTATAGACTTGATTTGCAGACTCTCTCTTAATGTTTGCAAGCTCATTGCGAAGTTCTGTAGTGTCAATTCCACTAATATCCAAGTCGCCCATATCAATGTTAAGTTCAGAGTTGTTTGTAGTTTTTATATTAGATGTATTAGGTGTTGTTACAGTAGGACGAATAGAAGCACCATCCATATTCTGTACAGCATCATTAGCATAATCAGGGATAACAGCTTCTCCTACCTTCAATATTCTGGCAGTTTCATCTTGACCTAAACCAAGCATCTTATCTAACCAGCTATTGCTCTTCTTAACCTCATCTGTACCATCATGCAACTTACCAATCATACTTACGCCAGCTTTGATAAGTTTTGGCAAGTATTTCCTAATTGCGTTTGTTGCAAAGTTCTGTACAAATTTATCGGTGTCACCACCAGTTAAGAAAGTAAGTAGGTTCCCAAAGCCAGAGCCAGAAGAACTACCAGAAGCAGCATTCGCAACACCAGACAACGCACCAGCAGCCTGTTCACCAGAATCAGCCAAATCCTTTAACGGTTCGACAGTCTCTTTTGTCTGATTGCCAGTATCCTCGCTCTTGTTGCCCAAATCTTCTACTTCAGGAGCAGTGTCCTCGGTTTTGTCAGTTAAGTTATCAAGCGCCTCGCTAGTACCAGTAGCAGCTTCCGTAGTCTGGCTCAAAGCATCAACGAATCCTTGATATGTAGCAGGAAGCGTAGATGTGTCTACACCGGCCTGTTGCAATAGCCCCTTGATTAGACCATAAGCATAATCGTTTCCAGTACCAGCCGCTCCTTGCGCACCAGCATCAGAAGTATTTGAAGCTACATTATAATTTATCTCAAGTTGCGACAATGCGTCTTTAACCTGACTTATAGCTTGCTCAAATTGAGTTACTTGCTGGTCAACTTTGTCCATATCCATCTTGATTTGGTCTATCTGATTATCTAAACCATCAATAGTCTGTTCATCCAACTTAATTGAAGCATTAAGTTGTGTATCTTGAGTTCCGAGATACTGTCTAACAGTATCTATATTAGCAGAGCCAGCTACCTCTTTATATTTTTCAACAGCAGCGATTGCCTCATTCCAAGGCTCAGTAACAGTCTTGTTGATACTGTCGCCATATTTATTATTATACTCAATCAGACGATTATACAGCTCTTCTTGCGCACCTTCGCTAGTATCATTAAACTGTGCAACTGCGGCCTGATACAAATTACCCTCAGACTCAAGTTCATCTGAAATATAAGTAATATAATCGGAAATAGCGTCCTGTGAAGCATCGAGAATGTCACCAATAGCATCAAAAATATTGTCAACTTTATCCTTAGTTTTATCTAAAGCATCAGTTGCAGTATCGTATGCTTGGTCTTTCATCTCATCTTCAAGGTCTTGTTGCTTTTCGTTCAGACTCGCAGTTAATTCAAGACGTTTAGCTTGCGCGTCAGCAGAGTCATCATACTGAATTTCGGCGAGTTGTGCCTGAATCTCTGCGATAGATTTCGCACCATCTTCAAGTTTCTTCTGATTATCAGCAGCTTCTTTTTCTGCTTTCAGTTTATCTTTAGCATCATCAACAAGGTCATCATAAGTATCTTTGACATCATCTAAAGCATCTTTGAAGTCTCCGATATAGTCTTTAACCTCTCCGAGTTTAGTCTTTAGATTTTCATAATCTTGCTTGGTCATTTTCTTGATAAGGTCGATTATGTCATCAATACCATCTTCAGCATCCTCAATTATATCAAGTTGCTGTTCCTTAGTTTGTTTTTGTAATTCAATCTGTGACTTATCTAATTCAAGCGCAGACTTCTGTTGCTCCAAACCCTTCTTCTGCTGTTCTAGTTTAGATTTCTCTAATTCTAGTTGCTTTTGAACTACTTCAATCTCAGATTTCTTTAGTTCGTAGGCTTCCTTTTCAGGGTCTGTCTTAGAACCAGAGCCAGATTTCTTGCCGCTAGAGTATCCAGATGGCTTCGTTGGAGTAAGGTCTGTAAAATTCATATTATCAAGAATGCGTTCTTGTAATGATTTTTCATTCTTTGTCTACTCTTGCTGTTGCCTAGTAATCATATCGCCAAGCTGTCTAGCACGTTTTACGTCACCAGAAGCGGCTGCTGCATTCGCGGCATTAGACAAATCGACACCAGAATACATTGTCTTAATAGCCTATGCTTCGTCCATATAGGCTTGTATCCTAGTTTTAATACATTTTATTGTATCATTCGTCTCATCTATCTGTGATTTAACCTTATCTCTTGCGGCTTGTTGTTGAGCTTGCCAAGTTTCATTCAAATACTGCGACTCTAATTGCAGTTTCCCATTATTAACTTCGATTTTATCGCTTAACTCTGGATACTTCTCAATTAGTTTCTGTGCAGTTCCAGATGACAGCTCACCATTATATTGCATCTCACCGAGCGCCTTATTTAATAATGTCTGCTGTTCTTCCATATCGGAAGCAATAGTTATGTAATCATTAAATACATCACTCGCACTCTTAAATTCGTGCGCAGAGTCTGTTGCATCATTAAAAGCAGTGGTTAATTCATTTTGTATGATATTAACTAATGACTTCCAACCTTCTTCTGTACTTAAATCTATATTGAAATGTTTTGACCACTCTTGTGATAATTCTGGGTCATCAACAATTTCTCGTGCAGTTTTTAATGCTTGCGCGTGAATTTGGTTAAAAGCTTCTGAGCTTGTTGCATCTAGCTTACTTATAAAGCCATCAGTATCTATAACATCAGCTAGATTTATTTTTGCCCAACTGGCTGGGTCAGTCTGCTATTTCGCCTCAAGAATTAAGTTTGTGATATTCTTATAGGTATCGTTCGCTTTCCCGCCAAGTTCCTCGTACTCACTTTGAACTTGAATAAGTGAAGGGATTTGTTCTTGGATAGCGAGATTATTTTGTTTTTCTTGCTCTTCTAGGTCTTTGTATTCTTGTGACTCTACTTTACCCTATTGTATAAGCTTTTCTTTCTGCTCATACAATATTTTTGCATTCGCCAGAAGCTCTTGAATATTAGCATTCTCGATATCGTAAGTAGAATAGTAATTATCATTACCGCCGCTCCAGTTAATATCTTGTAACTTCTTGGAGTTGTAAGCATCATCAACAGAGTTGGTATAACCACCATATATATCATCTAATTGCTGTTTTCTTTGCTTATTATATTCGGCTTCATCATCGTCCACTATTCCCTATTTAGTTTCGCGGATTTTCTCAAGTGCTTCTTTCTCTTGGTTCAACAAGTCAAGCTGTTTTTGTTCAGAGATTGTCATATTTGACTTATCAATTTCGTCAATCTTACTATTGATTTCGTCAAGTTTTTGCCCGGTTTCCTCTAGCGATTCTTTGTCACTATCTAGTTTGGACTTAGCTCTGTCTAATTTTGCTTCGGCAGAATTGTATTTATTCCAAGCTATTATTCCAGTCGTTAAAGCTGTCGTCAAGGCAACGACTGCCGCCGCAACTAAAGTCATTGGCTGTATCGCTGCCAAAGATGCTGGTGATATATAACGCAAAGCAGCAACAAAACCTTGTACTCCTCCACCAGCTTTGATAAATTCATCACCGAACGAGTAGGCATACAAGGCTACGTTATCCATAACGTCCTTTAGATTAACCAAACCTGTCAATAGTCCTTTTATACCTTCTGGGCCAGCTATTCTATTCATAGCCTTTATCACTGCACCAGCAAGAATATTTATACTTTGTACAGTTATAAATCCCTTTAGCACATCTGACAAAACTGGAATTTTATTAAGGAGTATATTCAGGATTTCGAGTAGTTTAGTACCCAAATCAACAACTGTTCCGATAAGTGAATCTAAGTTAAGGTCATTGACTAATTCAGTCCAAGTTGTTTTGAAGCTATTTATTTTAGCCGTTAGAGATTCTGTGTAAATAGACATACGTTCAGTAGCAGAGCCGTTTGCGTTTTCTGCTAGTGTAGTAGCTTCAAGAACCTCTTTGTAATCGTTCATCGTTGCACGGAAGATATTGGCTTGGTTTGTACCAGCAATAGCCGTAGCAATCTGTGACTGCTGATTACGATTCCATGTATCCCATTTAGCAGCAACTTCGTCCAGAATGTCAGAGGATGCCTTAATAATCCCGTTATCGTCTCTTAATGCGATGCCAACGGTTTTTAATGCCTTTTCAACATCATTCAAAGATTTACCAGTATCACTAACATCTTTACCAGCACTAATCTTGTTAATTCTCTGAATAACAGAGTTCCATGCACGACCGATAGTTTCAGCGGCTTGCTGGGTTTGGTCAGCAGTAACAGTGATAATTGCTTCCATTCTTTCCAATGGAACACCAGCGGCAGATGCAGAAGATGCCACACGGCTCAATGCGTTAGCAATATCGCCAGAACTTGTAGCATACTTCAAATCAAGTGTTGTCAACTGGTCAACAATTTTCATCGCATCAGACGCTTCCATCTTATAACCGTTCAAGGAGGCGGTTAATGCTGTAGTTGCATCAGAAGCATCCATAGCACCAATTACAGATAAAGTAGTTGACGCTTTAACAAGTTCGCTTGTTTCTTCAACAGTATTACCCTGTCTGAGCCACTCTGTAGCTGATTCTGCAACAGCGCTTGTAGTTGTACCAAGTTGCTTTGCAATGTCCGAATATTCAGACATTAGCGCCTTGGTATCATCGGAACTCCCCTGAGTAACAAGTCGAATCTGTGTCATGGAGTCATTCAAAGAAACAGTTTCACTTACAACACTTTGAATCACCTGTTGCAAACTTTGTAAGCTGACAGTATACGTAATAGTATCTGCAATCAAACTTTGCAACGAGTTGTCTTGTAAAGTAACATTCAATTCTTTTTGTGCTTGAATTGAATCGCGCGTTGCTTGGTTTTTGTCTCTATTATATTGTGTATTTTTATAAACAGCTTCACCATTGCTTAAAATACCTTGCTCCAAATTCTTGTAGCTTGTTTTCAAAGCATCTAATTGCTGCTGTTCAGCTCTCATGTCAACGCCAGTGGCGTTTTCTTTTTTCAGCTTATTTATTCTATCCAACTGGTCACGATACGCTTTGTATGCTTGAACTGTCTGTTCAATCATTTGTGTATCGTTTTGCTGGTCTTGCTTTTGCGCATTAAACTCTTGCAACTGTCTAGTAATTTTGTTATATTCGTTGCAAAGGTCTTGTACGGCAGTTATGTTACCTTGATAATGTGCGCCAGTGCTGTCTACTGTAGCACCAAGATTGGTCATAGCATTGATTACTACGTCAACTTGTGCCTTCATATTCTTGAGGTCGTCTGCAAGCATTTGACCTTTAGTACCATCAGTTGACATTGCTTGCTTATAAGTATTGGCAAAGTCGTTTAGTACCTTTTTAGATTGACTCAAGTTTTGTGCTAATGCAATAGCATCCTGACCACTTTGTGTAAGTGTTCTAGTCCAACTAGCGGTGTTTGCATCTATCTGTGAAATCTGCGTGTTAATTGCATCCCACAAATTTACTTGCACATGTTCAGAGTTCGCTTGCTGTTGTATATATGCAAGCTATTCTCTATACATTCCATCAAGAGCTTCGTTCTTTGTAAGTTTTGCCTGTAACGATGCCTGTTCTTTAGAATCGCCATTTACAAGCGCGGTTGCCATCTGATGTTCAAGGTCAACACGTTGCTCATAAAGTTTTACAATATCGCTCTGAAGTTCTTTAGCCCTTTCAAAAGCGGTATTCATACCATTCATAGTGGTTGTAATATCGGTTGTTTCAAAGTGGCTAAATACATCATGCGTCACACCATTTAAGTCTGTTACAGTATTCGTAACAGCTTGAACGCCTTGATTAAGCGACAATATTTGTCCATTAGCTTTCGGTATATCTACTGAGATATTCTCTATAAAACCAGTAAGGGCATCCTTGGTAATTTTCATGCTACCGCCGATAGACTGTATAAATTCATCCATCTGCTTTAATGTAGCATTGTTTAAATTGACGGGTACAGTTATGCCATTTTTATTGAGTGTCTGTTGTAAGTCAGATACAACAGCTTGTGTTTCTGTAGTAAAATTATCGGCATCAACTCTAATACCTATATTAAACATTACATCATTTACTGCCAATTATACCACCTCCTGTTTTAATTTACATGATTCAAGCCATTAAAGCTAAATCCTTCTTTTTCCATTTCCGTTTTAATTCTACCTGTTGCATAGCTAGTAAGCCAATCAGATATTTCGTTATCCATTTGTTCATCATAATTAAGACCTAAGAAGTCTGGTGCGACTGTATTTGTTTTATAGCTCGGAAATTCACCATACATCATATAATCATACAATCCCTGAGTAAAATGTTTGCCATTTTCCACGTGTGATGGGAATTTCTTTGAGCCTTTATGACCAAAGGCCAAAAGACTAGAATCAAACTTTATTTTAACTTGTCTGCTGTTCTTATCGTAATCATAAGTAACAGCGCCCATAAAGCCACCATTCATCCCAAGACGTTCATAGTTGTCCCCTTCTGGGTATGCAACATAGTAATTTAATCTAATATAATCTTGCACACGTTTAACTGTATCTTCGGCTATCTTTATGATTAGTTTATCGAGTTTTTCTTCAGCATTAGCTAACCTTTGGTTAATAGCTTTCATAAACTGTTTAGCCGCATACGTATTTTTCAATTGAGTGCTTGAAGACATTCAAATCACCATTACTCTTTCGTGGTTTCTGTCTTAGCCTTCATTTCTTCTTTTGCCTTTTCACGTGCAGCGACTTTTAAAGTATCTGCAACTTCAGTAGTAAGTGGGTCATTCAATCTAGCAACAGATTCAATTAGTCCTAGCTTACGCATATCCATCTTATTCAATTCCTTGCGAATCTCCTGAATATTAGTAATGTCAAGACGCTTACCAATTTCAGTTATAAACTCATTCAGAATCTCAAGGTCACGAATACCAGTAAGTTTCTCACACTTAGCAACAAAGTCTCTGTAGTCATCACCAGCGTAGCACATGACATAATTACTAAAACCAGTTGACATAAGCAAGTCATAGTTCTCGATAGTCATTTTATCAGTAGGTGCTACAATATCGACATAAGCCAAAAGAATATAGAAAGTGCTAATAATATCATATTGTAAGTTGACATACTCAAGACTAAAATCATCCATATCTTCAGCAGATACAAGCTCTCTATACTGTTTCTTAATTAAAGACGCAATACCATACTTCTTGGATAGAGAAATATAAGAAGTAACCTTAACATTCTCTGAAAGCCACTGTATTAAATCTTGACCAGTGATTAGATTTAATTTTCTCTGTGTCAACTTATCTAACAAATCGTTAAAATTCATACTCAAACCCCTTATCTCCTTCCAAAGCTGTTAGTAGAACCACCAACGTCAGCAAGTGTTCCTACCTTGATATCAGACTTAATTCCATCTTCATCAAAATAGTCTGCAAGCATATCAGATTCATCTAAGTCAGAATAAACACTAACCATCGACAAGCCGCTACCATTCTTAGATTCCCAGCCCATCAGTGTAACAATTATACCGTCTGGTAATTTAGATTCCTTCATCATAGTAACATATCTATGTCTTGCCGCATGGCTATAGAATGGCATACCAAGAATCTCACTAATAGTCACACACCAGTTGTTTACCATTGCAACAGATGCTTGTTTATACTCGCCATTTGCGCTACGAGAAACAAAAAGCCACTCGCTCTCAATATTATTTTCTTCTCTATACTTCATCCATAAATCAAAATATGGTTTAAACATAGAAACAAATGTATACTTTTTCAACATTTTGCCTTTGCTAGTTCTACCTTTTGTTTTTATCTTTTCAGGTGTCTCATACAGACACCCAAATTTAATATACTCATCCTTGAAGTAATCAGTTTTAAATCTAAGCAATTCTTGCTTTCTTGACCCAGATGCGACAGCCAATGCAAGATAACAAGCAATCTGATATTTTTCTGCTTTTACCAACTTGTTCAAGCAATCGTCAATCTGTTCTTGCGTCAAAACTGTCTTCTCACGAACTGGTTGCTTCTCCGAAATCTCGATTTTTGTAACTATATTTCTGAAATCCTCGTATTCATCGTCGAGGATATTTTCAATATAGTTAGACATAGAACTCAATGCAGACTTAACTGTTGCTGTTCTATTTGAAGACCATCCCATAGTCTCTACAGCATAACTAAAAAATCTAACAAGTTCACGTTTCTTTAAATCGACAAAAAATTTATCATTATTATACAGATAGTTCCAACAGAAAAACAATCTAATCATCTGATAGTATTGTTCAATAGTCTGGGGCGACTTATCTGCGCTTCTTTTATACGCCACAAAGTCATCTAGCAATCCCTTATTATCTGGATTTAACTTTGCCCATATCTCTGGCGTATATAAGTTATTATATACTGTTCCTCTACCCATTTTAATACCTCACTATTATATTATTTAGCATTCCACTAATATCATATTTATAATTAACACGCATCAAAGTTTTGTTAATTAAGATTGCATTATGGCTTAAAGCGTCCTTTTCACTGATGCTCTTTTTTGTAGTATTAGATACGAAATTCATAAAGTCATTTATGCTAATCCAATATGTATTAGATTCCCTAAAATCGAGAACAAAACCAGCAATTACATTTTCAAAAGATTGCGCTCTCTCAAGGCTCTTAATCTGATGATATTTAATATCTTTGCCGTCCTCTAATTTATCAGACTGAATACTAAAACTTGTACCTTTAGTTGATTTCAATTCAATAGGCAGGAAGAAACCTTTATACAGCATAAAGCAATCAAATGGATTGCTTGTAGCAAAAGAAGAACGCGAACTCCTTGTAAAATTATTTGCAGAGTCTTTTATTCTCATAAAATAAACTTCTTTTGGAACAGAATTAGCAAAATTCTGCTCAAATTTCTTTCCGGGGTTCATTCTTTCACCACCTTTTATAGTGGTACAAATCGAAACTTATACCATTATAAAAGGTGACGCAAAGCGTCACCTAGATATTACTTCTGCGTAATATCGCCAAGTTTATTGACAGATGCAACTTCCCAAGAGCCATCAGCACTTACGCGCAAATACTTACCAGCATCAGCAGATGTTACTGTTGGGAGAGCTTTGCAAGTATCCTCTAATTGAGTGATTCTAGCTTCGGTATCATCCTTCCAAGCATCAACATCATCAACAGTAGTTTTTAACTGTGTAACAGTATTATTCGTAGTGTCTGTTTTTGACTTCAGCGAAGAAATCTCTTTATCAGTAGAAGTAAACTTATCACCAACTGTCTTTGAATCAGCGAAACCATCAGAAATCTTTAGTGTCTTATCAGTTACTAATTTGCTAATGATTTCCTTAATCTTGACTGCGATAGTTTTATTCTGGACTGGATTTTCAGAGGTTTCGGATAACGTGGCATCAACAACATGACCACCATAATCCTTTACAACCTTGTCGGTATATTTCTTGGCAAGAATGTAAGTGATAATATCCATATTTATACCTCATGCCATGCGTTATCTATACCTAACTGACAAATAAACTTAAAATCGGGAGTGTATGCTATAGAACCGACAGCACACGGTGCATTAGCATCACTATTTTCAAATTTCCCAACATCAGTAGACGTTGGAAGTTTTTCCATATCCGCAGACGAACCTATCATAATTTCCTTAACGTCAGGAACTACGCAGTTGCCACGGATTTTCATAGTAATAGCATCCATAAAAATCACCTTATAACTTTAGGATAAAGTCACGAAAACTTGTGGTCTCTACGAACTTATATCCCATATTCAATGTATCAATCTTCATATCATTGTAGGATTCTGGGCAAGTATAAACCAAATTGATTATATCTTCTTTGGTTATGTTAAAAACATTCATCATTCTGTATACTAAATCCCTTATATATCCTATATTCTCCTTGAGAATGTTCTCTCCTTCAGACCAGATAAAGAATTGATAATAAAAATATGAGAAAACAAGCGTCCCCATACATTGTCCTCTATAATACAGATAACTGTCTGGATATATCTTAACCCCATCAAACATCGGTTCAGTTGATGAGTAAATATATTGATATAGATATTTCTCTATATATGTATGACCTTCTACCGGTATATTACTCAAAGACTTATCTCTTCGTACCCAGTTATAAAATGGTTTATCAAAAGTAGCATAAGTAATTCCATGTCCAGTCAAATGAGCCAAGATGCTACAATTAAAATATACATCCTCATGTGAAATCAAATCTTCTTTAAATTCGATACGATTATCATATAAGAAGTCATACCTATATAGATTTCCGTGTAACCATGCGAGAGAACTTAAAGTCTGTACTTTGGGATACTGACCTTTGCAATATAGGTCACACATATTATTGCATTTTGTATCTCTCGTTTCGTAGATATTAGAAAATACTACTTCTGGGTAATTATTATCAATTATGAATCTCTTTATCTTAGGTAAAGCATCAGCTTCAAAGAAGTCATCATCGTCAGCAAACAAAACATACTTTGTATCTTTAGATATATGCTTCATCCCATCGTATCTAGTATTACCCGGACACTTGGTTTTATGCTTATCAGTTTTGCAATAAACTAAATTAAGATAAACATTGTACTTATTATATACCCTATATACACCATCTGATTCACTGTCATCACAGATTATTACCTGTAAATCTGATTCGTTCTGACGTACAATAGAGTAAAGTAGCTTACCTATCTGGTCTGCATTAAAAGCTGGAATTATTAAAGTAAAGAACATAGCGTCACCAATTACAAATCTTTCTGACAAACATCGCCATCAGCATCAAGATAAAGATTCATCTTCTTAAATGGGCCTAGCTCATCATCTATAGTTTGCATGTTCTTACTCATATTATCAATATACTCAGAAGTTAGACGTGCTGTGTCTGTACTTGAATCATATTGATACAAATTCAAAGTAGTAGTTTGCTTCAAGATTACATCCCTCCATATCTATTTAGATATTTATTAAGCCTAATGCTTTCATGATTGTTACCCAATATCCACCATACTTCCAAAGAGTATCTATATATTTTGTTGCTTGGTTTAACTTATATTCAAAAGACTGCTTCTCTTTGGCTTCATTCTTAGAGTCTATGAAATAGACGCTCCATTTCTTGATAGTCACCCATCTCTGTACTTGCCACAGCGTAATGATTCTCGTCAAGAACCTTTAGCAAGTATCTGGCGTGCGATTCCTCATCGTTAGCAATTCTAATTAGAACTTCTGCATCATAATCGCTGTTATGCTTCTTCGCAAATTCAGCATAACCGAGATACTTCTTTGCATCATGTATCTCATCGACGAAGCACTCATGTAGCATATCAAGAAATTCTGCTTCAGTCATTGTTTCTTGCGTAGTAACCGTAGTTTCTGTTGTCATGAAAAATCATCCCTTCACGTTAGACATAATATCATCGTACAAATTATCTATATCGCTCTTATGGAACTTCAATTCACCTAAAATAGGGACAGTGATAACAAAACCATTATTGCTAATACTATCCTTAACAACTTCCCTCAAAATATCAATGTCAACATTACCTGTGTCATCAAAAATTTTGAGCATCTTTACAACCCTATTTTCTCTATATGATGCAGCTATATCTTGCGAACGGTTAATTGCAAGAGCAATAGCAGCACCAACCACAACCTTCTGCCAACCATCAACATTCTTTAAAATTTCACGGTCTGCAAATTTTGCCACGCCTTTTCCAATACATTCAACACTAACCACTAAAAATCACCTTCCGTCCAAATCATCAAAATCCGCAGAAACATTGGGATTTATTGATATTGAAATCTTCAATAAAAAATTGCTTTTATCGTTAGTCAGCTTTAAAAAAATGTAACATATCTATCACACTTCGCATTTCTTCTTCCGACAATGTAAACTCACTAAAATCATTAACTGTTCTAGTGATTCCATCATCACAATCAAATCTATTTAATTGCAAATCATAACCAGATATATTAACATCTTTACCATCTTTTAATTTAGCCGACATAGAAGTAGACCCCTCATTAATGACTTGGGGCATTACAATATCATCTTTATTGTTTTTCATAAGTTTGTAGTAACATTCTCGTGAACAACAAATTGTTTTCCACGAGCCAGCGCGTTCGCACGATAGGCATACATAGTATTTTTTACCACAATAATTACATTTTCTATTTTGATACGGCATAAATTATAAAAACAGTCGGGGCATTGCCCCGACATAATCTAAAACAAAAAATTACTTATACGAATTAGGCTTCCTCATCAGTATAGATGATAAAGTCATACATCTTGTTGCTCGTACAGCTACGGACGAACTCCATGGTCAAGTTCTGAGTAACAGGGTCGCCATCAGCAGACAGGTCGAAATTCCATTCACCATCAATCTGTGCCTGACCTTCGATAACACATGGGAAAATATCACCAGAGCAAACATCACGTGCTACGCCATAAGCAGAGACAAGAACAGTCGCTGGCAGTGCGTCAGCAGACATAGTAATCTTCTGTGCTGTGTCAGTAGTCTTATAGGTGTAAGCACAAGCAATGCGGTCGCCAGCAGCAAGTGCGCTCTTGGCAAAAGTCAAAACGCCATCAGCACACTTAAAAGTTCCATCACCAGCAGTAGCGGACTGAGTAAAAGTCTTACCATAAGTACCGTCAGAGTTTACAAGATACACGAAACCAATTTCGTTGCCTGCCGCTCCGATAGGTGTATGATGTAGCTTTACACCAGCAACAGATACGTCTCCAGTGCCAACATCTATAACATCATAAGCAGTAATCTCATGTGAGTCAATGTCAATCTCAGTACCGTTCTGGATAGCCATAACCTCGGTGTTAAAAGTTGCACTCTCAACACTCAGAGTAGCCCTACGGGAGTGACCGAAACCAGTACCAATGTAAACATTTCCAGCGCCGCCGGTAGGATACACCATTTCCACGGTGTTCTCAAGTGAAGAAGTCTTGCAGTCGGTCAAATATGCAAGAATCTTTTTGGTAGAAGGCTGACGCAACAGAATCTCAAAGCACTGTTGCATAGCAAATTTCTTAGGTGTTGCTTTACTAGCCATTAAAAACACTCCATTTCTTTTAATTTATAATTGCCGCCCAATTTACCTTATCCCAGTTAATTGGGTTCTTCTTTGTATCAATACAGCCACTATATAAAGCGCGCATTGTACCGTTGTATTCATCGACTTTCGATAGTCGTCTATATAAGTCGTATATCATGTATATAGGATAATCCCATATTTCTTTATACGGCTGTCCTCTAGCGATTAAAGCAGAAACCAAACTGCCTAAATCAACATTAGATTTCCTGTTATTTTTCTCTCTACTCTCTCTACGCCTATATTCCTGTTCAAGGAGCATCTTCTTACCACGTTTAGTCGGACATTTCTTCCAGTAATAATCTGGATGATAGTCGTTTATCTGTCTAAGATATTCAACCATTTGCAAGTAAAATGATTCTGTGAACTGGAAATTATCCTTATTAAAGATAAGCATATTTCCGTCCCTATTTAAAGAACGTAGAGTTATTTGCTCATTATCGCCAGTACCAACTGTCATAACCATATATTCACAATCAAGTGATAGAAAATAATTTAAAGCATCTCTATAGTCTGAATTTATCAATACACAATTAGAATCTATGCGGTAAACGTTATTATCAACCACATATACATCACTGCCACGCGCACTAATCAGTGCTTTCTGTATGAAAAACAACCATTCACTCTTAATGTCAGTGTATAGTTTTTTGCTATTATGCCACATTACGTCGGCTATATCATCAGACGTTATCATCATAATATATGTATAATTCTCATACTTATCTAAATCACAGACATCGGCAAGTGTAGGATGTTTGACATAAACTTTATCAGTTAATTTTAGTGGTCTACCGCGTATTAAATCAACATGTTTCATACCGGGTCATACACCAATCCATTGCGAAGTTTATCTGTAATCGGCTGTGTATTGCATTCTATCGTGCTATTAACCTTAAAGTTATAGAGCATCTGGACTCCATAGAACTCGCTTTCATAAATTCTAGTCTGGAATCCGCGCAAATATGGCGTTCCTTCTATTGGCAAATCGGTCATCTGGTTATTCAACATTGTATCAATTTCTGCCATAATATCATAGACTCTATAACTATCATTATAGAACCATACGTCAATATGACAAATAATATCAATATTTAAAACAACATTCCGATAACCTTTATTATCTTCAACTTCATAGCCACCGTTAAAGTACGCACAAACGTATGCTTCTTTTTTAGTCTTAGCATCAGGCATCTTTGGCATTGGATATATATGCGTCATAAGTAAATTATTAAGGTTTTTTGGTAATGGTTTATTACAATTAGGTTCATAGTTATATAGGAGTCTTGCTAAATTCTGGTTTCTTAAAAATCTGCCGCCAATAATGCCGTTAAGCAACGGGCTTAGTTCTTTGTAGTGCGCCATTATAACAATCCTCCTAACATTATATCAAACTTCTTCTCGGTATTTCCATCACTACACACTACCGTTACTGGATATTTAGACTGCTTCATATTCTTAATCTCAAAAGTCTTATCGTCAGTCTTTTTATATTTATAATAATATGATGGATTCTCAGATTCAATGCTAATTTCAACATCATTATTCGAGATAACTTGATATTCAACAGTGCAATTTAGTTTGATAGTTCTTATATCTGGCACAAGCGTAATATCGTCAATGGCATCTTCACCAACCGTGACATTTACATACTTTATGCAAGACGGATTATTCTTCATCTGAACTATAATTTGTGCGCTTCCGATGGCATTTAATACATAACTGCCATTGTCATCAATGCTTACTATAGAACTATCTGTAGTAGTAAATAGCAGTGGTTCGTCAATGACAGTATCGTTCTCTGCAATTTGCACAACTAATTTATTAAAATATCCAACTATATTTATAATTTCATCATCACAACTAATATCATATTTATTATCCAAATAATCTGCTATCTGCAAATCAAAATTATCATTCACTTGTTTATTGTCATAATTCACATAGAACTGCGCAACGGTAACAGAGTTTTCGTCGAATGTTTTATTACGCTCATATTTAGCTCTATATCTTATTTTGTATACATCTTTTCCAAGAATAAAACGCTTTCCAACATCCCAATCTTTAGTCCACTGATTAACCTGACAGATTAAATTTAATCTACCATTAGGAACTTCCATCATATCTTCTTGACTGGTTTGTGTCTCGTTGAGTTTATAATCCATATAACATGGTTCCCTGTGAATATTACCATACTTGTCTTGAGTATTAAGGGTATTATTACATCTATATACATATACACTTGATGACGTAACTTTTAAATTTTTTGTTGCAAATACTATCCAAATATTATCGTCAAATCTATATCGAGTGCCAGCAACAGGTCTATGCGTATAATCGTAGAAGATAATCTTCCTAAAATTATCACCATTTCTTTGACCTGTCTTAACATCAATAATAGTAGTTACTCTCGCACGGATTGGTTGAAATTCAAGAGAGCCAAATGTTATCTCTTCCTCAATATCATCCCATACAGTAGATGTATCATCAAACTGCATATCTTGCAATTCCGCTGATGCTTGATACCACTCATCTTTAGGTTTACCATTCACTTTTAGAAATGAATCATAATAGTTCATTTTTCATCAGTGCCTTTCTTAACAAGTGATATACAATGAAATACGATAGATTTAACTTCTTTATGATTTAGCTGTTCTTCCTTACGAAGACCATCTAGGATAGCAACAATAGATACAAAAGTACAAATATCAAAAATATCCTTAACTCCACGAAATTCTATAATCAGTCTATCTAAATAAGAGTGGAATGGTGACATATCACCAGACTCTTCACACTCCTCAAAAATTCCAAGAATTGCAAATAGCTTGTTAATACTTCGTTTGTTATAGTAGGCAATATCATCTTCACTAAGTTTTATCTCATACACCATAATCACCTACCGCCCATTTATCAAAAGGTGTATTACGAAGACCATATTCCACCATATCTTGACTGGCTTTCTCTCTGACCCTATCGCAATATTCACTCTTTTGCTTTAAATTTGACTCCTCGGAAAATGTTTTAAAGTCATTATCCTGAAGGTGCAAGCTAATTTGTCTTATATCATTGATAACCCAATCTAACCAAGTACACACCATCAATTCAGAGAGAATATTTTTCTCTGCCAAATCTAACTTACATGGAAATTCATCTGTAGTATCATCAATATCCATAATCCTCTTGGTACAATTAGCAAATTTAGGTATACTTCTTAACAAAAATGTTTTAAGCATATCCTGCGCAATGTCAATATTATTATTAAATAGATTCCTTAGATTATAGTCTTGTATCTGGCTCAAGAATAGATGGTATATCTCATCAAAACTTGTATTCAATAACACCACCCCATTACTTTGTCATATTATCTGCAATTTCTTGCATCTCTCTTGCCTTTCCAATAATATCAATTCCACATGCCCTACCGATAACATCAATCTTATTCCTATCTACTTGTTCATCATTAAAAATCTTACCAGAATAAATCAATGCGATTACGTCCTTCTGTGAATCGGGAATTTTTGGTAGTATCTGACGCAGTGTTTCATCATCGTAAGATTCTAGTGATGCAATTTCGTCATAAGACAAAATCTTATTGTAGAAATCGCCAAGCCCAAGATAATAAATCGCACAATCATCTAAGATAAAGAATGAGCCATCTTCCGCGAAAGACCTATTGTTATTCACAATGGTCATCAATTCAGAATATAGAACTGGCTTAATATCACCATACTTATCAAACTTAATAATAGTGCGACCATTTGCGTTCAAGCATAGTTCGCCCTTTGTCAAGGACTGAACCCTGATTACAGAGTCAGGTCTTGGCTGTTTAGGATTTTTTAAATCGGTATAATCTTTTTCATGCACCATTGCGGTAACATGTTCGGTCTTTTTAATTACAGGTGAAATCTCAATATTAGTTGTAGGTTTCGGTGCAGTTAAACTCGTAAGCAACGCAACCAACTTTTCGTTAATCGCATTTTGTTTTTCCTGTGAATCTCTAAGTTCTTTTCTAAGTTCATCAATCTCAGACATAAAAACAACTCCTTTGTTCCAAGCCACATACGTGACACATAAAAAGTCCGGGATTTCTCCCGGACGTATATCTAAAAAGAAAATTAGGTAATGTCAATGACACCAGCCAGAGCGTTGGTAGCAACACCAATACCATAAGACTTAAAGATAGTGGTGCTTGCAGTCATATCAGCAGCGTCCTCAAAGTCGCGGTTGATAGTACGAGAACCACCCTCATAGCACAGCTTGACAATCTTACCATAAGCAGGAGAAACGACATAGATACGCTTGTCGTTCAAAACTAGCTTATGAGGATTCTTCCAGTCTGCGACCTGCTTCAACTCAAGAGCATCATAACCCATGAAGTTACGCAGATAACCAACACGCACGAAATCAGACTGAATGTCGTAACGGTAGTTAGCATCAGCAGGAACAGCCTTGTTCAGAGCCAGCTTAGTACCAATGAACACTGGGTCAACACCGTTGTTATAGGTAGAAACGGTCTGTGCCAGACGAACTGCGGAATCGGCGTTCCAGCCCTTCAGATGCAGATTATCGGTAGCGGAAGTTGTAGGCAATGCGGCCATAGCAGTATCAAATGCAACATAGACTTCCTTGGTAATCTGTGCCTCAAGAGATAGAATAGCCTTCATGACAAACTTAGCCAAAGACTCCTTGTCGCAAAGAACCTTGTAGAAGTTAACAGAAACAGTCAACGCACGGTTCTCAGGAACAATAGTCATCTGACCAACAAACTGCTTCTGGAACTCGGTAGTTCTCTGGTCGTGACCAACCTTAGACACATAGAATAGGTCGTTAGGCTCAACGGTAAAGCTAAAGCTATCACCATAAGCGCCCACACGCTGCTCGGTATACATACCAATAGACTTGTCCAGAACTTCAGGAACAATCATATCAATCAGGGAATTAACGACAGCAAAAGCAGCCCAACGGAGGTTAGGGTTGTTAGCAATCATTTCGGGGGATGCCATACCATTAGAGAAGCTAAGACCAGACATACGAGTAATCTCGTCCATCATTAGCTTGTTAATCTTAGTTTCCTTCTCTGCGAAAGAAACAGTATTATCGTAAATAAATCCCTGACGTTTTGCAACTTCGGTCATATAATGACCCATGTAATCTCTAAACGCGGTCTTTACGACATCTTCGTTAGAAGAAAAGCAAATGCTCTTATTCATTATTATATTCCACCTTTCTTAAAATTAGTTAGCTACGACTTCGTAGATGTAAGTCTTAACAGGAGTCTTAACTAGCTTTGCAGAACCAATGTGCAGGATAGAGGTTCCAACCTTGTGCATAGCAAAACCGTCACCAGCAGCGGTATCTGCCTTTAGAGTATAAGATGCGTCGGCAACCAGATACTCCTTCTCGTCGTCACCAAGAGTCATCTCGATAATGTCTGCGACCTGTGGCTTAAATGCGTCAAACACAAGTCCCTTGACATTGGTGAACATACGAGGGTCTTCAACAATACCCTTCATCTGTAGCACGTCTGCGCCAGTATCAGCACCGATAGTGGTAATAGTGACTTCAGAACTCTTTGCCATCCAGACATTCTTTGCACCAACGGTAGGCTGAGTAGCCTTCCAAACTTCGCCCTCTGCCTCATTCTCAGAGCGAGCGGATAGAGTAAAGATAGAACCGTTTTCCAAATCTACAGTTGCCACAACAGCACGGTTCAGTGCATCAATGTTATGTGCAGCAACACGTCTCTTAATAACTACATTCATTATTAAATCCACCTTTCAAATAATTAAATAGAATCCCAAATACTATTGGTTTTCTTTGGTTCAGCAAATGGCAGACCAATTTGCTGCACACTGCTATTGTTTTCAAATTTCTCAAATGCCTGTGCCTTAACATAGTTAGACCAAGCATCAACAGAACTAAATTCAGAGAACTTAGCTTTTAGTGCTTCCTTCTCTTCGTCCGACATATTACAACCACGAGCCGCAATATCTGACATAACTTTATTCATAGTAGCCATATCAGCCTCTTGCTTGATACGCTGTTCTGTAGCAAACTTGAACTGCTTCAAAGCCTCATAGTCAGACATTGATTCAATCTGTGACATATAAGCCTTATTCTGTGCTTCAAGGTCGTTAATCTTATCAGACATAGTAGCAATCTGGCTCATAGCAGTTTCAAGGGACATTTTTTCAGACTTATCATCGGCATCTGTCTTTGACTCGTCATTCTTCTTGCCGTCCTCTGCTGGCTTATTCTCATCGTTATCGCCATCATCTGCCATATTTGCGTTATCATCACATGCACAATTCTGCGGTGGAATTTCTGACATATTCTCGCCGTTCTTTCCATTTTCAGACATATTTTCATTGCCGTCTGTCTTATCAGAACCAGCGTTTCCATCATCTGCCATGTTGCCATTGCAAGCACAACCATCAGTACCAACGGCAGACATATTATCGCCATCTTCGGGCTTATTTGTATCGTCAGCGCAATTTACCTGACCATCCTGTGCCATTTTATTTTCATCAGCCATATCTTGTTCACCTGTTTCTTTTGTAGTATCAGCAAATCTCAGACCGTTCAAATAATCGGTCTTATCTTGGGCAAATTCGACTTGAATCCTAGCATCTTTAACTGCTGGTTTAACAAAATCACCAAGCACAGTTATTCCGTCAAGGACAAATTCATCAACTCGAACTTTTCCGTCTATTTCTTCGCCTTTAGTAATAGTTATCTCAACACTAACAGCTTTCTTCCCTTCGCTATTCTTAAATACTCTAACAGCGTCTTTTGCATATTTTTTCCAAATCAATGCTTTAATAACAAGGAAAGTTCTACCATCAGTATGCTTCTCAAAAACTATCGGATTACTATATGTAGGGGATGTTTCTTTAATGAATCCTATTGGTGTTTCATCGGCTTCGTGCGACATAAAATCGTCAGTAAATCCATTGTATCTACACACAAGCGGAATATCATAAACTGAATTTGCACAATCAATTAGCACTTTAGTTTCAATAGGATGTGTGTGCGCATTTTCTCCGTCAGCGAAGGCATGAATAATACCTTTTGCAAATCTAGCGTCTTTCACATCTTCAAACTCAAAACCATCAACTGCAAACTCTAGTGAAACCTTTTTGTCCATTAACTAAAACACCTCCTTTACTTATTAAGATACTCCTGTAGTTTTTCATCTAAAAGATAATAATACCAATCGTCATCAACGCCTATTGGACTAAACCCAGCCTTTAACAGCTCTTGGTTCTCCTTAGATTTACATTTATATAAATCAATACCGCTAAAGTCCTTTATATTGCTTATTAGCATTACGCAATCACTCCAACGGTCTTGAGAGCATCAATTAGCTCATTATAATCTGCAACAAGCTGCTTAATAGTAGTTGCGTTGCTCTTCTCGACGACAGGAAGTGCTTTTGCTTCAACAGGAGCTTCGACAGGAGCTTCGACAACATCAGTAGCCTCAACTTCCGGTTCAGCGCCATCATGTTCTCCGTCCATTACAGCAAGCACACGAGCAAGAAACTCGCCCAACTGTGCATCACGAGTTGTCATTGTAATTTCATTCATCCTGCGCAACTTGTCGGCATTAAAAATTGAAAAATCGACCATATAATTCACTCCTTTAATCCTTCAAATCATTAGATTCACGTGACCAAGATGCTTCTGTGTTATCGTTATCTGCTGTTGGGTCACTAGACTTACTTGGTCTACCAACCTTACCAGTTCCAGAAGTTCCACCACCCGAAGCCTGAGTATTAAGATTGACGAGTGACATAAGTTTTTTGTCAATACCCAATGTTTTGCTCATCTGCATGTGGCGTGTTAATTCAAACGGGTTCATATCCAATGCCCTTGCGGCAAGTTGAACATCAACAATGCCAATTTGAGCATAATCTTTGAATAACTGCGATACACGTGCTTGGTCATCAGGCGTATACACATCATCAAATCTAATCTTGAATTTAAATTTCTTAGTCTGTAAGTTAATATAGTATTCAACAAAATCAGCAAACATACTGTAGCAAGAATTTATAAATGCCATGTCAACAGCAGATGCCAACTTGGACTGATGAGAATTTAGTTTCTCTGTAGTATAAAGCATCTGTGATGAAGCAACTGATTGCTGGGACATATTCTTAGTATAGTCTACTTCTATATTATCAGAACTTTCATCAAAATCAACTGTTTGAATGCTATCCATAGGCAATGCCACAAGACCTATTTGCTTATTCAAGCCTTTTCTCGCAACACCCATGAACTTTCCAAGCATATCCGGTGTAATATTTACTTGATTAGCAACCTGACCGCTCTTCGTGTCCTTATTGAAACCAATAATACCGACCAACAGCTTTGAAGCAGCAATAAAATATTTATCATTTTGTAGACCTCTAATTACTGAGCTGTAAGAAAAATTAGGGAACATTGGTGCGAAATATGGAACTATCGTTGCAAGTTCCGGTGAAATCTTCCAAGCCCAGAAACCATCCATCGGGGATGTTTGATGCCAGTACATATAACTTGAATTTCTATTTGGGACTTTTTTCGCTGGATTATACTCTGCGGTATTAGCATCGAATACATCTCTATACATCTTTCTAAATACCTTCGGGTACATTGCAATATCAACACCGTAGTTTCCAATAAACCATTGCATATTAAAATCGAACAATAGTCCGTGTGTATGTCGGCCAGTAATTTTACAGAATTGAGGAGGTAACTCTTGAATGGTATATTTTGTATCGCCTTTTCTCAAGACACAATAGAAAACTCCTTGGCGAATAAGCTGTCTAAACACCTTTTGAAATTCTTCTTTGCAATTAAATTTTGAGAAAAATTCATCTACAATTTTTAAGTCGGACTTGAACTGCTTAGAATTAAAGTCAGAATCCTTTTCTATATTCATACAATCAAAACTTGGATGGAAAGCAGCCATATCTGGAAAATATCTAGCAAGACGCTTGTAGTACATATTGTTGTTTTCAACAAATGTAGCATAATTTCTCAAAATCTCTTCACTATCTTTCGGATTAGCAAGAGCTTTTTCGAGTCCATTTACAGTAACCTCAACAGGATTCATATTGACATTTTGCATCTGCTGGTTAATCACGTCTGGTGAGAAGTAGGAACCATTATTATAGTAACTTTCTCTGTATGAATTAGAAAATTCCAAAAAGTTAAAAGCATTTAACGTTTGATTAACTTGCTCGGGTGTCAAAGTTTCATTTTCTGCCAATTAGTTCACCTCCTATTATGTGAAGAACATATAATCAAATATGTTAGCCTCATTATTCGTGTTTAATTCATCTTCCAATTTCTTTGCATAATCTAAGGCGTATACCATGCTCATAACACGGTCTTTTCTACGACCAGACTTCTCTTCAACACTTGTTCTACCCTGTACGGATATTTGTTTCAAGTTAATTGCTTCGTTAATAAACGCAGATGTTTGAGCATAAGACTGTAAACATCTTCCACGTAAGTCTTGATTATCTTCTTTATAAAATTGGAATGTTTGATTCAAATAATCTAATCCGTCCTGTGTATCAACAAGAATTGCTATCTTATTTGTGCTAAAAATATCACGTGAATGTATCAACATTCTACTCTTATTATTTATACCACTACTAGGTGCTGCATAAATAACTGGAACTGCATTGTCATCAATGGTACGCTGACGCTTATCCAAATCTTCTGGATTCAACACTGTCCACGCTGGATATATTTCGCCACGGCTGTAATCTTCTGTTTCTTTAGTTGCAACATCGAAACATCCAATACCAGAGCCACAAGAGTCAAGTACATAATAGTCACAATCAAATTCATAGAAAAGCTGTTTAGCTCTTAAAACTTGTTGCATTGTGTTGATACCATTCATTGATTCAGCATAAGAGAATATGCGTTTATACCCATCGCCATCACGCACTAATCTAAGAATCCATATTGCAGTATTGTCGTTCTTGTTTGAAGATACAGCTGCAAAGTCCATAGAAAGGATACGAATTTCTCCGGGTAATTTTTCAACGTAATATTTCCATTTTGATTTATCGTTTTTGTATTCAAGATATTCAAAATCGTTCATAGGAACAAATGTTCTACACTCAGTTCTCTTTTCCGCAAGAACATTATATTTATAGAAACTATCACCGCCGCCACGTTCAGGCTGACAGCAATACTCAGCTAACAACATCTCAACAGAGTCTTGATTTTCCTTAAACGATTGCTCAACGATTGCTCTCGAAATATATCTATTTTTTACACCCAAATTATAAGGCAACGCTACTGTTATATATTGTTTATCACCGTTGGTCATACTATCTATATATTGTAAGAAGTATGCGTAAGACCATTCATCTGCACCACGAATAGAAGATAGATATAACTGTCTATTCGGCTCTTCTGGTAACGCTTGCCTTTCTTTTGACGTTAGGTCAACATAATCAGGCGCGCGAGGTGAAGAAAGCATAGGAACAAAGACCCGGCTGATGACCTCCTTCTCGGTACGAACAAACTCGTCAACGATAAGTATTTGGCAACGTGCGCCTAACGAATTTTCGCTGTATGGCAGTGTAATAATTGCAGAACCGTTATTAAAGTCAATACGACTTTCATTCAGTCCAGTCTTAACATCCTTAATCTCTTGAATAAGATTTATTCTGCCACGTGACAGGTCTTGCACTTTTTTCACGAAACGTGTAGATTGTCCACGAGTAGGTGCGACAACAACTACAGTCGTTCCCGGATATAGAATACAGTAACTCGTAGCAAAAATTAGAGCCAATGTAGATTTAGCCAATCCACGACTTGCAACGTATACAAATGATGGATATTTAAACATCATATATATAAGTATCTTCTGAAAATCATACAATCTTAGCCCTAAATAGTCAGTAATAAATCTATGAGGATTATCTCGCCAGTAACCCAGCCATTCCTCAAAGTTCTCCATGTATCGTTTAGTCTTTGACTTCGATGCTTTCTTCCTGCGTTTTATCGTTATTGTGCGATTGCGCATCAGAATCACCGCCTTGTCTACCAAAGTCTAAACCATACTGGTGTCTTAGATTATCTATAATATCTATCGTATATTTATCATATACTTTATCAAATACTTCAGTAAATTCGTTTTCTTTACCGATTGCTCTTGATGTACCACCCAAGAATCCAATCAAAATTTCACCAATATTATCTACATCGTTCAATTCCTTATCTGGTTCTCTAACAGGTCTGTGAAACTCTATATCGCGGGCGGTCATTCCAACTCCTTGTGATGCCGCTTCGTTATTCTGTAAATCGGCAAGTCCACTATCCTTAATTAGATTTCTTAAAGCGGCCAATTTCTTTTCTACTGGAACACCATTCTCACGGTCATGTCGAATCTCATTCATCTGTAAGCATACTTGTTTTACCATTATATCAACGAACTTATCGACAATACCATTTAATTGCTCTTCCCAGTCCATATATTCAGATTCAAGGTATGCCAAATCGTCGTCATCAAAACGACCCCACTTTTGAACAAGCTCATCTGCATCCATTTCAATTATATCAAAATCTTGCGTATTGGTAGAACCTCTGTTTATTTTACGTTTTACTTTAATAACATCGTCATAAGAAGAAAGGCCATCAATCTGGTCTTCGCCAACGCTATCGTCAAAAGTGCTACCCCAGCCATTTTGTTCTGCAAATGCCATGCTCTTCATATATGCGCTAAGGATATTATCTAAACCCTAAATCTTGGCATCTGGATTTGTAACATTCTGTAATGCGCCAGTATATGCAGAATGAATATATGGCAAATCTATTTTTCTTAATGTATAATATAGTGCAAGATTGTAATTTTCTGAATACTTTCTTAGATAATTCTGGAATATCTTTTGAATACAATCCTTGCAGTAAGGCACTTTACCGAAAAACTTTCTGTTATCATCACGTGCCTGATAAAAATTCTTTTGGTTGTCACATCCACAACCGATACAAGTAATTTTTGGCTTTGTATCTTCGATAGTCACTGTGACATTTTTCCGTGGTCTTCCACGCGCCATAATGATACCTCCTTTTATCCTAGGGTAACATCATACACGCACTCAAGACCATTATCACCAATTACGGAAACAGCCTGTTCGGGCTTACTGCGTAATCTATTGTCCATACAATAACTATCAGAACCACTGATACATCCACTTTGAATTACCTTAGTATCATAAACAGTCATATACTGATTTGTATGTAGATGACCCATGTAAACAATATCGGGTTTAGCACCCGTCATCATAGTTAGCTTTTGAACAACATTACCAATACTATCTCTATCACCATGAACGGCATACACTAACATATTCTTACACACGAAAGATGCAACGCTCTCGTCAATGGTATTATCGTGCACAGTAACATTACCGCAATTCTGTAGTTTAGCCTTTACATAGAACGGGATGAACTTGTCTAAATCTTCGCCCTTCTGATTTAATGCCTTTTCCGGCTGCAATCTTGAATGATTTCCAGATACGCTATACACAGAAATGGTTTTGAAATGTGATGATAATGTATAGATATAATTGCTAATAAGTTCTGCGGCATCCATAGTCTGTTTAATTACATTTTCATTATTCTCTAATCTAAGAGAAGTATGAATCAATCCAGAGATTTGGTCGCCAAGCAAAACTACATTAACATTTTCTGTATTGTGCCGCCTTGCAATTTCAAGAACCTTACCAAGATAGCGACTAAGCCTATCACTAGCAACATCTCTATTATATGTATTGTACATATTATTTATATTAACACCAAAATGCAAGTCTGAAATAGGAACTATCATATCAGTTATGCTTGTATTTGATGAATCAAATCTAAAACAAGTAAAGCCTGTTGGCTCATAGCCTTCGATACAACGCTTAATCATATCAGAGAATGATTCACGTCTTGCATTTTCTCTGTATAAGCGAGATACTTCATTACGTTCGTCACGCATCTGTATCTTAGCCTTTTCAAGAAGCCTGCGCTGTTCCTTTATTTCTTCAAGCAATTCAGATTCACTGCAAGTAGTAGAATCTTTGATTGCAACTATTTTGCTCATTTCTTGATATTGCTTCCTATACTTAGATTCAGTATATTCTTGACCTAGTTGTTCATTTAAAAGGTCTGCAACATCCTGCCAAGTACCTATCCGGTCTTTATATCCACAGATTCTATACTCGTATTCTAGGATACCTTCTTCTTTGCGTCTTTTGTAATCAAAATCTAACATATAAACCCCTTTAATCCGTTACGGTCAAACCTTTTCCTTGTCCGTTGGTAGTTTTTGCATTTCTTCCACCAAACCGGGAACTACACCATTACCACCTAATGCGTAGTAGTCTGTAGTCAAATGCTCTAGGTTTTCACGCTCATGTATGGGTATATACCCATACTCTTCACTCGTATATTTATTATACATTTGTATAATATCATTTCTAAGTGTGCTACGAGTAGCATCAGTAAGTTGCGACAAAGAGTTATTTTGAACTTCTTGCAAATCTAACAGTTTATTTACTGTATCCTGCATTGATTTCATATCCTCTTCTTGCTTCTTTTGCTCTTGTTCAAGCTGCTCATATTTTGCATCATCTTTATAAACCTGTTCGGTTTGCTTATCCTTATTGGAAAAGTATCTTGTAAAAATGAATGTAGCAAAAGAAAAGGAGCCAGTAATAAGAGCTACTATAACAGCAGTATCTATAATAACACCCCATTTATTACTCTATTCCCTTTCTTTTCCATATATAACAAAAAGACCATGCTTTCGCATGGTCTAAGACTAAACTTATTTACTTAATAAACGACAGAATTGTGTCAAGGAATGGGTCGCCGCCAGTATATACAGGAATGTCGCTGTCAGTAATTGTCTTGTGATACTTACCATACTTCTTACAGAAGTCAGCCAACATATTGTTATATTCCTTAGTAACGCGAATCTTTTCCTTCAGCTTTTCATCAATAGCCTTTGCCGCCTCTTCGCGCTCCTTGCGCAGTTTCTCCTGCTTAGTAGCTTCTGCGGTTGCCGCACTTTCGGCCTTCACAAGCTCGGCCTCGCTGTCGAACAGTTTCTTCAGTTTTTCAGAGTAATACTTCATAAATAATTGTCCTCCTATTGACAATAAATTTTGTGCCGTTCTAATCTTTGGCACTTTGGCGCACACAACAGGACTCGAACCTGTGTGCGGTTTCCCGCCTAGAAGTTTGCTTTAACAGTTCTTATAATCTCTTCAAAACCTCCTCAAAAGTATAGTCTTTTGCCCAGTTTATATTTGGCAAATTTGCCTGTTCAGAAGAAAACCTTAATTTCTTCAGAGTTGAACATTCGTTTTTGGGAACAACATATAATTGCCCATTACACATCGTAGCAAACAAATCTACTTCGCCATCTGTATATAAATGTTTTTTACCATTACATACGGTATAACAATTAAATACTATAGCTGTGTGTTTCTCGTCTGTCCATTTTGAAGTTTTTACTTGAACCTTGAAGAGCTTCCCGTTTATATCCCAAATCTAATCATATCTATCCTTGTCACCAAATGGTAACGACACAGAATAGCCGCATCTGACAACATAAGATAAAACTTCCAATTCCGTTATTTTTCCAACTTGATTCGTATTCATATTATTTTTGAGATTTAAGTCCGTTGAAGCAAACTTCCCTCTTCACCAACTTGAGTATGTGTGCAAACTTAATCTACCATCTTTTTAATATAGAAATCATAAAGTGGACTTGCTGTTGCGACCTCTTCGTATTCAGTTCGTCCATCTTTATATCTAACAAGAAAGGCATTTGTTTTTACCGGCTTTGTTGTAATCGCGTAGTAGTTCCTAACGGATTTTCCATTATAACTACTTGCTACATGAGTAAAGGAGCTTTTTGTTCCGTATACCTCGCCCATATCGCTTACGCTCACAACCATATTTGTTTTAGACTGCGCTTTAGATGGCGCACACAGGATAAAGAGAAATACAACTGCGAAAATAAATCCAACTACGTATTCCATACTTACCTTCCTATCTTTTAAAAAGATTAAATAAATGGCGACTGCTAGAGGATTTGAACCTCTGGACGTTTCACCGTCTACAGTTTTCAGGACTGTCGCAATAAACCAGACTCTGCCAAGCAGCCATAATGGTGGGCATACTGGGATTCTAACCCAGAAGCATTTAAGCACTTGTTCCTAAGACAAGCGTGTTTGACAATTTCACCATACGCCCATATAAAAGACACAATTACATAAACCCCAAAATATTATGTGGTGTTGAATATAATGTTGCTGTTTGTGTCTTTGCACGAAAGGAGTCTACGACAATAGACTGGTGGAGAATATGGGAATCAAACCCATCTGATTTCCTGTGTGCAAAACAGGTAGTCACCTCTTGCAACTCCATTCCCCATAAAAATAAGACGATTGTTTTCTAACACTATTTGTAATTACCCGATGCTAGATTCGGATACCACAATATCTAAGATAAAGCGGACTAAAATTAAACTTGCAAAGTAAGATTTCTTCTTTGGTATTTTGATTTTGTAAAGATTTGCGGTAATCGTCTTTGTTGGCGGCTATGGTGGGACTCGAACCCACTGCCTATGCCGTGACAGGGCATCGCTCTAGCCTATTGAGCTACATAGTCAAATGGTCGAGATGGCGATACTCGAAATCGCAAGCTCCTGAACCCAAATCAGGCGAGTTTCCTCTTACCCTACATCTCGATGCTTATAGTCAGATGAATGATGCGGCACATTATGTGATTTACACCACCTATGTAATGCAGAACTCGTCACATTAAACATCTTAGAAACTTCTGAAAAATTACCATTGTGTTGATATAATAATTCAACTACTTCTTCTGGTTGCTTATCTATCTTAATTGTAAGATTTTTGTAGCAATCATTACATAGCTCTGATTTTCTTGATATTTTCTTCCCGCAAGAACGGCATACGCATACATGAACTACCTTTTTTCTTATTGGATAATCTATAAAGTCTGAGTGCCAATACCTTCCGGTGTTTATGCCCTAAACCATTTCTTCGGAAATATCGCATAATTCAGATATTTCTCGCTGTGTCATATCGCTATTGAATAGGCAATCAAATACTTTTTTAACTGATTCACTTTTTACGCTAGAAAACGAATCACCGCCAAAAGTTTGATTATATCCATTCATAAATGAGTCTTCTTTTTGTACCCAAGTCATTTCAGCATCATTTAATTCTGACATAGAACATTCCTATACTACTTCAAAAGAGAAGTTTTCTATGCCATATTTCCTGAACGCCCTTGACAATGGGTAGTCGAATGAAGCACTGTTCTCATTAAATGCACTGGCAATTTCATTAGTCCATCTTTTTTCTATATTTACAGATTGACCAATGTATTTCTTGCCATTTATTTTGTTCGTAATCCTATAAATTCCACAAATCATAAATCCACTTCCTTTATAGTTAATTACACCACATTCTCGATAAATTAGATACGTTTTCCTTTAATGCTCTATCCCACTGAGCTACGTAAGATTTATCTTACGGTTGGACTCGAACCAACGACCTTGAATTTTTCAGATTCCCAAAGTATATGTGTTGCTGTACGTATCTGAATGGCTGAGGGTGCAAGAATCGAACTTACATCAAGGGGGTCAAAGTCCCCTGTCCTGCCATTGAACGAACCCTCATTATAGCCCTTACAGGCTATCCCTTGTTTCGTTTTATTTATACTGGTGCGAAAATTAAGGCTAATAAAGAAACCAGTAATGGAGGTTCCAGCCCGACTCGAACGGGCGACATAAGGATTAACAGTCCTTCGTTCTACCGACTGAACTATGAAACCATTGGTTGCGAGCATGGGAATCGAACCCATCTAGTACGAGCTTATGAGGCTCGTTAGTGCGCCAGCTCTTATTGCCCGCATTATATAGGGTGGTTTCCCACCCTTAAAGGAAATTTGGTCTAATTAGTTTACAGCACTCTTCAATGCGCTGGAAACCTTAACAGTGACCTTGTTCTTAGCAGGAATGGTCATTGCTTCGCCAGTGGAGGGATTGCGACCATCATGTGCAGGAACATTCTTCAGAGCCAGATTCAGGTCAGTAACCTTAAAGGACTCGCCAGCGTTCAGTGCGTCAACGATAGTCTTTTCCAGCGCCTCAAGATAAGCCTTGGCATCCTTCTGAGTGATACCAGCGTTAGTTGCGAAACTCTTCATAATCTTAGTAGAAGTCATAATTTTTACCCCTTTTGTTCTATGTACTTTATTTGTTTTTGTAAGGCTTCTCGTCCTTACGCCTATATTATATCATATCAGCGGCCCTTTGTCAAGGGCTTTTGAAAAATATTTTTAAAATTTCTTAGGAAAGTGTGGCTGTCATACCACATTTTGCCACTGCCACCTGTGCGTCTGTCTGCATCTTGGCAACCCGCATATTGTTATCGAAGGTAACGCCACGGTCTTCGCACTCGGAGATATACGCCAAAGCCTGTGCTGGCTCAACACCAACCATACCAAGGGCCGCAATCTTTCCGCATAGCTTAGAAAACTCTGCAACACCAGCGTCAAAACTCTCAATATCAAGTGCTTCAATAGCCGAATCTACCATAGCTTCTGCTACATCACACTCATATCCTTCATCCGATTCGCAACAATCACAAACATGCTTCAAATCTTCTGCATTAGATTTATCACATTTGCAATGCTTGCAAGTCTTATCCTTTTCTTCCATTTACAATACCTCGTCACAAATTTTCAAAGCAAGCGCTTCTTCTGCGGTGAATCGCTTATCTAGCTTCTTGTTATTGATTTCATCTAGGTCAGCCTGTGTCAATTTGGTATACTTCAGAACAATATCATCAACACGCTTGCGAAGGATACGCATATCGTTTATCTCCTCTTCCATGAATGCCAGTTTCCCATAATTCATGGATGACATATCATGGTGTAAATATGTTGCATACCTGAAGCTCTTCCTAACACTACCAACAATACTAATCAAGAATCCCATGCTGAAAGCATATCCCATATTGGTAGTAATAATAGTATACCCGTCATCTTTCATATTCTCAATAAGAGAAATAAGTGAAAGACCATCATATACTGTGCCGCCACAGGAATTGATTAGAATTTCGATAGGTTCTTTTGTGCCGAGTTTCTTGTCAGCTTCTCTGATGCGCATAAGGGTGTAGATACATCTAAACATACTAGCATCATCTACATCGTCATACACCATCAGCTTTCTGTTCTAAAAAGCTAACTGAGAAATCATTCTGTCTTTATCGAGCAACTTCATCGGGAAATCCGAATCTGCGTCATTTCTGACATTGCTTGTAGAACCAAAATATCTTTCTCTCATCAATCCTCCGCCTCCCTATTCAAGAAGTTGAGAATCGCCCGTTCCTCAACAACGTAATACTTCTTTCGCTTGCTACATTTCTTCTTGTTCACAATGCGATAATTCTTGTCGTACTTTGATGCACGAATCAAGCCAGCATTACGAAGCTCATCGAACTCGCTTCTGTTTACTAGAATCAATAAACTATCCCCTTTTACTTCAATTAGTGAAATGAATCACTTTATTTCATATAATAACGACATTTCTCAATATCGTTTTATATCAATGTTTTACTGCGTTTTAACGCCGTTCCGTTTTTCGGAACTTTTCTTGCGCATATTGCGTTGTTCAAAATCAACACGTCTAGCACAAGTTTTACAATACAGCTTTGGTCTGCCATGTGTGGGCTGTTTGACAATGCACCAACATCTAGCGCATCTTGTGAACTTTCCATTGCTGATTAGCTTGTCATAATAATAGCACAGATTGATGAAATTGTCAAGTGGTATCTGAGATTTGTCATCAATTTGTAACAATTCTGGGCTAATTTCGACATAATGCACGTTATGAAACTGTTTTATCGACACAAGATTAGTTGTTCTGACGAACTCTGCTATCTTCTTGACACTAGATACACCAGCAATTTTAAGCGCATCGTTAAGTTTCACAGTGTACAGGTCATCAGGGCTATGATAATATAGATAGATGCAAAGCGATGCAAACACAAAATGCTCGGCATCTAAATCACAAATAGCGTGTATCTTGTTAATCTGCGTCATAGATAACACTATTCCATCAGTCCTAACCTGTGGCAATCTCTTAGCCATTGCATAGGCTGGCTTATAATATTTTGACATATCAGGTCTACTAGGAACATAATATTTCTGCGCAAAAAGCCTATCAATTAGCTTCAGTATCCTATCTTCACTTTCTCCAATATATCTAAGATACCTTATTACATAAGCGGCATCAGCCACTGGATGCTGCTCAGATAATGAGTTCTACGTCAATATCTTTTTTGCATTTTCTATTCTTTCGTCAAATATCATGCAATCTCTTCCTTATATTCATCAACTATAGTCATTTTCTTTCCAAAATAATTACGACCATTCGGATTCTCGACGACCTTGTAACGATGCCTTGAATTATTTTTTACGTTATTTGCAACAGAATCACCGAAGCAATACCACAACAAAGATTTCTGGCAACTATTGTCAATAGCATAACATACATATATAACATAGTTTACACACAAATCTATATTAGATTCTATTAACAAACAGTCATTTTCAAAATCTTCATACAATCCATCAAATAAAGCGGATTTCATTTCCTTCAGTTCATCCTCAGAAAGATATGGAGCCGCAACAGATATATTCTGCATTATATCTCTGTTTAATCTAGTATATTGACGAAGTAATTTTTGAAACTTACCCAAAGTTCTTCTATCTAAAGAATCAGACGTTACAGACATCAAACACCTAAAGTCAAATTCGCCGCGATTTTGGTTTCTCCTTTGTGTTAAATCCAAATCTTCAATGTACTTAGCCAAAATATTCATAGTACATTTGGAATTAAACAATGGGGAATACTTATAATAGTTTCTGATAAATGCCTTTTGTTCTGGTGATTTATCAACAATACGAACCAAATCATTGATTCCCATACCAAATTTCACCATACACTCAGTATCACAAACACGCTTGTGGTTTTTGTACTCCTGCATCTTCGCAGGGTATACATATCCAAAGAAATATGCTTTCTTATCACAGCAAATTGAGTTCTCGAATTTTATCCTCTCGTTCACCTTATTGATGCTGACAATCTCCTCTTCTGTTGCACCATCTGGTATTTGAACATATTTCTGACGCTTTGACCACTCTTTTTTTGGAGGTTCATAAGAAATACCTTTAGTTTTATCAATAGCGTTTCCTTGATACATACGCATAATCTTTATACGTTTTTCGAGTTCAGCCCTTTCCTTAGATTCCTTATCAAATAATGGCAACATTGCATACATATTACTTGCAAGGTTTGTAATGCCACCGATAGGGCTATCAAATGATTTAATATCCCAATTTGCAAACGTATTAAAGTTTAGTCTTTGTTCTTTAGCCTTATGCTTTTCGTAGGTTATAACAGGTAATGCAGGGTCTATTGCACCAACTAAGTATGGATTATCTGATGTTAACGCTATGTCGCCATCAAAATCAGCGTCAGACTGGCTTATGATAGTTAAGTCCCAAATGCTGTAAACGTTACCCCACTCTATGTACTTAAACCACTCCTTACACTTATTATCAGAATAAACATTCATTATCTGATTTTCGGCAGGGGCGACTAAGGGGCTACGTTGAGTTGATATTACCTTTGAACCTTTTTCTACCCATCTTTTTGAATATACGCATTTTTCTGGCAATAATCCTTTTACTTCCATGCCGAAAGCGTGTTCAGCCATGGCATAGAGGTCTGGGATAAGAAAATCATAAGAACCTTCAACAAAAATCTTACCGATTTTAGCTTGGTCTATTTTCTTCTGTGCGATTTGACGAATCTTATCCTTAACATATTTATCTTTTAATATGTCAAGATTATAAAGTAGGCATTTCGCAATAGGCGAATCTAAAGAAGACTCTATGTTGTCTATCGTATCATTTTCGTGGCGTCCTACCATTAAGAGTGATACATATAATGGGTCGCCTTTTAAGATTCCGTCAATCCACTCCGTTGTCGGCTCTGCTAAAGCCTTAATGGAATCTTCGGTAAAATTATTGCTCTGCACATACTGATAGTTTAAAGGAGTAACAAAATCAGATTCTTTCTTATTCACTCTGGTTACGCCAATTCTATGACCATATCTTTTAAAATAATAAATATATTCATACCAATTAGTATACTTCTTCCAGAGTTTGAACTGGGACTTTGTAAGTATAACATCAATACTATCAATATCATATTCAGTCCCATAGATATCTGTTATTTTGTCAGTATGCGCGACTTCTTTCGCAAATTTGTGGAAATCAAATACTGATACAAGCCCTTTTAACCAAGGCCCTCTCATTATAAATGCCGATGGTAAATAATCTAAAGACAAATCTTCTTTCCAAATATTTGCCATAGCGGGGCTTATCATTCCAGAGCCATCAAAAGCGTTCATATTGAAATCTATTTTGCGCTTCTCTATATCTATGTCTCCAGAGTCATTCGTAAAAATCCAATCAACCGTCTGGTCTTTTAGATTGTATTCAAAATCTGGAATAACGCAGATGTTTGGTGTGGTTACAGTATTCGTAGCTGATGTGTATAAAGAGTAATATGCGCTGAATTTCGCAAGATTTATTTTACCTATTCTTGTTTTAGTTAGTCCGCAAAGCATAATGTGCTCAAGACTATCATATAATTCTTCATTAACGAAAAATGCAGAATTTCTACGCAACTGACCAGCACCAGCACACAATCTCTTATATTTAATAGTATAGACCTTATCATTGATTGCCATTTGAACAGAGAAGTGATTTTTGCAAATAGCTTTATAGTCTTTCTTTGTCGTGTCGGTCTTTACAGTTATTAAATCTGGAACGTATAAAATATCGTTTATCTCGTTCTGTATGCTCTGAATCTCTTTTACATCACCAGTTGTTTGAACTACATGATTCTTTTTCTCATATAGTTCTTTTAGATGTTCACGGTCAAACTCCTCGTCTTTGAGTTTACGGATGAATTTTAATACCTGATTATCACCTAGCGCAATAATCTGTCCAGAGTTTTTGGCCGTTTTAAAATCTGTCTAAATTGTGAAATTATTCTTGATGATGGTAGAACTGTTCACTTTGTAGATGTAAAAGAGGTCTACTTTATTTTTAGCCAAGATACAAACACCCTTTCATAAGATATTTAACGATACACTACCGTCTATGTATATTATAGCACATACATCAGGAAAAGTCAAGCGGTTTTTATAAAAAGTTATAGAAATTTCAGAAAATCTATATATTATATATCTTAGGTAAAATTTACCCAAGCAGATTGTAAAAGTTACAAAATTATTACAATCTTAAAGTAATCAGAATAGTCCTTGACAAAATAGCAAAAGTAGTATATAATATATGTAGAAGAAATATATATTACAATATGGTTACAATCTAAAGAAAAATCCCAAAAGCCCTTGACTTTTCTTTAGATTTTTGATATAATAGTAGTAAGAGTATCCAAAGGAGTGGTCTTGAAATGTGGTGCTAGATATAGATAGCGCAAAGAAGTCAAAAATGCAGAAGTGGCACGATATTTATTGGCAAACTCGCAAAAATATTTTTCGACTTTTTGATGAATTTTTGTCAAATTTTTCGACTTTTTGATGAACAGTATAAAGAGGTGAATATTTGAGCAAGGATTTATACTACATAGATACAGAAACGGGCGAGATTGAACCATTTGTTGGTACTGTAATTACAGAAGAACAACGGGAAATTATACACGCAAAAAGAATGAGGTCGATACAATATAATGATGGGCCTACATTTATATGGGTGATGTTTCGCTACGGCGACCAGCTATTTCCGGGTATGCAAGCAGCCAATCTGACTAGACTTATATACGCCGCAACATTTTGTGATAATATAGGTCATCTAATGTCAAAGCAAGACTTGAAGAGACAGATGAGATTAAGTAAAGACGCTTGGTGTTCATTTTGGTCTGAAATGGAAGATAGAAGTATATTTTATATAAAAGATGGGGATGTATATATAAATACTTCTTATTTTACCAAATGGACGTTGGCTCCAAATGTCAATAAAAATTACACTAGGATGTATTGCACATGTGTTCGTAATTTCTATGAATCATGTACGAAAATGACAGACCATAAAAGAATGTCATACATATTTAAGATAATTCCATTCGTGAGCAGAAGATACAATATTGTATGCAAGAATCCTTGGGAAATAGATAGAGAAAAGGTAACGCCAATGAATGTTGGCGATATATGCGAGGTTCTTGGACAGCGGCGAAGCAACGCACGTAGAGTATTGCGTGAGTTGTTGAATATAAAGATTGACGGTGTACCAGTTGTGTATTTTGCTGGCAACAATTTAAGTGAAGATACATGGAGATTGTTCGTCAGTCCAAATGTGTATTATGGTGGTGAGTATGGGATTCAACGGCAAGAGGTGATTGAAAATTATAAGCGATTGATAGAGTCTTGATTTAGATTCAAATGGAAATTCTTTATTGAGAGGTATTTATATGAATGTAATTAAGCGTGATGGACGCGAAGTAGAGTTTCAGAAAAATAAGATAACGGTAGCCATTTAGAAGGCAAGCGATGAAGCTAAAACGCACGGCAAATTAACAGTGCCGAGCATTGCAATTCAGGCAATAGCTTCAGAACTTTATAACAAATTCAAACTTGAGAACCACGCAATAGATGTGGAGAGTATTCAGGACTGTATTGAAGATACCCTCATGCAAAGAGGATATTTTGATACAGCGAAAGAATATATTAGATACAGATATGAGCGCCAGCTAAATAGAAACGGCAACACAACTGACGGCAAGATTCTGTCGCTTGTTGATGGCGTTAATGAGAATGTGATTCAGGAAAACAGTAATAAGAATCCTACGATAAACTCTACTCAGCGTGATTATATGGCTGGTGAAGTTAGTCGTGATATATCTAACAGATTGTTACTTCCAAAAGAAATTATGGAGGCACATGAAGCTGGAATCCTGCATTTCCATGACTCTGATTACTTCGTTCAGCACATGATAAATTGCTGTCTTGTTAATTTGGATGATATGCTGCAACATGGTACTGTTATCAATGGTACTCTCGTTGAAAAGCCGCATAGTTTTGCAACTGCTTGTAATATTGCTACTCAGATAATGGCTCAGATTGCATCAAATCAATACGGCGGTCAGAGCGAAAGTATGGCGGCACTTGTTCCGTTTATTGATATTAGTAGGCGCAAGATTAGAGCAGATGTTGAGATTGAGTTTGCTGGCTTAGATGTTTCAGAGGAGCGTAAAGTTGAAGTTACCGAAAGACGCTTACGGGATGAAATTAAACGTGGCGTTCAAACAATTCAGTATCAGATTAACACGTTAATGACAACAAACGGTCAAGCTCCGTTTGTATCAATCTTCTTATATATGAACGAAGTCGAAGGCGAACAACAGAAGAAAGATTTTGCGATGTTAATTGAGGAAATCCTTCGTCAGCGTACAGAGGGAACAAAGAACGAGCAGGGTATTTGGGTAACTCCTGCGTTCCCGAAGATTCTTTACGTGCTGGAAGAGGATAATATTGTTCCGGGAGCTAAATATTACTATCTAACAGAAATGGCCGCTAAGTGTACCGCAAAGAGAATGGTTCCTGACTACATTTCTGAAAAGAAAATGTTGGAATATAAGGGTGACTGTTTCCCATGTATGGGTTGTCGTTCTTTCTTGACTCCTGATAGAACGACAGAGAATCTAGCAAATGTTGAAAATTGGGTAAAGGGTAAGAAATACTACGGACGCTTAACTGCATGATTAAGGTGTCCTTAAACGATGTGAACGCAAGATAAAGCGGTGTGGGGAATGTACCCTGCTAACGGTGAAACTCCTTAATGGACAATACCGTGCTAAGTATAATGCTAATAACTGCTTTTGGGAGGAAGTTAGTATGAATGATTCTATTTTTATAAATGGTAAAGAATTTAAGAAAACTCTTGTAAGTGATAACTACTATGTAAGTTGTGACGGATATGTATATTCTACGTATGCTAAGAGAATAATATCTTGCAGTATAATTACTGTAAAAGGAAAGAAATATGTAAGAGTAGATATACATGGCAAACACTATGTTGTACATAGGCTTGTATACGAAGCATGGGTTCGCAAACTTGAATCAAATGAACAGGTGAACCATAAAAATGACGATGGCTTAGACAACAGGTATTGTAACTTGTATGTTGGAACGCAGTCTGAAAATATTCAGGATTGCGTAGATAATGGTCATCGTGTTGGGAATGTGTTTTATCTTACATTGTATGATAAGGATAGAAAAGAAATTGTAAGTTTCTGTCCTGCAAGCAAATTTATTGAGTATAGTGGACATCCGAACAAGAGCGGAAGTCTTAATAAATTTTTTACTAAGAATTGGTTTAAGAAGAGATACGATATTATAGAATTTAAGCGTATCAGAGATTTAGAATCATATAAAAGTGTAACGACTATGGCTGATGAATGTAAGCCAGTAGGACAGAGTTTATCACTGTCCGAAGTGCATCGCACTCAACAGAGTGAAGAGATAGTCTAAACTATATAGTAATATATAGAAGAATTGTTAATCAGGGTGTTGTTACTATTAACCTTGTTGATGTTGGTCTTAGCGCACATAAGGACTTTGATGAGTTCTGGCGTATTTTTGACGAACGGCTTGAACTTTGCCATAGAGCATTAAGAATCCGTCATGAACGGTTACTTGGTACGCTTTCTGATTCTTCGCCTATGCATTGGCAGTTTGGTGGTCTTGCTAGATTAAAGAAGGGTGAAACTATTGACAGATTGCTATATGATGGTTACTCTACAATCAGTCTTGGCTATGCCGGATTATATGAATGCGTTCTTGCTATGACTGGTAAGAGCCACACAGATGAAGAAGCTAAACCTTTTGCTCTTCAGATTATGCAACACATGAATGATAAGTGCAATGAGTGGAAGGCTGCTGAGAATATTGATTACTCTTTGTATGGAAGCCCAATCGAATCTACTACATACAAATTTGCAAAATGCTTAAAGAAACGTTTTGGAATCATTCCGGGAATCACAGATAGAAATTATATTACTAATAGCTATCATGTTGTTGTTACCGAGCAGATTGACGCTTTTAATAAGCTAAAGTTTGAGAGTGAGTTCCAGAAACTTTCTCCGGGTGGTGCAATTTCATACGTAGAGATTCCTAATCTAACTGACAATATCGAAGCCGTTCTATCTGTCATTAGGTTTATTTATGATAATATTATGTACGCTGAATTAAACACAAAGTCTGATTATTGTCAGTGCTGTGGATTTGAAGGCGAAATTAAGATTGTAGAAGATGACAATGGTAAGCTGGTTTGGGAATGCCCTAAGTGTGGAAATCGTGACAAAAAGAAAATGAATATTCCTCGTAGAACTTGTGGTTACATTGGTACTAATGACTGGAACCAAGGTCGTACACAAGAAATCAAAGAGCGCGTTGTTCATCTTGGACAAAATTAAATAATCTAAAAGTAAGTGGTGGGTGGGTCGGGATTTATTATGAATTATGCTAAGATAACGAAATACGATATAGCAAATGGACAAGGTGTACGTGTCGTATTGTGGGTATCTGGTTGTGACCATCATTGTAAAAATTGTCATAACCCGGAGACTTGGAATCCTAACTATGGTGAAGAGTTTACAATTGAAACGTATAAAGAGTTGATTGATGCGCTTGCGCCAGATTATATATCTGGAATTACATTTAGCGGTGGCGACCCAATGAAGCCAGAGAATGTTACTACTTGTATGGAAATAGCAAATTTAGTAAAACAGAAATATCCGAACAAAGATATTTGGTGCTGGACTGGCTATACTTTAGATGAACTAACTAATAGAAATGACTCAAATACTAATTACTTTCTAGGATTTATAGATTATCTAATTGATGGCGAATTTGTTGAAGAACTAAAAGATATTACTCTTAAATGGCGAGGTTCATCCAATCAGAGAATTTATAAAAAGGTCAATTATAGTTTTGTTGATGTGACGAAAGAACTTGGTTAAATACTGTGCTACTGGAAAAATCTGGTAGCACTTTTTGGTAAAACCACTTGACTTTTGGTGGATTCTGTGATATACTATAGGCAAGAAATCTAAAGGAGATTGTGGCATGAATTTTGAGAAACCTGTTGAATTTGATATTAGCAAAGCGGTACGGTTCGACACTTTAGCGGTAGGACAGCTATTTGTTACTGTTGATGGTAGCTGTGGTGGAAAGGAATACTCAGAACGTGTTTACTGTAAAACTGTTCCGTTCGGCAATGAATATCTTGGCAACTTGAAAAATGCTGTTGGGGTAACGGAATCGTATCGTGCATATATGGCTACAGCGACAAAGGTCATCCCTATTAAAGCTGTTGATTGGAGGGCCGCAGACTATGGTGAAGCGCTCTGATAGATTACGTGATATGTAGGCAGAAATTGTAGTTAGCAAATTGACGGATACGGTATACCGTGAGAATGGGTATATGCCATGCTGGATAGTAAGCCGTGAATCATAGATGGCTGGCTTAGATGTATCGTTAGTAAAAAATGGTATTTGGTATCTTGTTGATGAAAAAGCAGCTATAACTAGGTTAGATGGTAATTTATCAACATTTGCTTTTGAACTGTATACATCTAATAATGTCGATAATATTGGGTGGTTTGTAAATAAAAAGTGTAAAAATAATTATTATTCTTTAATATATTTGACATCTTCTGCAAATAATATACAAAAAATTGATAAGATTGAATGTATTTTGTTAAATAAAGATAGAATATTTAAAGCAGTTACATCTGAACTGAATAAGAGAAATATACACTTTAATAATATACTTGATGTGATGAGCAAAATACCGCTTGCATCAAATGGTAAAAAATATCTTAGATTAAATAAGTATATGAAGATAGTTTACAGTTTAAATGTAATACCGGAAAGCCCAATAAATGTTGTTGTTGATAAACAGTATTTGTTAAGTATTGCTGACGATGTTTTGGTAAAGGAGTTTTAAATGGACGGTGTTATTATTTACCCTTTTATGAATGGAATGTGTCTGTCGTGCAGAGATTGTGATACGTCTGTTCTTACATGTAAGAAGTATCGCACTAAATGTTTTCGTGTGAAAGAGTGCGGTCAAACTGATATTGGTGTATCAGAGGAAGATATTGAAAAATCTAAAGATTCGCCTATTTTTACATGTGAAGATACTCCTTATGATAGTGATAAAATAATTCACGCCTACAGTGAGTTGTATGGTAAATTTACTGAGGATGACTTTAAAACAAAATGGGATTTAAAATAAATCGTACTTAATAATATAAAAATTAGACTCTGTATTTTTACAACAGAGTCTTTTATTTTAGTGTTTATTTGGAGTTTAGCGATATACTCCCCATCCCCCTACTCTAGCGTACTCTACTCTATCATAACCATCCAGA
>OGQT01000241.1_pt1 | contig 52591 bp, 47 predicted proteins | sample 1553261 | NCBI WGS metagenome assembly OGQT01 (sample SAMEA2579992, study PRJEB22360) | human gut metagenome | biome: human gut; feature: human-associated habitat; material: faeces | place: Denmark | collected 2008/2010
GCCCTCTCCGCACGGAAACAGACCGCGCACCGTGGGGCACTCACGCGTCTCGTTTCGGAGGATGCGCACGGGTGAAGAGCTTCGGGTCTCGGGAGCGGTCAATAAAGCGTCCGGGTCGTCAAAGCCCCTCAGCCGCCTGCCCATGCGGCGGATGCCCTCCGCCATGGAATCGCAGATATAATCGGGCAGCACGGCCCTTAAATCGCCGGGCACAACTCCGGGTCGATAGGTCGGCTGCACGCTGCCGTTCAGCGCAGTCGTTGCGCGATTTTCAAGCAGGTCGCCAACGCGCTGGCACGGGGCACTGTATGCTCCCCCGCCCGCTTCAAATGCGGCGCGCTCGATTTTACGCTGAAACTCAATGCCGGCAAGCGGATGCGCGGAACCGAAATCTTCCGGCGTGATGCCGACAAGCAGCGCGGCATTGCTGTTTTGACCGTCGCGGGCGTATTCGCTCATGCCGTTTGTCACGACGCTACCCGTTTCGGATGCCGCACCGACGACGTAGCCGCCCGGGCACATGCAGAACGTGTACACGCCGCGGCCGTTTTTAAGATGAACGTTGAGTTTGTAGTCCGCCGCGCCGAGTGCGGGGTCGCCTGCAAAATCGCCGTACTGTGCGCGATCTATCGTCTCTGCGCGGTGCTCGATGCGCGCGCCGACGGAAAACGGCTTCGGCTCCATAGGTACACAGCTTTTTTCAAACAGCATTTTAAATGTATCGCGCGCACTATGGCCGATAGCGAGAATGACGTGTGCGGTCTCGATCGTCTCATTCACACCGTTTGTCTCGGCAACAACACCGCAAACAGCATTGTTTTTGACGAGCAGGTCGGTCATCTGCGTGTTGAAGCGCACTTCGCCGCCGAGAGACTTAATCTCCTCGCGAATGGCGCGGACGGTTTGCGGCAGCTTGTCTGTGCCGACGTGCGGCTTTGCGTCAAATAGAATGTCTTCGGGTGCGCCGTGCTCGCAGAGCGTTTGCAGTACGAAGAAAATGCGCTCATCTTTCGTGCCTGTATTGAGTTTGCCGTCCGAAAATGTTCCTGCGCCGCCCTCGCCGAACTGCACGTTGCAGCTTGGGTTTAGTTTTCGCATCTGCCAGAAGGTGTTTACGGCCGCTTGGCGTTCTTCTACGGAGCCGCCGCGCTCTAAGATGATCGGGCGCAGGCCGGCGCGTGCGAGCAATAAGCCTGCGAACATGCCTGCCGGGCCAAAACCCACAACGACCGGACGCTGCGACAATGTACCGTGCGGCGGTATTGCATAGGTTCTTTTCGGCGCTTTTGTGACGTGGCTATCGCGCACGCGGGAAAGCAGCTTGTCTTCGTTGCCGTCCGTTTCCACATCCACGGTAACGACAAAGCGCACGTCCTGCTTTTTTCTGGCATCGACAGAGCGCTTGACAAGTGCCAATTTTTTGAGCTTCTGCGCATCGGTACGCAGTTTTTTGGCGACTGCGCGGCGCAAAGCTTCGTCCGTATAGTGAAGCGGCATGGAAATGTCGCTGATGCGTATCATCGTTTTTCCTCCTTCAGGCAGCGATAGGCTGCGCTTTTTCCGGCTGTGATGCCGCTTGCCCACGCAAAATGCAGATTGTAGCCGCCGCAATCGCCGTGAATATTCAGCATCTCGCCCGCAAGGTAAAGCCCCGGGGCTTTTTTAGATGCCATCGTGTGCGGGTCGAGCTCCGTAAGCGGCACGCCGCCCGCCGTGACCTGCGCCGCAGAAAAATCTTTCGTGCCGGTGATGTCCAACCTCCAGCCTTTAAGGAGAGAAGCAAGCTTTTTAAGCTGTGGGGCTTTGATTTTTACCGCCGGTTCGCTTTGCGCGATGCCCGCCGCGCCGACGAGCATGTAGCCGAGACGCATATTGAGTAGGCCGGAGAGCAGATCACCCGCTGCACGTGCGGGATACAATTTTGTCATCTCAAGGAGATAATCGAGCACGTCCTGATAGGCCATGTCCGACAAAAGATCGAGCTGTACGGCGAGTGAAGCATATTTCTTATTACGGATTGTGCCGAGCGCAAAGAACTCGCCGGCATATATGGAAAGGCCGAACACGCAAATACCGGAGATACCGGTATCCGTAAACTGCACCTCGCCGCTTTCTTCATAGACGGGTTTGCCGTCTGCCAAAAGCACGGCGTTTGCAGGGGCGCGCGTGCCGGAGAGCGTTTTCCACTGCTTTGCGCGCACGGTAAGCTGCGTTAAAGACGGGTACAGCTTTGTCACCGTATGGCCGAGCTGCTTTGCGAGCGTGTAGCCCTCGCCGCAGGAATGGCGCGGAGATGCCGCACCGCCGCACGTCAAAATGCACTGCTTTGTGAAAAGCTGCGTGCCGTCCGTACAGATAAGCGTAAATCCGTTTTTGACTTTCTCGATTTTTGAGACGGTGTGTTCTTCCGAAAACGACACGCCGTATTTTTCGGCATCCCACCGCAAAGCGGAGAGTACGGCCGCTGCCTGCTGATTCTGCGGGTATACCCTGCCCTCGCTGTCCGACTTGGTGACAAGCCCCATTTCGCGGAACACGGCACAAATAGCTTCGGGCGTGTATTCATGCAATAGGTCTTGAATTGCCGTAACATCGCCGTGGTAATGCGCGGGCGAAACGTTTAAATTCGTTAAATTGCAGCGGCCGTTGCCGGTGGCGAGCAGCTTTCTGCCAAGCTTTGCGTTGCCCTCCAAAACAAGAACAGAATCGCGTTTTTTCAAAACATGTGCGGCGGCACACGACGCCATAAGCCCCGCTGCACCGCCGCCGATGATGATAATGTCTTTTGTTTCCATTTAAACTTCCTTATCAAATGAACATGCCGAGCAGGCCGTAGGAGAAGATCGCCATTAAAATATCCGCGATGAGCGTGCCGCCGATGACGGAGAAAAGCGCGTCTTTAATGGGCATTTTCATCAGCGCCGCGGCAAGCGAACCCGTCCATGCGCCGGTGCCCGGTAGCGGAATGGCGACGAAGATGAGCAGGCCGAACGTCTTATATTTTTCAATCTGCGCAAACTTGCTTCTGCCCTTGGCTTCCATGCGGTCAACAAGCTTTACAAAGCGCGTGTTGCGCATCCAGTCGAAAATCTTATTGATAAAGAGCAGAATGAACGGCGTCGGTAAAATGGTGCCGATGAAGCAGATCAGCATGGCAGGCAATAAATCTACGCCGAGCATTTTCGCTGCAACAAGACCGCCGCGCAGCTCGATGATGGGCATCATGGAAAGGATGAACACCGTAAGCTCACCCGGAATAATATTTCTGAAAAAATTGACAAGTGCTTCTACCATACTAAATTGTTCCTTTCACGATCCGTTCTTTTTCAAGTTCCTTAAAAGTTCCGCAAATAAGTATACTAAACGTCATGGTTTTTATTTTTCTTTTTAAGAATTATAGCTTACGTTTTGCTGACAAAACGTGCTCAAGATGTTTTCTGTGCGGCACAATAGGCTTCAAGGTCGCCGAACGAGTAGCCCGTTTCTTCCCATTTTGTAAGGAGCTCATCTAAGATTTCGGCGTTCGTGCTCGACGTGCTGTGCAGTAAAACGACCGCGCCGGGGTGAATGCGCAGTAATAATTTAGAAAATGCCTGCTCGGGTGTGGGCTGGTCATCCGTATACCAATCGACATAGGCAAGACTCCAAAACACCGTGGAATACCCGAGCTGCTGCGCCATTTTGAGGTTTTCCTCACAGAATTTGCCCTGCGGCGGGCGGTAGAACTTCGGCATTTCGCTGCCGAGAATGTCCCTGTACAGCGCTTCATTCTTTTGCAGCTCGGTCTGAAAGCTTTGGATATCGCCGATCTTCGACATATCCGGGTGCGAATACGTGTGATTGCCGATGGTGTGGCCTTCCTCTGCCATACGTTTTACAAGCTCCGGCTGCGTCTCAAAATAATTGCCGACAAGGAAGAATGTTGCCTTTACGCCGTGCTTTTTGAGCGCGTCCAGAATTCTCTCCGTGTTGCCGTTTTCAAAGCCGGCATCAAATGTGATGTAGATCTCTTTTTTGTTCGCGTCGCCGACATACAGCGCGTCGAAATTTCTTAAATACTCCTGCGAGGCATTTGCAACGGGCGGTGCGCCCTCGCTTTGAAAGCTCAAACCCCAATCGGTAATACCTGCGGCGGCCTCTGCCGCACCCAAACGGTTGACTGCGCGCAAAGCGCAAACCATACCGATACACAAGAGAATGATTGCCAAAACAACATAAAGCACCTGCTTTTTATCGAATATGTGCACTTTCATTCTGCGTTCCCCCTATTTCTTTTTATAAAGAGTATGTGCAGCCGCATAAAAAAGAACCGGGATAGCATTGCGAAGCACATGAAAATCCTGTACAATGATAAAAAGATGAATTGTAAGCTGATTGTAAGAATTCTATCCCCGATTTTGTAAGAGGTATTCTGTATACTTTCAGCATGGAGTGAAAAGGAGGGCATTTTATGCCGGATATGAATAAGAAAACCATTTTGGTTGTGGATGACGACCACGAGATCGTGCGCGCCATTACCATTACGCTGGAGCGCGAGGGCTACCATGTGCTGAACGCTTACGACGGCTTGCAGGCGCTGGATTGCGTGACCTCCCGCGAAGTGCATCTGATTATCATCGACGTGATGATGCCGAAGCTGGACGGACTTTCCGCCGTGATGAAAATCCGCGAAAAGAAAAATCTGCCCATCATCATTCTTTCCGCAAAGGGCGAAGACAGCGACAAAATTCTCGGTCTTTCCATGGGCGCGGACGATTACATTTCGAAGCCGTTCAACCCGATGGAGCTTGTGGCGCGGGTGAAATCGCAGCTGCGGCGCTACACTGACCTCGGCGACATCAACACGCGCAGCGACAACGTGATCGTGAACGGGCGTTTGACGTTCAAGCTGGACGAGCACGTGCTGTATGCGGACGGCGAGCCAGTAAAACTGACGGCGACGGAAACGAAAATCGTGGAGCTTTTGATGAAGCACCCGGGCCGCATCTTCCCCGCCGAAGAAATTTACAGCCGCATCTGGAACGAACCCGCGTACTCGGCGGAAAACACCGTGATGGTGCACATCCGCAGAATTCGCGAGAAAATCGAGCTGAACCCAAGCGAGCCGGAATACTTGAAAGTGGTATGGGGGATCGGTTATGAAATTGAAAAGCACTAACCTTGCCCGCGGTGTTTTCGCCTGGTTCTGCTTTTTGCTGTGTGCGTTTTCTATTATTGCGGGTTTGATATTTGCCATATACTACGGGCGAAGCATTTTTGACGAGGGTAGCTATTTTTTTACCGAGATCGGACAAGCACTTTCGGGTGATCTGCGCGAAACGGATACGTATAAAGAAAATGCTTCCGCGCTGTTTGAGCGATTGTATTACAGTACGCAAGGCGATACCACCGCGAATTCAAATGCGGCTTCCGACGAAGATGCAGACGAAAACGCCGTAGCATCGAGCAGCTATCATTACTATGTTTCGCGTGACGAAACCGGCACAACGGTCTCCACGGTCTATGTGGAATCGATTTCTAAAGACGACCTCTATTCCGTAACAAGCTATGGCACAGACCCTGCCGGTAAAACGGTGACGAATGACTCAAACTGGGATGCGCAGACGCTGCCGGAGGGGTTCAATTACCTTTTTATCTGCGAAGAAGGTGTAGTCAGAATTTATCACAGCGACAAAGACGGTGCTTTAGACTGTGTTTTCAGCAGTGATACACCGGGTGCAGTTTATACAAATACGCTTTCGTATACACTGGAAGCATTGAGACAAAGTAGCGTTCAATCGCCTAAAATCAGTTTTGCGGTGCGCACAGAGCCGACCTCTTACTACTCCTCGAACGAAATTGTCAGCGCAGCGCAGTTGCAAATGAAAACCATATATTTTTATATGGGATTGATTATGGCAGCGGTGATTATGTTCGTTTTGGTGCTGCTGTTCTCCATTTTGTTCCGGCAGGACAGAAAGCTGTTTGAGCGCTACATTGCACACGGACTCAAATGGATTTGGATCGAAATCAAAGTCATAGCCGTATTTGTATGGGCTTTTGTTGTGCTCAATATCATTTCGTATGGGTTTGACCTTGCGGGCACAGCTGTTACCCTGTTCTCTGTGTTCTTTGTGTTCTATTTGCTCGGCATCGATATTTCTCACAACCGGCGGATTTATCGGCACAACATCATTCATTCCGTTTTGAAGCTTGTGCTTGGCAACCGCGAAGGAAAAAAATTCGAGCAGATTGTTTACCGCAAATACATGGCGACTGCCGGTATTTTGGTGGGGCTTTGCATCGTAGGTATTTTAGGATATGTTTTCTTTTACAGCCATTGGTTGATGGGTACGATTTGGTTTGTCGCGTTTTACGTCGGTCTGTTTTCCGCGGGTGTGGGTACGCTTGTATGGTTTGCGTGGGCACTGCGCGACGACCTACGCGATTATGGCAAGCTGATGGAGCAGGTGGAGCAAATGTACAAGGGCGACCTTGACGCGATGAATCACCTGCCCGCTACTTCCCTGCTTTATGATTTCGCTATGCAGCTCAATATGATCCGTGACGGCATCCGTATCGCGGTGGAGGAAGGCATCAAATCCGAGCGCACGAAGGTGGAGCTTATCACGAATGTTTCGCACGACATCAAAACGCCGCTCACGTCCATCATCAGCTATATCGAACTGATGAAGACCGAGCCGGATCTGCCGCCGCACATGCAGGATTATTTGAAAATCGTCTCGCAGAAAGCAGACCGTCTGCGCCATATGCTGCAAGATATTTTCGATGTTTCTAAAGCCGCAACCGGCAATATTACGCTGATGCCGGAATACATCGGTCTCGATAAGCTTTTGCGGCAGACGCTCGGAGATATGGACGGCGTGATGAACGACAGCGAGCTGACGTGGCGCGTGCAGATCCCGCAGGAAGACTTCCCCGTTTATGCTGATGGGCAGCGCATGTACCGTGTGTTCCAGAACCTCATTAAGAACGCGGCACAATATGCGCTTGAGGGTTCGCGTGTCTACGTGCAGCTGCAAAAGCAGGGTCAAAACGCCGTCGTGACGATTCAGAATATCTCGAAATACGAGCTTACCATGGACGGCGATTCGCTGACGGCCCGCTTTGTGCGCGGTGATGACAGCCGTTCCACATCCGGCAGCGGCCTTGGCCTTTCTATTGCAAAAAGCTTCACGGAGGCCTGTGGCGGTACTTTCCACGTGACCGTAAAGGGCGACCTTTTCACCGTGATGATTTCCCTGCCGCTCAAAGAGCCGCCGAAGGAGCCGGAAAAGGAACCGCTGCCCGAAACGGCAGACACAGAAAACAAAGCAAGCGAGCCGGAAACCAACCCCGACGCGCTCCCCGAAGCTTCGGAGCAGACAGAAAACACCGAATCCCCGGAGTCTTCGGAATCGGAAAATTGAAAAAGTTGAGCATATAAAACCGCCCGCAGGAAATTGTAGCCTGCGGGCGGTGCTATTATGCAAAAGCACGGCGCAAAATTTTTCTCGCGCCGTGCTTTTCGTCTATATAAATGTTATTTGGTTGCTTTCTCAAGTGCCTGCTTGATGTCATCGAGGATGTCTTCCGGGTTTTCGATGCCTACGGAGAGGCGGATGAGATCCGGGGAGACGCCGGCTTCCTTTAATTGCTCGTCGGTCATCTGGCGGTGCGTGGTGCTGGCCGGGTGCAGCACGCAGGTGCGCAGGTCTGCGACGTGCGTGACGACGGAGGCAAGCTCCAAGCTGTCCATAAAGCGGGTGGCCGCTTCCCTGCCGCCCTTGATGCCGAAGGAAATGACGCCGCAGGTGCCGTGCGGCATATATTTCATAGCGAGCTCGTGGTACGGGCTGCTCTCAAGACCCGGATAGTTGACCCACGCCACGCGGTCGTCCTGCTCGAGGAATTCGGCAATCTTCTGCGCGTTTGAGCAATGGCGCTCCATGCGCAGTGCGAGCGTTTCCATGCCGAGGTTGAGGTAAAATGCGTTCATCGGGGCAGCCTGTGCGCCTATGTCGCGCATCAGGTGGCAGCGCGCTTTTGCGATATACGCCGCCTTGCCGAAGTGCTCGGCATACACGATGCCGTGATAGGATTCATCCGGCTCTGTGAACTCCGGGAACTTGCCGTTGTTCCAATCGAAATTACCGCTGTCTACAATGGCGCCGCCGAGCTGCACCGCGTGACCGTCGAGGTACTTTGTGGTGGAGTGCGTGACGATGTCTACGCCGAACTCGAACGGACGGCAGTTGATGGGCGTCGGGAACGTGTTATCGACGATGCACGGTACGCCGTGCGCGTGTGCGGCGTTTGCAAACATTTCGAGGTCCGTCACGACGAGAGACGGGTTCGTAAGCGTTTCCGCAAACACGCAGCGGGTGTTCTCGCGGAATGCGGCGTTCAGCTCGTCCTCGGTGCAGTTCGGCGAAACGAATGTGCAGTCAATGCCCATTTCATGCAGGGTTTTGTAGAACAGGTTGAATGTGCCGCCGTATACGGCGCTGGAGCACACAACATGACCTCCTGCGTGGCAGATGTTCAGAACGGCCATCATGGTGGCTGCCTGGCCGGAGGACGTGACGAGCGCGCCTACGCCGCCCTCGAGTGCCGCAAGCTTCTTTTCCACAGCGTCGAGCGTCGGATTGCCGAGGCGCGTATAGAAAAAGCCGTCCGCTTTTAAATCGAACAGATCGCCCATTTCTTTGGAGCTGTCATAGGTGTATGTGGTGCTTTGTACGATGGGCAGAACGCGCGGTTCACCGTTTCCGGGCGTATAGCCCGCGTGGATACACGTTGTATCCGGTCTGTACTGTTTCATTTGGACTTCCCCAATCTTTAATAATATCCTATTTTCGCGGCAGTGCTTACTTTGTGAAAAGCGCTTTTAAGAGATTTGCGATGAAATCCGAGCCGAGCACGACCAAAATGACGATCGCCATGAACGCGATGACGGAAAGCGACTGGATGAGCATACGCTTGCCGCGGGGCATATCGTCCTCTTCGGACGGTTTTTCCTGCGACTGCTCTTCCCGCTCTTTGAGCATCAGCTCTTTGGCGCGTTCGAGGTCTTGGTATTCCACGTAAATATCCTTATCGGTCGGCAGATACTCCGGGTCGTACACGCTGGTGGAAAAGCCACCTTTTACGGGGTGTATCGCATGGCGCACCACGTTTTGCTCAAAGAGCAATGCGAGCTCTGCAGCTTCCCCCTCGCTGACCTTGAGGAAAAACACTTCGTCCTCGGGCTTTACGGGCCGCAGTCCGCGGCTGCGCTTGCAGTTCGGACAGGTTTGTGTGGAATCCTCGCAGATGCTTTTGCATTTCGTGCAGTAGAGCATAATAGCCTCCCATTTCGGCATTGCCGTTTCTGCTTTTCAGTATAGCACAGCTTTTTTACAAATTCAACTGCCTTTCGCGGCGCACTTCATCGCAAAACAGGCTGCAACTGTTCTCCGAGCACGGCGTTTGCAAGCGTTTCGGGAATTAGGTCGAAATGTGCGACGAGAGAATTCGGCTTTTTTATGGGGTCGTCCTGTCCGAGGGGCACAAAATAGATGCTTTTCGTGTTCATAAGCAGACCAATGTTTTTGCACGACGCACCGAGAGCATCGTTTGTGGCGAGGGACAGTACAACGGGCATGGAAACGCGCAGGGCGGATTTTACCGCCATCGTGACGGCTGTATCCGTTACGGCATTTGCAATCTTCGCAGCGGTGTTTCCCGTACACGGCGCGACGAGCACGGCATCGGCAAGACGCTTCGGGCCGATGGGTTCCGCTTCTGCGATGGTGTGGATAATTTTTCGTCCGCAGATATTTTCTATGCGCTCGTGAAAGCTTTCCGCCGTGCCGAAGCGTGTATCGGTCGTGTACGCCGTTTCGCTCATCACGGGCAACATATCCCAGTCCTTTCGCAGCAGAGCAAGCTGCGCGAGAGCTTTTTCAAATGTGCAGAACGATCCGCACATGGCAAAGGCAAGCGTGGGCATGTCGATCACTACTCCTCCAAAATATTGTAGACCGCCTCTTTGATATACTCCGCCGCCGTCTTCGGCGCGACGCGGCCGGGCAGCGAGGGCGCGTCGATGACATGCAGGTGCAATTCTTCCGCACGCTTCAAATCGATGCCGCCGGGTGCGGAGGCGAGCTCGATGATGAGCGTATCGCGTGTTTGCTGCATGAGCACAGGCGAAGTCAAAACCTTTGCGGGCACAGTATTGAAAATGAGATCGAACTTTCTGCTGATCTCGCGGTACGTCAATGGCTGCACGCCGAACGCGCGCATTTGCATGAGATCGGCCTTTTTGCGCGCTGCGCAGAATACCTCTGCACCCATACCGCGCAGAATAATCGCCAGATTTTTCCCGATGCGCCCGAACCCCGTGATGAGACATTTTGCGCCGTTTATCGTGCCGGGGTATTCGCGAATCGCAATGCCGACCGCGCCCTCTGCCGTTGGAATCGCGTTGCCGACGGCAAGCTCTTCGCGACGGTAGTAGTCTTCGGGCTCAATCTCACGCCACAGGGAAGACGAGGCGGTCAACCGCTGAAGCATGCCGCCGCACACCGTTTTGTGCATAAAAAGACGCGCAAAATCGTCATCTAAACGAATTTCGTTTTCGGCATACGGCGCGTTTAAAAACAGACCGTCCTTTGTTGCGGGCAGCGGCAAAAGGATGACGGAGCTTTTCGCCGCGAGCTGCGGCAGGTCGCATTCCGCTGCGCCGCGGCAGGTGCCGAGCTTTTCTAAACCGCAGACACACACGGGATAACCGTCCGCCGCAATGGACTGCGCCAAATATTTCATGCGCTCATCGCCGCCGATGACGCCGAATGTATTGATCATGGGCATATTTCCCCCACCTTTCAAATTATCATCCGCTTCATTTTATGGAAACGGGCGGCTTTTGTGCGCCCTGAAAGACTTTTTTATACTTTTTTGAATTTGCTATTTATTTTTCTGCCCGTTGGCGGTATAATGTATGTGTATGGGTATGCGATTTCGGACGCGTAGCTATGTTTTTGAGATATAACACAGTGTATTACATAATTTCAGATAATTTCGCAAAACAAGTTTTGCGTGAAGCCAATTCAGAAAGGACTCTTTCGTTATGACGAATCAGAATAATACGACCGATAAAAATGTTAACCTGCTTGATACCGTACGTCGTCTGCACTTTGTAGGCATCGGCGGTTCCGGTATGTGCCCTATGGCGGAGATTTTACACCACAAGGATTATATCATCACCGGCAGCGACATCAATGAATCCGACACGCTCGCGCGCATTCGCAGCTACGGCATCCCGGTGCACATGGGTCACCGCGCAGAGAACATCGGCGATGCGGAGGTCGTGGTGTACACGGCGGCTGCAAAGCAGGATAACCCGGAGCTTGTTGCGGCGCGTGCAAAGGGTATTCCGACGTTGGAGCGTTCCGTGATGCTCGGCCTTTTGACGAAGAAGTTTGCAAACCCCATTGCGGTTTCCGGCACACACGGCAAAACGACGACGACCGGTATGCTCACGCAGATCTTGATTGAAGCCGGACGTGACCCGAGCGCCGTCATCGGCGGCAAGCTGCCGTTCATCAACGGCAACGGCAGAGTCGGCAAAAGTGCGGACATTGTTTGCGAAGCGTGTGAATATGTCGATACGTTCCTGCAGCTCCACCCCGCCATCAGCATCATCACAAATATCGATGCCGATCATCTCGACTATTTCGGCACACTCGATAATATTGTGAAGTCGTTCCATCAGTTCTGCTTGCAGACCTCAAAGCGCATCATCGTCAATGCAGATAACGCCAATGCCATGCGCGCCGTAGAGGGCATTACGAATGCGGAGATCGTCACATTTGGCAGAACGGATAAAAGCGATTACTACGTGACGGAGCTCAACGAAGAAGATACGGTCTGCGAAGACTTTACCGTTATGTATAAGGGCGAGCGCGTTTGCCGCGTGAGCCTGCGCGTGCCGGGTGAGCACAACATGATGAACGCTTGGGCGCCTGCCGCTGCGGCACATGGCATGGATGTGGACGGCGAGCACATCAAAAAGGCGCTTGAGGACTTCTCCGGCGTACACCGCCGCTTTGAGATTTTAGGCAAATTTGAAGGCGTGACCGTTGCCGACGACTTTGCACACCACCCGACAGAGCTTTCCGCCGTGCTTTCCGCTGCCGTGCGCATGGGCTACCATGAGGTTTGGGCGGTGTTCCAGCCGCACACTTATTCCCGCACTGCAATGCTGCTGGATGATTTTGCAAAGGCGCTTTCCATCCCCCAGCATGTTGTGATGACGGAAATTCTCGCCGTGCGCGAGACGAACACGTATAATATTCACACAAGCGACCTTGCGGCGAAGATTCCCGGCAGCTGCTGGTTTGGCAGCTTTGAGGAGATTGCGGATTATGTGATGACGCACGCTAAGGAAAACGATCTCATTTTAACGCTTGGCGGCGGCGACATTTACAAGTGCGCAAATCTTATCGTAGAAAAATACAAAGAGAGAGCATAAATTTCTAAAAGGCTTTCCGCGCGAAAGCCTTTTCTTTTGGAGGTACCATGTCTTTTCGCGCCATTTTCTTTGACATTGACGGCACTTTGCTCGGGCGGGATAAACGTATGCCGCCTTCGACGCTGCATGCACTAAAAAAGGCGCGTGAAAATGGCGTTTTGTTATTCGTTGCAACGGGCCGTGTGACGCCAATGACGTATTTCCTGCGTGATTATTTTGATTTTGACGGCTTTGCCGCGATGACGGGGCAATATTGCTTCGATAAAAACGGCAAGGTTTTACATACGCTGGCAATCGACCCGGAAGACATTTGGCTTTTGATGCAGCTGCAAAAAGAGGAGCCTTTCCCCTGCCTGATTGCCGAGGGGCGCGAGTGCTTTGCCGCAACTCCGGCGAAACAGATTGAAGATCACTTTTTGCGGCATAATCTTCCCTCTCCGCCCGTTTACGATATATCGCGTGCAGATTGTCACGAAGTGTATCAGCTTATGGTATACGACCCGGAAATTTATTTGCCGCGTATTTTGCCGCTGAAGCATGTACGTATCACACATGCTGTCGGTTACTGCTATGATATTCTTCCGCAAAACGGCGGTAAGCAAATCGGTATTCCGGCAATGGCAGCGCATTACGGGATAAGAAACGATGAAATTCTCGTGTTCGGTGACGGCCCGAACGACGTGGACATGCTGCGCGATGTCGGCTTCGGCGTTGCGATGGGCAACGGTTGTGCAAAAGCCAAGGCGGCTGCAAATTATGTGACAACGGATGTGGACGACGACGGCATTTACCGCGCCTTGAAAGAGCTCGGCGTTATTTAAACTATAAACAGAAAGCCCCGCAAAACCGATTGGTTCGGTAATTGCGGGGCTTTTGCTATGCGGAAAATTTTATCGTTTGTATTTCGGTGCGGCGGCGCGGAGCGTGTGCCAAAGGAGCGCAGCGGCAATGATGGCGGCGCTTACGGCAGCGCCGATGGAAAGGCTTTTATAGCCGAGCGGCCCTGTGACCATGGAGACGAGCACGGCAACGGCGGCGATGCACAGCAAAATGATATATGCGGCTTTATCCATATGCTCAAGTACATTTTTGTTCATGTTCATAAAAGCATCTCCTTAATCGGTAAGCTGATTGACAACAGCGGCAAACTCCGGCAGCGTGAGTGCTTCGGCGCGGGAATTTGCCCGAACCCCGGCTTGCTCGAAGGCGTCTGTCACTTGCTGCTTCGACATATGCAGTGTGTTGGAAATGGAATTGACGGCCGTTTTGCGGCGCTGTGCGAACGCAGCGCGAATAACGCGGAAGAAAAGTGCTTCATCGTGCACATCCACAGGCGGTTCTTTTCGAATACGCAACTGAATGACAGCGGAATCCACATTCGGTGCGGGCATAAAGCTGCCGCGGCTGACCTCGAACAAAATTTCCGGCTCGGCGTAATACTGCACGGCCGCACTGACAGCGCCGCACTCGCGCGTGCCGGGCTGTGCACACAAACGCTCTGCCGCTTCTTTTTGTACCATAACCGTGATGCTCGTGATGGGCAAACGATCTTCCAAAAGCTTCATGATGACCGGCGATGTGATGTAATACGGCAGGTTCGCACACACAGCGACCTCTTCCCCGTTAAATTCTTCTTCGATGACGCGGTGCAAGTCAATCTTCATCACGTCGTCGTTGATGACCTTCACGTTATCGCAGTCGGCAAGTGTTTCGTCTAAAACGGGCAACAGGCGCTTATCAAGCTCGATGGTGACGACTTTTTTTGAGACCTGCGAAAGCTCGTAGGTCAAAACGCCGATGCCGGGGCCGACCTCAATGGCGCCTGCGCAGTCTGCCGCGCCGCTCATCTCAGCCATGCGCGGGCAGACGGAAGGATTGATGAGAAAGTTCTGACCGAGCGCTTTGGAAAAGCTGAAGCCGTTCTTTTCCATGACGGCTCGAATGGTGGATATATCGGAAAGTCTTTGCATAGGGATATCCTTTCGATTAAAATGTCACTTTATAGATCTGCACGCCGTTTTCGTCAAAGACACACGGGAACAGCGCTTTGATCTCCGCTTCATTCACGGTGAAGTTATTGCGCTCGTAAGCGGAGACCAGAATGTAATCAATGCTGTATTTTTCAAAGAGCGCACAGTTTGCCTGCGGTGCGGAGAACATACTTTGCATGTCCGTTTCGCGCTCGGTGTAATCGAGCCCGTGAAAATACACGTAGCTTGTGGAGCCGCAGACGATGTTTCTGCCCGTCAGCGCCGCGATCTCGTTGTTATGGCGCATATCGGTGAGCACAGTGTCTTCCGGCTCGCTGTTCTCATAAATGTACTCCGCTGCTTTGAGCTGACTGTCGCCGTATAAGCAATAGCCCGCAATGCTCTCTCTGCCGATGGTCAGCACCGCAGAAAGCATGCATAGCACGAGCGCGCCGACAGCCAATGCGCGGCGGCCCGGCAGTGTGCGCAGGCGGCGGTAAATCTCGACCATATACGAAGCGACTACGCCGCAGACGAGAAAATACGCGGCGTAAAGCAGCTTGTTGTTATCATAGGTATTCGGCTGGAACACGACAAACTCGCAAATGAACCAAATGACGGCTGCGGGAGCGCAGACCGTGAACCGGCGCTGATCTGCCGTGAAAAATGCAGGCAGGAACAACAGTGCCGTGACGCCGAGATTCACAAGATAGAACCACAAATAGCCGTCCTGCAAATTGCCCCAGTTGTACCACCCACGCATGAAGCTGTCACCGCTCGCCTGCGAGAATGTCCACGTGAAAAGCTGCGGTGCGGCAAGCAACAGTGTGATGAGCAGGAATACGCCCCACGTTTTTACAAGCTGTATACCGAAACCCTTGCGGATCGCCATGGTGAGCAGTGCGAGCACAAACAAAACAAACGCTGCAGCACAAACCAAAACCAGATACAGAAACACGGATGATTCGCGCGAGATGAGCTTCGGCGTGACGAACTGCGCGCCGAACGCGAGCAACATCAAAACGAGTGCAGCGACTTTTGCGGTAAACTGCACATGAGCACTGCTGCCCCGAAACACTCTGCGGCACAGTGCAAAGCAAAGCCACACGCCGCAAATGAGTCCGAACGCGAGGAACGAATGCGTATGAATCATGACGAGTCCGCCTGCAAAAATACCGGCAATGATGAAATACCGCTCGCAGTGCTCATAAACGGCGCGGTACAGCACGTATAAAAGCGGGAATAAAACCGCCCAGCCGAACAGCGTTGCGCGCTGCGGGATGAGCATATCCACAATGACGTTCACCCAGCGGATATTTTGGTTGACAAGATTCGTGGGTGTCTCATAAAACGATGTGAAAATGCGGGTAAAATTATCTGTTCCGTTTTGCAGATTCGGGAAGAAATACGCAAAGCCGAAGCCGCCGTTTAAGAAAAACAAAATCTCCGCTAACGCGGTCTTCGCTTTATCACGCAGCCAGCGTTGCCAGAAAAGATGTGCGCCGAAAAACACCTGCGCCCCGGCAAAAAGCATCGGTAGCACATACGCAAAGCGCAGCGGCGCACCGAGCAAATATAGGCTTGAAGAAATGCTGTCCGACAAGAACGGATACGAAAGCTTCACACCCGGCAAAATGGAATACATGGGCGGAAATGTCTTCTGCTCCGCGATACTCGTGATGAACCCGAGGTGCATGCTCATGTCGCCGTAGGTGCATTGGCTCGACCAGATCTCGCCGTTTTGGTAACGGAAGCTGTGCAGCACCAAAAACACGAACAGCAGCCACAAACCGAGCGGCAAAAGCAGTGTGCGTTCTGCACGGCAGAAGGCTTTGTATTTGCCGGGAAAATCATTCGGAAGCAGCTTCGGACGCTTTAAGAACACAGCGCCAACCGTCAGCAAAAGCAGTGAGATGAGCGCCAAAACATGCGCTGTGATACTGAACGAAAACAGGAATGCCCACAACGACGGCAGCCACATTAAAAGCACGCTGCCCGCGGCGCTGCCGAGAATCCTTTGTGTATATCGCCGCTCTTTATTTAAAAAGCATGCGGCAAGTGTTACGCCGCACAGCTGAAACATCAGAAAATACAGCAGCGCCACCGCGCCGCCCAAAAAATTGCCGCCCATAAACAGCTCCCGAATTTGTTCTTTAATATACTATATTGTACCATTTTGGCGACGGGATGTAAAGACGGCAGAAAAGGTTTTATTGCAGGCGTTTACGCGCTTTTTCACAAAACACCCGGAAACGGGGTTGAAGTTCAAAATGCAATGTGCTACAATATATTTTAATAATTATGGCGTCTCCCCTGCGGTTTTGCGCAAAAGCGAACGATGATACGCAGTCGTATATGTGTAGTTTCCGATTGCGGAGTGCCTGAATGCAAAGTGAGGTGTTCTTCGTGGAGAATGATATCCATCGGAGAGATAAAACGAACTACTATCTGGATCTGGCTGAGGCCGTTTCCCAGCGCTGCACATGCCTTCGACGTCACTACGGCGCTGTGATCGTAAAAAATGATGAAGTGATCTCCACCGGCTATGTCGGTGCGCCGCGCGGCAGAAAAAACTGCACGGATATCGGCAAATGCGTGCGCGTGGAAAGAAATATTCCCCGCGGTGAACGCTATGAGCTGTGCCGTAGCGTACATGCGGAAGCAAACGCCATCATCAGCGCCCCGCGCGATAAGATGATCGACGCCACGCTGTATCTTGTCGGCAAGGAGGTCTCTACCGGCGACTATGTGAAAAACGCCGTATGTTGCTCCATGTGCAAGCGCATGGTCATCAACGCAGGCATTGCACGGGTCATCGTGCGCGATGACCACGATCGGTTCAGAGAGATAGATGTTCAGGATTGGATCATAAACGACGAATCCATCGAAGGTGTATTCGGCTATTGAGCCTTACCCCGTTACCGCGTATCCGACATAAGGCTCGGAAAGAATACGGTGAACATTTATGTCTTTAATACAGGTGTCAAACCTGACCTTCGGCTATGAAGGCAGCTTTGATAACGTCTTTGAAAACGCGTCTTTTTCCATGGATACAAACTGGCGGTGCGGCTTTATCGGGCGCAACGGCAGAGGCAAAACGACGTTTTTAAATCTGCTGCTCGGAAAATACGCGTACAGCGGCACCATTTCCGCTTCGGTCAACTTTGAGTATTTCCCGTTTGAGGTGGAAAATCCGGACGATACGCCGCTTGAGATTGCGGAAAGCATCATGCCGGACTTTGAGATGTGGCGGCTAACGCGTAAGCTCAACTTACTCGACGCCGACCCGGGACTGCTTTACCGCCCCTACTCGACGTTAAGCTACGGCGAGCGTACGAAGGTACTGCTGTCGATTTTATTTATCCGCGAAAACAGCTTTCTGCTCATTGACGAGCCGACGAACCACCTCGATATTGAAGCGCGCGACACACTGGCTCAGTATTTGAAGTCAAAAAAAGGGTTCATTCTTGTCAGCCACGACCGTGCGTTTCTGGACGAAGTCATCGACCATGTGCTTTCCATCAACCGCGCGGACATCACGGTGATGCGCGGCAACTTTACGACGTGGCAACAGGAGAAGGACCGCGAGGATCAATTTGAGTTACAGCAAAATGAGAAACTCAAAAAGGATGTGAAGCGGCTGGAGGCGGCTGCCCGCCGCAGCGCGGAATGGTCAAACCGTGCGGAAGACCGCAAGATCGGTTTCAAACCGGAGCGCACGGAAAAGGCCCTTGACCGTCGTGCCTACGAGGGTGAAAAAAGCCGTAAGATGATGAAGCGTGCAAAGAGCATTGAATCCCGCCGCAACGATGCACTGGAGGAAAAAAGCGCGCTGCTGAAAAACATTGAATCGGCCGATACGAAATTGCAGATTGCGACGCTGCGCCACCCGAAAGACCTTTTGGTAGAGGCAAACGACCTTTCTATTGACTACGGTGACGGCCCCATCTTTCCTCCGCTGCGCTTTAAGATCCGCCGCGGCGACCGTGCGGCGCTGCAGGGCAAAAACGGCTGCGGTAAATCGAGCATCATAAAGCTATTGTGCGGCGAAGATGTTCCCCATACCGGCACGCTGAAAACCGCAAGTGGGCTTGTGGTCTCGTATATCCCGCAAAGCGCGGAGGGACTTTCCGGCACACTGCGCGACTATGCAGAGCATTGCGGCATCGACGAAAGCCTTTTTAAATCGATCTTGCGCAAGCTGGAATTTCAGCGCACACAGTTTGAAAAGCGCATGGAGAATTTTTCCGAGGGACAAAAGAAAAAAGTGCTCATTGCGCGGAGCCTCTGCGAAAAGGCACATTTGCTTGTGTGGGACGAACCGCTGAACTTCATCGATGTTATTTCCCGCATGCAGCTTGAAACGCTCTTAAAAGAGTGTGTGCCCACAGTCATTTTCGTGGAGCACGACCGCCGCTTTGTGGAAAATGTGGCAACAAAGATCATTCGGTTATAATTGCGGTTTAAAATCTGAACAAAGCGCGTCGTGCAGGGCTGCGGCGCGCTTTTGTTATAAAAATCAGGGGCTATGAAAGAGAGAAATCTATGAAGCAAAGAAGCGACTATATTGGCATATTGAACGGCATACGCGCGTATTCCATTTTGATCGTTGCCGGGTTTCATTTGTGGCAGCAATCCTGGCTGCAAAATCTGTTTCCAAGCAATTTGCTGCAGTTTATGGGTGTGCGGAATTTCAGCTTAAACTGGGTGCCGCGCACGGGCTACATGTTTGTAGACGTGATGCTGCTGCTTTCGGGATTCTGCCTCTTTTTGCCCTATGCGCGGCAAATGACCGACCCGCTTGTGCCGGAGCCAGATAACCTGCGCACATTCTTTAAAAAGCGTGCAGCGCGCATTTTGCCATCGTATTATTTGTGCTTGCTTCTCTACCTCATTTTCTGGGTGCGGCCTTCGGATTACGCGAATGTCAAGCAATACTTGCAGGATTTTTTTGCGCACCTGACGTTTACGCAGACGTTTTGGCCGGAAAGCTACATCGGCACAAAATTTCCGACAGCACTATGGACACTCGGCGTGGAAATGCAGTTCTATCTCGTCTTCCCTTTGCTCGCGCGCGTGTTCCGTCGCTTTCCGCTTATGTGTTGGGCGGTGCTTTCCGTTTTGGCGCAGATGTATATCGTGCTTTTTGCACATCTGCCGCAAGGCAACGCAGAAAGCCTGCGCATCAACCAGTTCCCAGCGTTTTTGGGTGTATATGCAAACGGTATGCTGTGTGCGCTCTTCTTCTGCCGCCTGCGGATATGGCGCGAGCGCGAATGGAAGAAAAACCGTATTTTACCGCTTGCGGCGCTGATGCTGCTTCTGTTCAGCGGTGCTGCTATTGTGTGTATGTTAAATGACGGGCTGAGCCGTGCGGCAATCATCCAGCGCTGGCAGGTGGATTACCGCTTTCTGTTTTCTGCGATGGTCTGCGTTTTCATTTTGCTTTTGGATGCTGCACCGAAAGGCGTGCAATGGCTGTTTTCAAACCGCATAGCTGCTTTTTTGTCGGCGGTCTCCTATAATTTCTATATCTGGCACAGCACGGTGCTTTTAAAGCTGAAAGCGTGGCGCATTCCGTATTACCCGGATGCCCCGGAGGGCGCTGCCGCGTGGCCGCAATCCGCAGGCGGCGAGCCGTGGCACTTTGCTTGGCAGGTAAAGTACACGGTGCTGTTTTGGGCGTGTGCGCTCCTTTTGGCGGCGTTTTTCACCTATCTTATCGAAAAACCGACAGCAAAACAGCTGCTCAGAAAGAAGAAAATCATCCGTACATAGAAACAGACCGCCACGGCGTATTTCACGCATTCGGCGGTCTGTCTTCATATTCTGTCCGGGTTACGGAAAACTATTCCGTTTTGCCGTCTTCTTTCTGGCCGTAAGCGCGGTCGGCTGCTTCTCTTGCAATGTCGATGACGCTGTATTCGCGCTTTTCGCCCTGTTCGATGATAGGCAGCATTTGGTAGACCTCTGCCGCCATGCCGTGCCCCCAAAGCATGGGGTCGATACGCATGGAGTAGCCGTGGCCGTTTTCGCACATCCAATCGGTCATTTTGGCGCGCGGCAAGCCGTAAGCCGCTAAGATCGTCATGATGACGCCGCCGTGTGTGACGAGCACGGCACTCTCATCTCCCGTCATCATCATGTTTTTAACGAGCATCTCAAAGCCCGCGCAGACACGCTGCATAAATACGATGCTGCTTTCGCCGTTCGGCGGGGCCTCGTGCTGGCCACCGTTCATCCAGGCGACGAACTTCGGGTCGTTTTTCAATTCTTCGGCTTTTTTATTTTCCCAATCGCCGAAGTCGCACTCGGCAAGCTCTAAAATAACTTCCGGGTCGGCGGTGGGATATAAGACCTTCAGTGTATCGACACAGCGCACGCACGGGCTGGCGTAGTACTTTTTTGCTTCGGGGTAAACGCCCTTACGTTTCAGCTCCAAAAGCGCCTGAATGCCCTCCTGCGCAAGCGGAGACTGCGTGCGGCCGATGTAACGGCCCTCCAAATTGCCCTCACATACGCCGTGGCGGATTAAATGAATGGTGTAAGATTTCATGCAATTTTCCTTTCCGGGACGGTAAAACGCTGCCGTTGTCCCTTTCACCAAAAATTCGCGGGAAAACCCGTAAAAAAGGTTCGTTTATCTGTTTACTTCTCGGATAATTTCGTTTATAATTTACAGAGTGTTATTTTTGACTCAGGTGGTGAAACTTTTGTGAACAGTGATTTTCCGCGCATTCTGACACTGCTGCGCAAGGAACAGGGTATCAGCCAGAAAAAGGCTGCCGCAGACCTTGGCATCTCGCAGGCGCTGCTCTCTCATTACGAAAAAGGCATACGTGAATGCGGTTTGGACTTCATTGTGCGCACGGCGGATTATTACGGGGTCTCCTGTGATTATCTGCTGGGCAAAACACCGCACCGGCAGGGCGAAAAGCTGCATGTGCCGGAAACGGAGGAGGAAGACACGCACGATGGTCTCCCCAACGTGAGCCGAAAAATAATATCGAACTCCTTACATATTGTATTTGGTATTCTGAAAAAAATCAATAGCAAATCTTTAACAAAAGAGATCACGCTGTATTTGAGCGGCGCTGTGTATAACGCGTTCCGCATGCTGTATACGGCGAACCCGAAAAATCCCTCGGCTCTTTTTGAGACGAAGGACGGACTGAGTGAGGCGCTGACCGACGGCCGTATGCAGCTGGCGCGTGCCAAAAGCCGCGTGATGCTGCTCGGCGAAAAAGTGTCGGACGACGAGGCCGTTAAAAAAGACGACCTGCCCCAGCTTTCCGGCGAGATGCTCTCGGCGGAATATCCCGATTGGGCGCCTTCGCTTTTTGCATTGATTGAGAATACCGAAAACGAACACAAGGAAAACTAAGTAAACCAACTGCAAAAAGGAGGCAAACTGTATGTGTGGTTTTGTAGGTTATATTGACGGCGGCGAAACACAGCTTATGGAGCCCGTGCTGCACGCTATGGCAGACCGCATCCGTCACCGCGGTCCGGACGACGCCGACTATTACATGGATGGCGAGATCTCGCTCGGTTTCCGCAGACTTTCCATCATTGACCTCGAGGGCGGCAGACAGCCGATTTTGAATGAAGATAAAAGCAAGGTTCTCATGTTTAACGGCGAGATTTATAACTATCAGTCTCTCCGCGAAGACCTTTTAAAGGCAGGCCATGTATTCACAACGAAAACGGACAGCGAAGTGCTGCTGCACGGCTTTGAAGAATATGGCACCGACCTGCTCAATAAGCTGCGCGGCATGTTCGCGTTCATCATTTGGGACAAGAACACGAAAACGCTGTTCGGCGCGCGCGATTACTTTGGCATTAAACCGTTTTATTATGCGAAGATGCAGGGCACGTTGATGTTCGGCAGCGAGATCAAGAGCTTTGTGGAACACCCGCACTTTAAGCGCGAGCTGAATGAACGCGCACTGGAGGGCTACCTTTCTTTTCAGTATTCTCCGGGCTACGAGACATTCTTCAAGAACGTTTACAAGCTGCCGCCTGCACATTATTTCTTCTACAAAGACGGCAAAATGGATATGCAGCGCTACTGGATCCCGGAATTCAACGCGGAAGAAGACAAGCCGCTTGAATATTGGGTGGACGAGATTGAAAAGACCTTTGACGACTCCGTGAACGCACACAAGATTGCGGACGTTGAAGTCGGCTCTTTCCTTTCCTCCGGCGTGGATTCCAGCTATGTGGCCTGCTCTGCCGATGTGGACAAGACGTTTACGGTCGGCTTTGACAACGGCGAAAAATACAACGAGATCAGCTACGCAAAAGAGCTTTCCGAGCTGATTCCGGTGAAGAATTACAGCAAGACGATTACCCCGGAAGAGTTCTGGGGCAACTTCGGCAAGATTCAGTACCACATGGACGAGCCGCTTGCCGATCCGTCCGCCGTGGCACTCTATTTCGTGTGCAACACGGCTTCCAAATATTTGAAGGTCGTGATGTCCGGCGAGGGCGCCGATGAAATTTTCGGCGGCTACAACATTTATAAAGAACCGCTCGCCGTACCGGCTTATGATAAGATCCCGTTCCCCATCCGTCGCTTTATCGGCAAAGTCGCTTCGCACCTGCCGAAGAAATCCGGCATCAACTTCCTTATCCGACGCGGCAAAAAGCTCGAAGATCGCTTCATCGGCAACGCGTACATGTTCACTGAGGAAGAACGCAAGAAGCTCCTGAAAATTAAGACCGATGCACCGTCCCCGGCAGAAGTCGTAAAGCCGTTCTATGATCGCGTAAAGGACAAAGACCCGGTAACGAAAATGCAGTTCGTTGACCTTAACGCCTGGATGGTCGGCGATATTCTTCTGAAAGCGGATAAAATGAGCATGGCAAATTCTCTTGAGGTGCGCGTGCCGTTCCTCGATAAGAAGATTATGGAGCTTGCGGAGCGCATCCCGCTCAAGTACCGTGTAAACGACGAGAACACAAAGTTTGCGATGCGCAAGGCCGCTTTGCGCCGCATGCCCGAAAAGTGGGCCGGCAAAAAGAAGCTCGGCTTCCCCGTGCCGACACGTGTGTGGCTCAAGGAAGACAAGTACTACAACATCGTAAAGGAGAAGTTCACGGGCGAAGTAGCACAGAAATACTTCAACACCGACATGCTCGTAAAGCTGCTGGATGACCACAAAAACGGCAAGGCGGACAACAGCCGCCGCGTTTGGACGGTTTACACGTTCCTCGTGTGGTACGACCAGTTCTTTAACGATGATATTCTCAACGGCTATGCGGAGCACACAGACACAAAGACCGCGTAAGTATTTGGAAGGAAAATAAAGATCATGAATACAGAAGCATTAAAAAAACAAGATTTTCTGCCGGTTTTGCTCGGCAGTGACATCAACGTATACGGCATGGCGCGTTCTTTCCACGAGGCTTACGGGTACAAAAGCGTAGCGGTCGGCAAGGGCATCCTCCCCGCCTGCACGCACAGCCACATTGTGGAAGTTTTAAAGGTAGAACCGCGCCTTGAAGAAGACGACGTGTTTGTCAGCACGCTGACGGAATTTGCAAAGAACTTCTCCGGTCAGAGATTACTGCTTGTCCCCTGCGGCGACAACTACATCAAAATGCTTGTGCGCAACCAGACGAAGCTGCGCGGCATTTATGAATTCGAGTGCATCAGCGAAGAGCTTTTAATGCGCCTTTCCATCAAGGAAAGCTTTTATCAGGTCTGCGAGGAGCATGGCTTCTCGTTCCCGAAGACAACGACCTGCACGTATGAGAACCACAAGAATCTTGAGCTGCCTTTCGACTTCCCGGTCATCATCAAGCCCTCGAACAGCGTGGCATACTGGAACTGCAAGTTCCCGCACAAAAAGAAGGTTTTCGTTGCAAACACCCGCGAGGAATTTGATGCGATTTTGGACGCCATCTACGGTTCCTCTTACAAAGATCACCTCATTTTGCAGGAATTCATCCCGGGTGACGATTCTAAAATGCGCGTGATGAACTGCTACTGCGGCAAGGATAAGAAAGTAAAGCTCATTGCACTCGGCAATGCCGTGCTTGAGGAACATTCCCCGGAGGGCATCGGCAGCTATGCGGCCATCATTAACGGCTACGACGAAAAGCTGAACGAGACGATGAAGAACTTCCTTGAGGGCATCGGTTACGTGGGCTTTGCAAACTTCGATATGAAGTACGACGAGCGTGACGGCAAATATAAGCTCTTCGAGATGAACCTGCGTCAGGGCCGCAGCAGCTATTTCGTAACGGCTGCGGGCTACAACATTGCAAAGTGGCTCGCGGACGACGTCATCTACAACAAGCCCATGGATCTCACCATTGCCACAAATAAAGTGCTGTACACAATCATCCCGACGAAGATCATCTTTGACTATTGCCCGGACACCGCCGTGAAAGCGGAAGCGAAAAAGCTCATCGACGAAGGTAAAGTGGTCAACTCGTATTATTACAAGAAAGACCGCAGCCTGATGCGCTGGCTGATGTTCCGCCGCAACCAGCACAACTACTTTGAAAAGTACAAGCGTTATTTCAACAACAAAGGACTGCGTGACTGATGAACAGTTTAGGCGTTATCGGCGGACTCGGCCCCATGGCGACAGCGTATTTATTAGAGCTTATCACCGACATGACCGATGCCCGCACCGATCAGGAGCATCTTGACGCGATCATATTCAATCGCCCGAGTGTGCCGGATCGGACTGCATACATTTTAGACCATACAAAGCCCTCCCCTGTGCCGCCGATGATCGACATCGCACAGAAATTGGAGGCGTTGGGCGTGTGCGCACTCGCTACCCCGTGCGTGACGGCACACAGCTTTCACGATGAACTGCAAAGCAGCGTACACATTCCGTTTATCCACATGGTGCGCGAAACGGCAGCATATCTAAAAGAAGCCGGCTGCAAAAAGCCCGGCATTATGGCGACAACCGGCACGGTGCACATGGGCTTATTTCAAACCGCGCTGACCGATGCGGGTCTTTCCTACGTTTTGCCGAACGACGAAATGCAGCAGAACGTAATGTCGCTCATTTACGACTGCGTAAAAGCAGGTGAACCGGCGGACATGGTAAAATTCCGCGCTGTTTCCGACGCTTTGCGCGCGGACGGCTGCGACGCTATTATTTTAGGCTGCACGGAGCTCTCCATCATCAAGCGCGATAACGAGCTTGGGCCCGGTTATCTCGATGCGCTGGAAGTGTTGGCACGCGCGTGCATTTTAGCGTGCGGCAAAAAACTTAAGCCGAAATATTCTTCCCTGATCCAACAATAAAAGCATAAGGAGGCGTTTTGTATGTGCGGCTTTGCCGGTTATATTCACAACTACGGAACGTTCGATAAAGAAGAAGTCATCCATAAAATGGCCGACCGCATCAAGCACCGCGGCCCGGATGATGCCCATTATTACATTGACGACGGCATTGCCCTCGGTTTTCGCCGCCTTTCCATCATCGACCTCGAGGGCGGCAGGCAGCCGATCTTAAACGAAGACGGCTCGCTCGTGCTGCTCTTTAACGGCGAAATTTACAACTATCAGGAGCTTCGCGAAGAGCTCATCAAAGCCGGACACGTCTTCACCACAAAGACAGACAGCGAAACGATTCTGCACGGATACGAGGAATACGGCAAAAAAATCCTTGACCGTCTGCGCGGCATGTTTGCTTTCATCATCTGGAACAAGAACACAAAAGAGCTCTTTGGTGCACGCGATATTTTCGGCATCAAGCCGTTCTATTACTACAAAAAGGGCAAGGAATTCATGTTCGGCAGCGAGATCAAAAGCTTTCTCTCTCACCCGAATTTTGAAAAAGAGCTCGACGAGGATATGATCCCGTTGTACCTTTCCTACGAGTACAGCCCGGACGAGCGCACAATTTTTAAAAATGTCTTCAAGCTGCCCGGCGCACACTGCTTCACCTACAAAAACGGCGAACTGAAAGTGGAGCGTTACTATAAGATCGAATACAAGATTGAAGACGATAAATCGCTTGAATACTGGGAGGATGCCATCACAAAGGAGTTCACGGAGTCCGTCTCCATGCACCAGATCGCCGATGTTGAGGTCGGCTGCTTCCTCTCCTCCGGCGTGGATTCCAGCTATGTTGTGAAAGAAATCTCCAAGGGTACGAAGAAGGTCAAGACATTCTCCGTCGGCTACGAGGAGGAAAAATACAGCGAGCTGCCGTATGCGCAGGACTTCTCCAATGTCATCGGCGTACCGAACATCGCGAATAAGGTTTCCGCAGATGAGTTCTTCGACGCGGTGCCAGAGATTCAGTATTACATGGACGAGCCGCTGCCGAATCCCTCGGAGATCCCGCTCTACTTCCTCGCCAAAAATGCCCGCCGCTATGTGAAGGTCGTGCTTTCCGGCGAAGGTGCGGACGAGCTGTTCGGGGGCTACCCGATGTATCTTGCAGGCGGACACTTTGACCACTATTCGCATAAGGTACCGCGCCCGGTGCGTAAAGTCCTCGGCACGGTCGCAAAGCACTGCCCGAACTTCAAGGGCAAAAACTTCCTCGTGCGTGGCGCCATGGAGCCGTATCAGCGCTTTATGCGCGCAAACTACGTTTTCCAGAGCGCAGAGCGCCAAAAATTCTTGAAGCGCCCCATCGCGAGCAAGGTTCCGGAGGAATACAGCAAGCGCTATTTCGACGAAGTATCGAATCTCGACGAGCCGACCCAGCTTCAGTATGCGGACATGCACACGTGGATGATTTACGACATCCTACTGAAAGCCGACCGCATGAGTATGGCAAACTCCCTTGAGCTGCGCGTGCCGTTCCTCGATAAAAAGATGCTGGAGCTTTCCACACGCATTCCTTCCCGCTACCGTGCAGCAAACGAGACGACGAAGATCGCCCTGCGCGGCGCGGCCATCAAGCAGCTGCCGGAGCGCACGGCAAACAAAAAAAAGCTCGGCTTCCCTGTTCCGCTGAACGATTGGCTGCGTGAGGATAAGTACTACAACAAGGTCAAGGCGGCGTTCCAGAGCGATATTGCAGAGAAATTCTTCGTGACAAGCGAGCTGATGAAGCTGCTCGACGACCACAAGAGCGGCAAAGCGCTGAACATGCAGAAGATCTGGTCGTTCTATACGTTTATCCTTTGGTATGAGCAGTTCTTTGTGCTGAACTGAATATAGTCGAAAACAGCGCCAAATTACAGGTTGGCGCTGTTTCTTTATGGAATTATTATGTTTTGTTAACAACAGACAAGCAAATTTAAAAGAAAAACAAAAGCTTTATTCTTCCCTTTTGGGGGCGGAATAAGGCTTTTTCTTTTGCAGCTTTATCGTCTTGCACGGCGGTACGCGGCCGGTGTTTCGCCGGTGATGCGTTTAAACTGGCGGATGAAATGGTATGGGTCTGCATATCCGCTGTGCTCGGCAACTTCCGTGATGGGCAAGTCACTGCCGGAGAGCAATAAAGACTGTGCATAACGAATACGCGCTTCAATCAGGTCGCGCATGGGCGATGTACCAAAAACCGCGCGGTATAACGCATGCAGGTGCGAAGCGCTGACAGACGCAAGCGATGCCATTTGCGGCACAGTCCAGTGCTTTTCCGGATCAGAAAGCACCGTGTGACGCAGGTTCTGCATCTTTTCCCTATCTGCACGGCTGACCGTAGGTGAGTAGTTTTCTTCCGCTATAGCGCGGGAGAAACGCACAAGAAATTCTGTGGTGTATGCTTCCAACAAGTCCTCCCGAAACGGTTCATTAGAGAAAAATGCAGCTTCCGTTTTTCGGAAAAGGCCGGAGATAAACTCTGCCGCACGTGGGTAAAGCAGTGTATTTTCGGGAATACGATAGCGCAAAAGCTGCACACGAAAACCAGGCGCAAAATGCGCCCAGTTGTGCGTGAGGTTACTGTCCGAGTGAAACCACTGTGGTTCATCCGGCGCATAGAAAATACACGCGCCGGGTCTTACTGTGACCTTTTCTCTGTTAATTTCGATCTCTACGCTGTTCATAAAGTGCAAAAACGTGTAGATTTCAATGCCTGTTGGGCGCACAAGTGTAAACCCGGCTTTTTCCGGCCAATCGTGGCGAATATCTGTGATTTCCATTTTGACGCCCCCTTTGCTTTATATTATACTCAAAAACTCCCTGTGTCGCAATAGAATAAGTCAATTTTCGTGCATGATACGACATTGTATTTTGCATAGAGATTGCGTACAATGAAACCGTAATCAAAAAAACGCGGCAGAAATTGAGATTTGCCGTCTTTTCGGGGAAAGGATGTACGAAAAATGAGTAATATACCGAGAAAAGAATATCCGCGCCCGCAGTTTGTGCGCGAAAACTGGATGAACCTGAACGGCACATGGGCGTTTGAGATCGATAACGGCCGCAGCGGTGAGGCGCGCGGCTTACAGAAGGTCGGCACAGCGCTCAGCGGGGAGATCATCGTGCCGTTCTGCCCGGAAAGCGAACTTTCCGGTGTGCAGCACACCGATTTTATGTACGGCGTGTGGTATAAGCGCACTGTAACGGTCACAGAAAAACAGCTGAAGGGCCGCGCCGTGCTGCATTTCGGCGCTGTGGATTATTGCGCAAAAGTTTTTGTGAACGGCGAGCTTGCCGGCACACACAAGGGCGGCTATGTTTCGTTTGAGTTTGACGTGACCGCACTTTTAAAAGCGGGCGAAAATGAAATTGCCGTCTACGCCGAAGATAATACGCGCGACCGCCTCATCCCGAGCGGCAAGCAGAGCGAGCAATATAACTCATACGGCTGCTTCTACACGCGCACCACGGGCATTTGGCAGACCGTATGGCTGGAGTTCACCCCGAAGGCTTATATTTCCCGCGTACAGTATTATCCGAACATCACCGCAGGCACGGTAACGGTGACCGCAGAGCTGGTCGGTACGGCAAACCTCACAGCAACGGCTTCGTTTGAAGGCAAAGAAATGGGCAGTTACACAGCAGAAAATGCCTGCGGCACGCACACATTCACGATAAAGCTGAGCGAAAAGCATCTGTGGGATGTCGGCTGCGGCAATCTGTATGACGTTGCATTCGCTTTCGGTGAAGATAACGTCACGGGCTACTTTGGTCTGCGCGAAGTGCGCCTGGACGGCCACAAGTTCCGCATCAACGGCCGCTCTGTTTTCCAGCGTCTGGTGCTCGACCAAGGTTTCTATCCGGATGGCATCTACACTGCGCCGAGCGACGAAGCGCTTGAAAACGACATTAAGCTCTCCCTTGCCGTCGGTTTCAACGGTGCCAGACTGCATGAGAAGATTTTTGAAGAGCGCTTCCTCTACCACGCAGACCGCTTAGGCTATATCGTTTGGGGCGAATTCCCGAACTGGGGTCTCGATTCCTCCTATGCCGATTCCGTTTACGGCATTTTGCCGGAGTGGACGGAAGAGATCCGCCGCGATTTTAATCACCCGGCTATTGTCGGCTGGTGTCCGTACAACGAGACATGGGATACCGACGGCAGGAAACAGTTTGACGACGCACTCGACATCGTTTACAGAGCAACAAAAGCGCTTGACCCTACCCGTCCGTGCATCGATACGAGCGGCAACTATCATGTGGCAACTGATATTTTCTGCGTGCACGATTACGAGCAGAACCCGGAGATCTTTAAGGAGCACTATGACAAGCTGATGACCGAGGGCACACTGTTTGACAACCACGCGCACCGCCAGACCTACAAGGGCGAAGCGACGTTCGTCAGCGAATACGGCGGCATTCAGTGGAGTCAGGACGAGAGCGGCTGGGGCTACGGCACCGGTCCGAAGACCGAAGAAGAATTCCTCACGCGCTTTAAGGGCCTTACAGACGCATTGCTCGATAACAGTGAAATGTTCGGCCTTTGCTACACGCAGCTGACCGACGTGGAGCAGGAACAGAATGGCCTTTACACCTATCAGAGAAAGCCGAAGTTTGATCCCGCGTTCTTCCACGGCGTTTTGAGTCGCAAAGCCGCAATCGAAGACTAACAGATACGTTTGGTGCCCGCAGTTTTTTCCGCTGCGGGCACTTTTTTATCAAAATACAGGAAATTTGTTGATTTTCGTCATACGTACGTCACAAATACATAGTATTTTATATAATAGAGTAATTTTGAGCAGCAAGCTTCTGCTGCCGGATCCTGTTCTGAGGAGCGTATTTATGCCGCAAAATCACTTTAGAGAACCGAAAAACCGACGTGAACATCTTCTCTCTTCCCTACCAATCGTCTTGCCGGTGGCTGCCGTGACGATATCCGCCGCCGCGTTTGGTTTGCTGTTCCTGCAAGGGAATCTAGTGGAGAGCGCGGAGGAAACCGTCACATACACTGCAGCGATTGGCGCAGCTGACGAGCAGGTGGAAATGTACGTCTACGATGCGGGCAACGATGAAGTTGAGGAAGCCGAAGAAGAAGCTTCGGAAATGAATGCCGCGTCTTCCTATGCCGCGAAAGAGCGCATTTTTCCGGCTGGCGAAGTAGAAGACACCGCAGAGCTTGTAGATGCATACAGCTCTGTGCCATTATTTGTTTCCAGCGGCAATCTTGCGGAGCAAGGCGTGCAGACACGGCTTGAGCTGCTTGAAGATTATTTTCCAAACGGCATGTACTGGAACCATATCGGTGTGGACACAAGCGAAATGACGGCAGACGAAATTGCCATGTGCGTTACAGACACGCCGTGCAACCATTCTGTTTATGGTTATGGAAACTGCAACATTTATAATGGACTGATGGATGATTTCTTCCCGCAATACGGAGACGAAACGCAATGCCTCGGCTACGCTTCCATCATCAGCGACCTGCTGTTCGGCTACGATGCACCGATCACAGAGTTTTACGACTTTGACGAGTTGCGCATCGGCGATCACATCCGCATGGGTTGGTATGAGCACTCGATGATCGTGACGGACATCGACTGGGATATCGATACCATCACCGTGACGGAAGTAAATGCAGATTACGAAAACTGCCAGATCACCTGGGGCCGACAAATCACCCGCAGCGAGCTTCTCGGCATGGAAGGCGACCTTACCTATTACACGCGCTACGCAAATTGAAAATCGGTTGTTCTGCGCCCCGGCAAGATTTTGATGTCTTGTCGGGGCACATTTTATATTTTCCAAAAGTTATACGATACAAAAACACCCCGAACGACGCAAAATCGTTCGGGGTGTGCTGATTCAGAGAATCAATTATTTAACCATGTTGGCAACTTCGCTTGCGAAATCGTCGTTTCTCTTCTCGAGGCCTTCGCCCTTCTCGAAGCGAACGAAATCCGTAACCTTCATCGTGCCGCCGGCCTTCTTTGCTTCCTCAGCAATGTACTGCTCAACGGAGAGGTCGCCGTTCTTAACGAACGCCTGCTGCAGGAGGCAGTTGTTCTCATAGAACTTGCCGATTCTGCCGGTAACCATCTTCTCGATGATGTTCTGCGGCTTCTTGGAGTTCTTCGGATCGTTCTGGATCTGAGCCATGAGGATTTCTTTTTCCTTATCGAGTGCTTCAGCCGGAACCGTGGACTTATCAAGATAAGCCGGATTCAGAGCGGCAATCTGCATTGCGACGTCCTTGCCGCACTCGTTGAGAACTTCTGCCGGAACATTCTCGGTCTCAAAACGAACGAGAACGCCGATTCTGCCGCCGCCGTGTACGTAAGCAACGCAGTCGCCCTCGTAACGGACGAAGCGACGGATCTTGATGTTCTCGCCGATGGTGAGAATCTTATCCTTCAGCATAGCATCAACAGTCATATCGGAGCCGTGTGCCTTAGCTGCAAGGAGAGCTTCAACGTCTGCCGGGTTCTCATAGATAACGGTCTCGGCACAGGTCTTAACGAAATCGATGAACTGAGCATTCTTTGCAACGAAGTCGGTCTCAGCGTTGACTTCAATCACAACGCCAACCTTACCGCACTCGCTGACCATAGCGTATGCAACACCCTCAGCTGCAATACGGCTTGCCTTCTTAACGGAAGCTGCAAGACCCTTCTCGCGGAGAATCTCGGTTGCCTTCTCTACATCGCCCTCAGCCTCTGTGAGAGCCCTTTTGCAATCCATCATGCCGCAGCCTGTCTTAGCGCGCAGATCTGCAACGTCCTTAGCTGTGAAATTCATTTCAAATCACCATTCCTTGTAGAATCTTAAACTCTATATCAAACGAAGGGAATTATTAACCGAAATTAAATTATTCCTCGGTCTCTGCAGCAGCTTCTTTGGTCTCCTCAGCAGCAGCGCCCATGCGGCCCTCGCGGCCTTCGATGATAGCGTTAGCCATAGCACCTGCGATGAGCTTAACAGCGCGGATAGCGTCGTCGTTGCCCGGGATAACGTAGTCAATCTCGTCCGGATCGCAGTTGGTATCTACGATTGCAACGATCGGAATACCGAGCTTCTTAGCTTCGAAAACAGCGATTCTTTCCTTTCTCGGGTCAACAATGAACAGTGCACCCGGGAACTCCTTCATGTCCTTGATGCCGCCAAGATACTTTTCGAGCTTTTCGATCTCAAGCTCAAGCTTGCTGACTTCCTTCTTCGGGAGCAGCTCGAAAGTGCCGTCTTCCTGCATCTTGCGCAGCTGTGCAAGTCTCTGGATTCTGCGGCGGATGGTCGTGAAGTTGGTGAGCATGCCGCCCAGCCAACGAGCGTTTACATAGTAAGCGCCTGCGCGGAGAGCCTCTTCCTTAACGGACTCCTGAGCCTGCTTCTTCGTGCCTACGAAGAGAACGCTCTTGCCTTCCATGGAAAGGTCACGAACGAAGTTGTAAGCCTCTTCGAGCTTCTTAACGGTCTTCTGCAGGTCGATGATGTAGATACCGTTTCTCTCCGTGAAGATGTACTGTGCCATCTTCGGGTTCCATCTTCTTGTCTGGTGACCGAAGTGAACACCGGCCTCCAGAAGCTGCTTCATTGATACGACTGCCATTTGAAAATACCTCCTTGGTTTTTCCTCCGCCGGGCTGATATTTTCGGGGAAAACCGCTTTCGCGGCACCAATCCGAGAGCCTCGGCGTGCGTTTTTGCTTGCAGAATCTGCAAATCGCTGAACTATTATAGCACAACATGCCGGGTAAAGCAAGTGTTTTCTATCCGTTTTCAAAGAAATTTTGTAAGAAGCTGCGCTTCGGTGTCCGCTTTGCGGGAATGTGATCGACCAGCACCGCATCCTCCCCAATGGTCTTCACAGCGCTCCATGGGATCACACAGTCATTCTCTCTGCCAAACAACCCGAAAAAGCGCGGACGGCCGTACACCACGATCGCCGTCAATGCCGCCTGCTGTGTATCAAATTCAATATCGCCGAGATACCCGATGCGCGAGCCATCCAAAACACTGATAACCTCTCGCCCATGCATTTCTCCGATGCGTTCTAACATATCGCTCCCCCGTTTCGCCGTATTTTTCCGATACAGCGTATGCACAGTAGGGATACATTATGCGTTTGCATCCTTTAAAATGACTTCGGCAATCGTTTCTGCGGCAAGGTTCGAGCCCGCTTCGTTCGGATGGCTGCCGTCATCGTTGAAAAGATTTTCGGTTTCGGTTTTTTCATAAAATGCACTGCCGACATCGGCGAGCAGTGTGTGGTTTTTCTCTGCCGCTTCTGCATAGGCTTCGTGCATTTTGCGGTACATCTCATCGTAATCTATGCCGAATTTTTGAAGCTGTTTGCCGTCTTTTTGGTATGCCCATGTCGCATACAGAACCGGTACGGCACCGTTTTCACGAATTTTACCGCACAAATCTTTCACGCTCTGCATAAAGCTTTCCTTTGCTGTGATAGGGCCGTTGCTCATCTCCTGCAAAACGACGTAATCCCATTTTTCATTTTGCAGCAGCTCCAATGCTTTTGCGCCGAGCCTTGTTTCAGGGTTCAGCTGCTCACGTAAGCGTGCACCGCCGCGTGTGTTTTGTACCACTTCGGCACCCGTGATTTCCGCCAGCATACTCGGCAGATCATTTGTGAAAATATAGCTGTTTCCAAGCATTAAAATGCGCATATTTATTTCTCCTATCCTCATGGTACTTTATCATTCGTAGTATAGCATATTTTTGAAATTCGGACAAGAAAAAACGCCCGGTTCTTACACTGAGCGACGAAATTCACTTATTTCTTTTTAGTATTTCCTTGCTTCGATCAGCAATTCTTGAAAGGTAGCTTGCACCTTCTCCGCCATTTCTGATTCATACACACCAGCCGTAATGAGCAGCTTCCGTACCTTGATGGGATTTAATCCCAGTTCTTCGCCGATGGCCTGCAAGGACATCTCAGAATCATAAAGCGCCACAGCACTTTCCATCTGCTCTTTCAGATTCTTCCCGGCATCGTACTCTGGCTTCAGCTTCTTCCGGCCACCGCCTGGTTTTCTTGTTTTCTTCATTTTACTCATGCAGCTCCAACGGCAGTCCGTCCGGGTCATAGAAGAAAGTCATCTTCTTACCAGTGTAATCATCCACACGGATTGGCTCACATTCAATCCCGACCTCTGCCAGCTCATTCACTGTCTGTTCTACACTATCTACGCAGAATGCAAGGTGACGCAGACCGCAGGCCTCTGGACGGTTCACACGCTTCGGCGGATTTTCCTCTGCGAAAAGCTCCAGTTCCGTGTGTTCATTGACACGCAGATCCAGCTTCCAGTCCTTACGCTCTGGACGGTAGTTTTCTCTGATAACAGAGAAGCCCAGCTTGTTCACATAGAAATCTTTAGCTGCTTCATAGTCAGATACGATGATTGCAATATGATGTATTTTTGATAAATTCATTTTATGTCACACTCCATTTCTTTTATTTCCGTTATAAACTATATAGCGACCTTCAAAAAAACTGTGTGAACTTCTGGAGTTCAGTTTGTCCACACGGTATTTATTTTTTCTTGGGTTATTTCAGCTTTTCCAGAATCTCGTCCGCACTCATCCCGCTGGCCAGCAACTTCTTCAGCACGGCTTCGGCTTCGACCTTCTTTGCTTCTTCGGCAGCCTTGGCATCTGCCTTTGCTTTCTTCGCTTCCAGCGTTGCCACTTCTTTTTCGGCCTTCTTCAGAGCAGTCTTCTTCTCTTTCAGTGTGCTCTTCTGCTCTTCAATCGCTTTCTGGATGGATGCGATCTCAGTATTCAAAGATGCAATAGTCTCCTGCTTCTCTGCGATTTGGGCTGCGTAGTCTTTGGTAATATTGGTTTTAGAACGGTTTTTGCTGCCTTTCGTTCTTGGCATCGTGATAACCTCTTTCCTTTTTATAGTTGTTTAAGTATAGCACTGTGTTGGGGTGTGGGGAATATGCTCACTTTCCCTTGTAATCCGAACATCCCTTCAAAAAATCAGCAGACACAAAATACGGATTATCCTTATCTCCGTTTTTTATAATTAAGATCGAATCATCATCTGCTGCAAGAATGGCAATCTGATCACCGGTTTTCAAAACCAATTTTATCTTCTTGATTTCTGCATCTTTTTTCACGGAGTATGTTCCCAGAGTTTTCAACTCTTTTTTGTCCTTAATGTCTCTGTATTTGTTTGTGATCACGCTTCCCACTGTACCACCTACAGCAAGACAACTGCCTCCAATTATTGCTAAGAGATTTAATGGACCGCCGACTTTTTTTGAAGCGGTGGTAATCCATTGATACCATCCAAGATTACTCATTCTCTCACCTCGATTTCAACTTGAATGTATTCTATTATATTATCATTGGAGATGGAGAAACTGCTATTTTCAGTTTTTCAATCAGCCCAACAACATACGGATACAATTTTTCGTCATCAAATTTTCTCAACTCATCCATTAATTCGTCTATTGACAGAACTTTTCTCACATCTCTTATATCTGTAGGATATGATTCCTTGCCTATAGTGAGGTTAAAAAAACGAGTATCTCTCAGTGCTTCAATTTCCTTGTAGCATGGAGTACCTTTGTGCTTAATATAGTTATATGTATTTCTGATATTCGACTCAGAAAATTCTTTCCAGAACTCAATAATTAAATCAATTGCATCAGAAAATTCTGGTCTCATTACTTTAAGATATTGAAATGGATTACCTTCTGCATGCGGCGTACTCACTCCATTTTCTGTCTTTCGCAACATATCCAATGACTTTTCAATCGAATGCATACCAATGATTTCATCCGCATTAGTCACATTACCTTCATTGTCGAATTTGTATAAAACATATTCCGCTGAAACATACGTCATCGTCCATGTTAAATCAACTAGAATGTTGTAATTTATTAATGCTGTTTCAAGCATTTGGGCTTTGAACATTAATTCAATTCCTTTTTGGGCAACCTCATCATCTACTTTATCAAACCAGTAATCCCAATTATCTTCCTCAGTTTTACTTAAAAATATTCTCGCCATTTCATAGCGTTCAAAAAGTTCATGCCACTTGCTTACAAAATACACATCTTGACTCGTTGGAAGTTTTGTACCTATCAAATTGTATTTACTGCTTGATGGCGGTTCTACTCCTTCAAAAATATTTGTTTGAAATTCCATAATACGCTTCTCCATTAATTTTTCAAAATAGATAGTTACTTTTCTCACATCTTCGCCGATCATAAGATCGTTGCCTGCTGCTCACCACGGAGAGGTGTGTGATATTATTCGAGCAGCGTAGGGAGCTACCGCTCCCAGTATATCACAAATCTGCAAATAAATCAGCCTTATACACGCCGTTCTCCAGCATCTTCTTGAAGCTGTCCTTTACTGCTGCGACATCCTCGTGATAGGTCATGCCATACCATGTATCATTGGTTTTCAGAACCTTCACTGACATCTTTCCCTGCTCCAGCAGTTTGCCGATGAAGATAGGGATCAGATACTCGGCTTTCTGAGGATTGCCCGGGACTTCTTTCTCAAAGAACTCTTTGAAGCCTTCTTCCAGTACATCCAGAAAATCAGGAGTCAAGCCCCACATGTTCATGGAAACCAGAGAATTCACATCAACAGCCACACCATCTGCCTCTGCTCCATCTGCAGTCTTCACGATGTTCTTGGTCTCCACAACCTCAGTCAAGTTGTTATCCTCGTCCATCTTGCAGATGCCACGGGTCACTCCACCGTTATCAGACAGAGTATTCTTCAGCACGAATCCAGCCATGCAGGACTTGCCGCCGTTTACCAGATACTCATGAACGGCCTTGAAGCCCTCCTTACCGTAGTAATCGTCTGCATTGATGACAATGAACGGAGTATCAATCACATTTTTAGCAGCAAGCACAGCCTGACCGGTTCCCCAAGGTTTTGTACGACCTTCCGGCAGAGTTCCCGGGATATTGTTAATATCCTGGAAAGCATAGTCCACAGTTACGTTGTGAGAGGAGCAAATGGAGGCAATGCGATCACCAATGACCTCTTTGAACTCCTTCTCGATATCCTTACGGATGATAAATGCCACATGATTGAAGCCTGCTTCGATTGCATCATGGATGGAATAGTCCATGATGATGTGATTAGAAGCATCCACCGGTTCCAGTTGCTTAATACCCGTTCCAAATCGGCTACCGATACCAGCTGCCATAATAAGTAATGTTGTGTTCATATTTTTTCTTCCTCTTTTCATTATTTTTTGTTGCATAGCCCAAACAGCTACACCTATAAAGCCACCAAGCGTATTTTGGAAAATATCAGATAGCTGAAACGTTCCAAGTCTCAAAAACAGCTGACATATTTCAATTAAACATGAAAAGCCAAAGGAAGTCTTTACAATATTAAACAAGGTTTCCTTGTCCAATCCATCTTGTTGAAAAAAACCCAGCACTCCAAAATAAGCAAGTGGAACAAACAGAAGAACATTAAGCATCCCTTCCGTATTCAGGGTGCCATCTGAAGCGAAAACTCCCCATTCCCCAATTATATTTTCCCATGGACATTGCCATATACTGCGGCAAATCAAAGTTCTAGACAGCACCATAAACAGGATGGTAAAGAATGCAAATTTATATCGAGTGATCTTATCCGTTCTAAGCTTATGCCACTGATGAATAAGGCACTTCTTTAATCCTTTATGTTCTACTTCGGGCAAGGCAATCATGCATATTACTGCGAAAATCAGCCCGAATCCTAAATATTGATATATACTATAAAAAACGTCATCAGCTACTGCTTGCATATTTTCCTTTCCCTAATGTAATTGAATAGTATAGCAATTAAAGTCGCACTTCCTGCGCAGATAAAGAAGGATACGAAATTATGGTAATCTTCCTTATATAAAACAAGTGCACACAATGCCACAAAGTACATATGGACAAAATATATTGTTCCACTTAAGTTTCTAAGTTTCTTATAAAAATCTCCATGAAGTTCCATCTTTGGACAATTATATATAATCAGGCAGAATAGCATGAAAAAGATTGGAAGGTCAAGCATCTGGCTGAGGTACTGCCCCCCCCCGATAAAGCTTATAGGAATTTTTATTAGATAAGCAAATAGTGCAATCTTTCCCTTGTGAAGAATTTTTGTCAACTCACCTGACTTCTCAATGTCAGCAATATACATACCTAAAGAAACAAATACTAACGATTGAAAGAAACCATTTCTTGTCGTCGCAAAGATTGAGAAATAAATATTAACTGGAAATGCTAATAATGCCGGTAACTTGTCTTGATGCCCCCCAAAAGCGGTAAGAACTATACCAACAAGATATGCCACTGATCCAAAACCTACAATCTTTTCTATTGAAATTCTTTTTGATAAAATATCTATAAGAATCAAGGCGAAGATTAAACCATTGAGATACCATAGCGCCCATGAATAAAAATTATCTCCCACGAGGATATAATTTCGAATACAAAGAGCTGCATATTCTACTGTTTTATTTCCTTCAATAAACCATCCATAAACTGTCAATGGCAAATATACGATAGACCATATGATATAAATATTAAAAATCTTTTTTATGCGGTAGCCAAGTTTTGTATGCAAATCTTTTTCCGGTTGTTTAACAATCAAGAAATATCCAGTACATGCACAAAAGAACGGTACTGCATAGTTTGATATATTATAGTACACAACTTTGTCTAAGAGAACACTAACAGCTTGAAGTGGTCTCGTGTGTATCCCAATTACAAGATATGCACACAAAAATTTTATCAAATCTATCAGTTTGTAATCTTTATTGCGTTGCACTTCATCCATCATCCCACTTTCTTCATATTTAGGCCTTATGTGAGATTTTCCCTTTCACTTTATTCACAATCTCGAATATCAAGGTATTCTTCATAACTAAGTTTACTGCTGTGTATGCGATAACACCACATAAAATCTCTAATATAAGCCCAATAGTATTTGGCAATTTAAACTGCATAATGATGTAGACACTCAATGTCATCACTGCTGTACTAATAAGCCCCTTCGTCAATGCTTTCATATTAATGGTAAATTTCACCTTTTTCTTCATATAGATGAATTGTACAGCATTTGTAACCAATTCACTAAATACAGAAGCTATTACAGCACCATTTTGAAGAAGTGTCGGAATTAGAGCTGCATTCGTTATAATATTTATTACAGATGCAGATGCCGAAGCGGGCAAAATAATCTTTTCGCTCTTTGTACTATAAACAAGCTGGTAACAGAACAAATCTCCAAAGCCTTTGATCAGAATCAGAGGACACATCAAGCGTATTGTTAAAACAGCGGGTTCAAAGGCCTCGCCGTATAAGAACTCAACTGCTTGCGGAGCAACAAGCGCCATTCCTACTGTCATCGGAAAAGTCATAAAACATAGGACTTGAAAACCTTTATCTAATAATTTATAAAATCCTTGTCTGTCATTGTCATAGTAATAGCTAAGTCTTGGTAGCAATGCAGCAGTAATAGCATTCGCCATAGTCAAAACCATTGTAATTGTCTTCTGTGCGTATGTGTAGTATCCAACAGATTCATCCGTCGCCAAGATGTTAAGCATTGTAACATCAATTTTATTGTAAATACTCGATAAGAATATAATACACGCAATCAAGAGAACAGGTTTCATATGGCGTTTTAACTCGATTCTAGAGAAATCAAGTGCGACATATTTTCTTGCGTTCAGAACATTAAAAACATAATTTCCGCCTATGGCCAAACTAGATATAAGCGCATATATTACATAATCTTCCCTTGTTTTCACAAATAAAAATAATGCCAAAAGAGAGAGGCCTTTAATAAGTAAGCTTCGCCCTGTAATATATCCATATTCTTCCAGGCCCTGATACATCCAGTCAATGTTAAGATAATTAAAGGCAATAGAAAGACCACAGGCTACATAAAGTGTCCATTGTCCATTAAAACCCTCATTAGCAACAACTAGACCAATGAATCCAACAACTGCCAAAGTTGTCGATATAATATTCACAAGTAGGAGCTCGGTGAACAATTTGTTTCTTTCATGTTTTTTTTCTCTAACTTTTGCAAACTCTCGTACTCCATAGGATGGCAGTCCAAGTGCAGCAAGTGTTACAAAATAGGAAACAATATTCTGTGCAGAAGCCACTTTGCCAACGCCAGCCGGCAGAAGAATCCTTGAGACATAAATAGATGTAGCAAAAGGAAACAGGATATTAGCTATCGTATAAATTACGTTATATATTGAATTTTTAGTTAATGATTTTTGCATTATCTTTTACGGACTATTGTCCAAGAACTCCTTCCATTATTTAACATCGGATTTCTACACAATCAGCCTTATTGGGACTTTTTCACCATCTTAGTTATCTTTTTTTCTACTCTATACGGCAAAGAAACAATCTTAGTAACCGTATGAGCAAATCCATACCCAAACCGTTCTGTAAGATTCCATTCTATATTCTGAAGTTTTCTTTCTTTTGCATTAATCCAAGTCATTGAAAATTGATGGATACTTACAGTTTTGTTTGTAATTGTTGTTTTCCCTGTTAGTGGTGACTTCGGCGAAAACACTTCTTCTTCATAGACCACAATTCCTGCATCTAAGTGTTGATATGTTCTCCTTGTATCATCTAGTCCATATTCTTTTAGGATTTCCGTTTGATAATGCGGACACGCAATTAAATTCAGAGTTCCATCTTCGTTATAAAAGGAAATCCTATCATATAAATCAAGAATCTTTTTCAAAGCTGGATGGCCTTTCTCTGCACCAAATCCCAATCCAAACGCCACAGAATTCTCATAGCTTCTTCCCAGTTTGTCTAGCAATGGGTCTCTCATTTCCCACCCACAATACATTCTATCATTTAAAAAACTATCAAGCTCCTTTACTAACTCAACATCAGTGTCCATATATATGCCACCGTACTTATACACGACATCAATTCTGGCATAATCAGATACAAAAGCCCATTTTTTTTCTTTATAAGCGGCTTTCATATATTCATTGCTATTCACATCGTAATTATTTTCATTCCACTCTATTATCTTGTAGTCTGGACAATACTTTTTCCATGATTCAATACAACGCTTTGCTTCTTCTGGAAGAGGATTTCCTCCAAACCAGCAATAGTGTATTACTTTAGGTATCATAAATTCATCCTCATCTTCCTTGTACTCTTAAATGACTGGACACAATATATAATATCATCAGATTGTCTTTCTAACGATCTGCTTCCACTTTCTGATTACCCGCTTCTTATAATTATCAATCCAGTACAAATATGGCCATCCGATTGTTAACAAATGTAGTTCGCTACGATTTTTCGGCAACTCTTGCTCAACAAACCTATCTGGTAAGATTTCAAAGCATGCATCTTGTACAGACACTTTAACACGTATTTTACGCATTTGGAGATGAATATAAGCAAATTCTGTCTTCACAAGTTCACTACCATTCCACTCGATTCGCAAAACATTTCCATTATTCCAATAATACCGTGCCTTTTTATACGTTTCATTAACAAAGTCGTGTTTAGAAACATCATAGAATGCTCTAATAAATTTTGCAGAAAAGACAGAAGGATTCATGCTCAAATCCTTTTCATAAATCCTTGCTCCATCTTCACGAAAAATGCTATGCACATTGTCATGACTATTACAGTCTTCATCAAACACAAAAATTTTGTCCGTTGTAAATGCTTCTTTATATAAAACACGTCCTTTATAAGACTTCATAAAGCGACGATTATTTTCATACGTGTTTTTATATATTGTCAAATGTCCCGCAGCGAACAATTTATCATAGTCCTCGTTCAACAATGGCGTAACATTTTTTTCGAGGTTTCCAAAAATCAAATCGCAATCACAGTGGCCCCAGTAATCAAAGTCCTTAATGTATTTCTCAAATAGAAACCCATAGGCAGGTTTGTAATCACATAATTTATATGCTGATTCAAGTACAATCTTAAATCCAAATTTTTCGTTAGCTATCTTACGTATTTCATCAAGTGTAGTTTTAATAACATGAACATTTTCTGGACAGGCATACTTAAACTCATTGTCAGTAAAAATCATCCATGTGTATGTAGGGTTGGCCTCACATGATTTAAGAAAAAGCGGGAAATAATTATTAAATTGTCCAAAGTAGGGTAAAATCAAGACACATCTTTTATTTTTCTTCCTCATCATCAAAACAATACCTCATAAATTCTTCATAATTAGAAAATTCAGGAGCATGTTCTTCCATATACTCAATTGACTGCTTTTCTGTATTGCCTAGCTTAAGCTTATTCGAAAACACATTGTTTTTTAAAACGCTACTTTTTGTTTCAAACAGCATAAAGTACTCATGAAAAACCTCTGGATCGGGCCGACGTTTAAAACGCTCATAATACCTCTGAGCTAATTCTTTCGCTTCAGCCTTTTGTTTAGCGTAACGTTTGTCAAAGAATTCATTAATACTCATCAACTTTCTCGCTGGAACGCCCGCATAAACGCTGTCAGACTCGCAATCCTTTGTAACTAGACTTCCTGCTCCAACCACAACGTTATCGTCTATTTTCACATTTCTTTCTATAATTGTATTCATACCAATAAATACATTGTTTCCTATTTCGACTATACCGCTAGCTCCAAGGACCCCCCCGACAATTTTTAAGAACCGACCATGAATAATCGTGTGTTAAAATTTTTACACCCTCAGTAATCCTTACATGTTCACCAATAGTAATCATCCATGGGTATTGTTCATCAATCAACGTCTTCGTCGGAGCATATATAATGCAATCGCTTCCGATTTTCATTCCTAATGATTTTAAATGTTCAATATAAGACGATGATTCTGCCTTATACCCATAAGCGGCCTTTCTCAAAATGCTTTTTATATTCACTTTAGCAATCCTCCTTAATTTCGTTGCTATCATACTGCATTGCTACAAAACCAATTGCCATTCCAAAATAAATTATATAAGCTGTATCCACTCGAATTGCTGAGCTGTGCCACATCAAAAAAATCATAGCTACTGTGAAAATAGCACTTGTTATCATATACGGCCGACTTGCATTAGAATACCTTTTCAATTTTGCCAACAATGTAATAATCAATGTAACAAAGAAAAACACGTACAACCCAAAACCGATAATTCCGCATTCTAGATACGTCCATTGATTTGTAAACCAACGATAATTATAATCTCCATAGACTCTATAAAAGTCACTCTGAAAAAAAGAGAATGCAGATGTATCACAATTACCAATACCCAAGCCAAACCATTCTTTAATCGGAGTTCTTAGAAACAATTTATTAATTACTTGGAATGATCCAACACGTGGAATTCTATACCCCTCATCAAAAGTCGCGGTTGCATAATCCATAAAATTCTTTTTATTAAAAAGAATTTTCAACATATTCGGTGCCAAACGATCAACCAAATTGATAACAACCACAAAGCCTAGTAATAGACCAACTAGAATTGCTAGTTTTCTAACTGTAAAACCTTTTTCAACATATTGATTAATCAGTGCTGACAAAATAATGCATAACACCGCCAGCATTAACATCATCTTTTCCTCAGCCATTGCACCTAGCATAAATGTAGCCGCAATAATAAACGCAAATTTTTTGAATGTAGTTTTTTTAGCAAAATAAAGGCTTGAGTAAAAGCATAAAAGCAACAGGCAGAATGGATTCAAGCCACCACCGCCCCAAAAAATTCCTCCACCAAAATCATCGCTAAATAGCCCAAGGACAAAATACTTATATATACCAACAAGCGCATTAAATATTTGTGACGCAAAATAAAATCGAATCACTTTTTCGACATCATCAAGTGAAAAAAAGAGAATTACTCCAAAAAACAATATATAATAGCGACAGAGATTTCTTATTCCCCAAAAAACGAGCAACGGTTTTACAAAATTTATTCCAGCGCCAACCATTAAAAACAGCAAAAGTGCAATTAAAATATAGAGAAGAGGAGCGCATCGATTTTTAATCTCCTTAATATACTTTGCTTCAAAGTAAAGTAACATTAAATTCAAAACATCACACAAATAAAATGTTGAAAGACTAATACCAAACAAGCTATACGCTGCAGAGAACACAATGCATGCGTATAATATCCAAAATATGCACTTCTTTGGTGTAACTATAAATAATTCTCCTCGCATGCTTTTATCTCCCTAGATATTGTTGAGCTCTTATCAATACGATAGTGCTGAAACTCATCTTATGTTTAATACAAAAATGAATCATTCTTCTTGCTCTTGAAAAACTAGCATCTGGTACCAACCGTACAATTTCTTGAACCATCTTATTTGCGCACATTTTGGAAATCGAACGATGAATTTCTTTAACACCGATTTCTTTTACACAATTGACTTCGCTTTTCATACAAGCAAGCAAGTTATCCAAAAAAGGTCTTTTAATCCTGTATCTCACTTCATCGCTATAAACATCTGATGCACATAATTCTTCTAAATGCAGTTGAAATGTGACAAGCTTCTCAAAGCGATCCGGCTTATATACATGTGTAAGCGACTGGTCATTTTCGCAATAATAATAATATGCCTTCTGTACAACACTAACACTATGTACATTCGGCATGAGTTTCATTAGCGAATACACATCTTCACTAATATACTCTCGCTCGGAGACAAAATGGAAGTTGCATTCTACCAATAGTTGTCTTCTATATAAGCAACTCCATGCACTCATTAACAAGTCACTGGCTGTTCCTGTTTTAGGATCTGTACAAATTAACTCTGGTAAAAATTTTGATAAAACTTCTTCACCTTCATACTTTTCCAACGGTGTTTTTGGAATATATGTTTTGGTAATATTCCCCTGTCTATCAACGTCATGATGTCCAAATTCAATCAAATCTGGATTATCAGAAATTATGACTGTGTATAATTCTTCAAACAGTCTTGTATCAATATAGTCATCACTATCAAAAAAAACAATATAATCTCCAGTAGCAACATCTAAGCCAGAATTTCTCGCCTCACCCAGACCAGCATTTTTTTTATGTACAACCTTAATACGATCATCAACTTTTGCCCAATTATCACACATTTGCGGGCTATTATCCGGAGAGCCATCATCAACAAGAATAATTTCAAGCTTTTTGTAGGTCTGATTCATGACACTATCAAGGCATCTATTCAGATATTTTTCCACATTATAAATTGGCAGTACAACACTAAATTTAATTTTTTCTTCTGTTTGATTCATCATATTCTCCTCATAGATGCGCTAAACTGTATTTTTCATACAGCAGTACTACAATTACATATCGTTAACAATAATTCTATACTTCTCGTCCCATGTTAGCTTACTGTTCACATATTTATAACCATTCAGGCCCATCTGCTTTGCTAGTTCTTTGTCTTGTCCCAGTGTTACAATTGCTTTGCAATAGTCTTCCTTGATGTTGTCAAGCGCCTGTTCCGTATTTATAAATACACCGCAGTCAACTTCCTTTAGCAGTCTACAGAAACTTGTATCAAATGCAACAATTGGCACTGCATATGCCATTGCTTCAAGTAGCACATTTCCACTTGTTTCTCTAAGACTCGGTAAAACAAAAACATCTGCCTGCTGATATGCTTCAGCAATTTGATTCAATGGGCGATTACCCATTAGTTTTACTTTTTTTCCAATACCACTATCTGCTATTTGTTTTTCGATTAATGCACGATCATCGCCATCACCAAAAATCAAGAGTTCCCAATCCATATCGGTAGGCATCAGAGAAAGAGCGTCAACAAGAAAAGCTATTCCTTTTTTCCCAATCAATCTTCCTACAAAAACAATTTTGAGAATATCGTTTTTTCCTTTCCGAATAGGAAGATTTTTGTATTCATCTCTTAATGCCAACTCCGGCATTAATGGCACATCTTTTCCTACGATACAAGAAATTTGCTTTTGAGTTTCATTATTTATGCAATATATCTTATAATATGAGCGCAGTGCTTTCTTATAAAAGGGATTCCATGAACAGCTCTTATTTACAAACTCTCTAAAACTCGCAACCAGTTGATTCTTTTCATAGACCTTCAAGGGCTTAGGCGTCACCTGAGCGCCTCCCATTGGTCCCCAAATCACCTTTGCACCTTTAGCTTTATATAACTCACTTGGGATTCTGTAATCATTCATAGTAACATGATGAATTACATCAAAACGGATTCCTGAATGTTTAACCCAAAGCCATGCCCAATGCTGCCATAAAATATAATACATATGATGAAAAGCGGAATGCTTTTCTCTGAACCAGTTAAGTGCGTCAGGAACATCTACAATAATCAATTCAACATGTTGTATATTAAATTCTTTGAGACCTCTTCTCGTGTCCTTCTCATTGAATTTCTTGGTAAGAAGGATTATTCTATCGCCTTTTTTATAGTTTTTCTCATACTGTAAAACCCAATTCCAGCCAATACTATCCTCTGAACCCTTATAAGGGTTCACACTATACGCAGAAATAAGATAGTTCATCATTTCACCTCCTAGAAATTGATATCATATCTTAAAATTTTCAAGCATAAAAACAGTTTTATCATTATCCATGTTAATACTCTCGTTTCCATTTCCCATACAATAATTGACTCGGAAGGAAAAGAGCACAATATAAAATTTTGTCACTACTATTACTCAAAAGCTCACCACTTTTTCTTCCAGCGAACTTTCCGTATATTTGATACTGCAGCATTGATTTGATTCTTATTTTCATGCAAGCATTCGAGTCCAAGAATGCCTCTGCTCTAGCTATGCATCCATTCGGGGACTTTATATTGTGTTTTCTACGGTTATTAGTCAGACCATCTTCGAGATAATCTGAAATGTAAATTACACGATTAAAGAATCGCATTTTATACTTTTCAGACATTCTAACCCAAACGATATCCTCACCTAGAAACTTTTCCCCTTGAAACTCAGGAAATAGATATTCTTTTAGACAGTGCGTATACCACACTTCCGCCATATCTCCACCAATATTTCTATTAATTCGGCACTCAACATAGGATTCTTTCATCCCATCCTGTGGCACACCAGATGTACTTAGATATCCACCATCCGGCTTTCCTCTCAAAAAGCTAAAGCCACAAAGATCACTCTCGTTTTTGTACTTTTTATAAATCTCATTGACACAAGAAATTGCATCTACCGTAAGAGAATCATCGCTGTCGACAATAAATGTCAACGGAGCCTTTATAAACTGATATGCATAATTCAGAGCCGTGTGCTTTCCGCCATTTTCTTTTATATGATAAGAAATTGGAAAATCTGCCGTCTGCTTCATTTGCTCGACACGTTCGCTTGTATCATCCGTACTACCATCATCTACAATGAGCCACTCAAAGTCCTTACAGTCCTGAGCACATAAGGATTCATATAGTTTTTCCAGAAGTTTTCCTCTATTGTAGGCGGGTGTAAGAACTGTTATATTGCTCATTTTAGACCCCTATCATTTTTATAATTTCACTTTTCTAACTAAATTATCCTGGACAATCTGCAACAAACTCGACAAAAGTAGGGTTAATCCAATTGTCCACAATACAATTTCCAAGTTACCTACTTGTTTTCCTTCCGTTGTCTCCTTTTCAAAGAAATAAAGAATAAACGGATGGATGATATAAATTTCATAAGATATTGTTCCTAACCAAATCAGAAATCTTTTCTGTATCTTCACTTTTTTCAATAATTCAATTAGAGGAACAATAAATGCTATCGTGATAATATTCCGAAGAACCGACTGAAACAATTGATTATCAAAACCCACCACGCTTAATGTGAGTCTTCCGATAAACAAAATTACAAAAGCTACAATTGCAACAATTTCTTTCCTCAAAAAACCGATTTCAAAATAAGAATCTATTTTTCTCTCATACATCGCCCACAAAATGCCGAGAGGCATTCCAATAATAGATGCATACATTTCATCTCGCGGGTTAACAAAAGCACTTATCAAGATATAAGCAATAGTTATAACCGCAAACCAATATGCTCCTACATTGATTTCTGTATGGTTAAACACTGCATAGAATACAATGTATACGGCTATAATCACCCATATAAACCAAAGCGGTTGAATGTATCGAATTGTAAATGCTTCAGCAATTGCTCTTGTAGGTGTTTGCCCCCCGATAATTTCCAGTCCTATCCAGACGATTGCGACTATCACATAGGGAGCAATAATGTTCAAAAGCCTTTTGGACAGAAAACCTTGAAGATAATTTTTCTTTTGCAGTAACCCACAGGTCAAGCCATAGCCTGACATAAAGAAGAATCCCACTATCGGAAAAGCAATGTACCAAATCGGTTTCACATACACAGGTAAATTTGATAACCGAAAAGATATGTGGTGCAACATGATAATTATTGCCGCAATTCCTTTACAGCAATTCGTAGTCGTCCTATCCAATCGGCCACCCATTACTTCGTCTCCATCTGCTGTGCAATATCAGCATCCACGATTTCCTCGCCGGTCTTATGCTTCAGTTGCTCTTTACTTGCCTCACTCAGGCCGTTATTGATTACACAGTTCATGTCGCAGGTGCTGCACTTATCGAGTTCCTCTTTGGTGACTTTGCCATCACGATAGTCACGGCAAATCTTCAGTTCATACATGCTGTACGGATGTTTGGTGAACAGAGCTTTGAACTTATGAACCAGAACCCAGGTAGCAGGCTTCCAAATGTACTTGTGCATAGCAGGACTTACACTACCAATCATCCAGCAATCACGGTCGCAGCAGCGAACCTTTGCACGAACCTTCTCTGCTTCCGGGCTGTTCCACAGCTCGTCCCAAGTCTGGTTGTTCAGGTTGCCCATGACCTCTTTGTCCTTGGTGCCATTGCAAGGCATAACATCGCCATACGGATCGATGAAGAAGGTATCGAAACTCATATCGCAAGGCAACAGACGCTTCTGGCCGTAGATGTAGTTGATCAGACCGTGATTAAAGTATGCACGGAACCACTTCTTCGGGCTATTGCTGCGGAGCAGTTCATTGACCAGATTTTCAAAGTTCTTTGCGACCATCGGACGGTCGTGGATGATGTTCTTTGCTTCAACAAAGTAGAAGCTGTTATGCAGAGAAGCAGTTGCAAACTCCATGCCCATCTCATCGGAAATCTTGTACAGAGGAACCAGGTCAGGAGCATTCTTGTCCTGAACGGTCATACCAAAACCGACATCCTTCATGCCCATTTCACGCAGCTTCTTCAGTGTGCCGTAACCACGCTGGTAGCCGTTCTGCAGGCCACGGATCTCGTTGTTGGTCTGCTCCAGACCTTCGATCGAGATACGAATACCGATCTGCGGGAACTCTTTGCACAGGTCAACGATACGGTCTGTGAAGAAACCGTTGGTAGAAATAACGATACGGTCGGACTTCTTGTACAGTTCACGCACGATATCCTTCAGGTCGGTGCGGATAAACGGCTCGCCGCCGGTGATGTTGGTAAAGTACATTTTCGGCAGCTTCTTAATGGTTTCGATGCTGATTTCCTCTTCCGGCTTGGAAGGCGCTTTATAGCGATTGCACATAGAGCAACGCGCATTGCAACGATAAGTAACGATGACCGTACCATTTAACTTCTTTTCTTCAGACATGATTAACTCTCCTATTGTTTACTCTCTCTTTTAAGAATGTTTCAATTTTATTTAAGAACCACTTGGCACATACTGAGAACACAACAGAACCACAGATGACTGCAATCACTGTAAAGATATATGCCAACAGACCATTTCCAAATAGATGAACAAGGTGTAGCTTTTCAAGCACACGATAAATTACCATGTGGCACAGATAAATTTCGAAGCTGATACCTCCGAGGAACTTGGCGACTGGATTGACCAGTACCCCCCCCGCTTACATCCGAGGGTATAGACCAGTGCTGCCACACAGAAGAACAGCATCGTGAGCGTATTGCCGCCTAATGCAAAATAAGCAACTGTGGCAATCAGTAAAACCACTCCTGCGATGACCTTGTATTTTGATGCGAACTCGGCCAACTCTTTCCGATAGAGGAAGATCAAGCCACCAGCGATAAAGTAAATCGCATCGTAGACAATATTCAGTCTCGGTGTAAATCCAACACTAAATGCATCTACAATGTGGTTTCCATCAAAGAAATAAATTCCACATAGCAAGTTAAACACCAGTGCTACAACAGCTACTCCCCACGCTCTCTTCTTGTTTCCAATCAGGAAGCAGAAGAACGGGAACAGCATGTAGAACACAAAAATGACTGCCAGTGTCCAGCTAACGCCAATAACCTCGATACGCATATTCGGCAGAAGTCCCTGACATAAAGTCAAGTTTGCGAAAACCTCAAACAAAGATTCCTTGCTTGGTGAAATCACAAAATCCAACGCACAAAGCAGTGCAAAGTACGGCCATATTTTGATGTACCGTTTCTTGTAGAAATCCTCTACACTGATCTTCTGGTCAACAAATTTCTGGTAATAGCCACAGCACATGCCAAAACCGCTGACCATCATAAAAAGGAAAACGAGGTTTGTGAAAGATGGTATCAGCCGTTCAAACACAAATCCTCCTATCCCATATTCTCCATTTGCGAGGACGTGCATCAGTGCAATGCCGATAATGGCATACGCCTTCAATCCATCTATTCCCTCATATCGATCCGCTTTTGTCGCCACAAATTCTCTCCTCACATACCAGTCTTACTGATACACCTTCATAATTTTCTCGTAATACTCATCGATGGTGTCGAAGCTGATGTCCTTACAGTTCTTGCCATACTGCTCACACAGCTTCTCATCACCCCAGAGCTTCTCGATCTTCTTCTTCAGATCTTCGGCATTACCACTCTCGAACAGCTCGCCGGTCTTGCCAACCTGAATCAGTTCCGGGATGCCGCCGATGTTTGCACCCAGCACCGGCGTGCCGTACATCTGGGATTCCATCACAGAGAACGGGCAGTTCTCATACCACTCAGAAGGGTAAACGGAGAACCGTGCCTCACGGATGAGCTTTTCCAGTGCCTCGCCCTTCTGGAAGCCAACGTTCTTGATGTTCTTAATACCATTTACTGTCTCTTCCAGAGGACCGGTGCCAGCGAAGATGAACTGAACATCCGGCAGTTCCTTGCAGACCTTGATGAGTGTGCCGATGCCTTTCTCCTCCGAGAAGCGGCCGAAGTAGAGGACGTAATCCTTCTTCGGTGTTTCTTTCCACTCCACTTTGTCAATGAAGTTGTGCATTGCCACGGTCTTCGTCGCAAACAGCGGATTGCTGTCCATCTTGGTCTTCATGAACTCCGAGCAGCAGATCATGGTATCAATGTACTTGTAGGTACCCTTCCACTTCCAGAATTCGGCTTCCATCATACCGATGGCTGACTTCGCCGTGGAACCGTGAATGCACTTGCCTTTCATGCAGTTCACGAAATGGCCGCCGAGGCACTTCTCACAGTTCTGATGCGTGTTCGGATTGTTCAGCATGTAGTTCGGGCAGACCAACTGGTAGTCATGTGCCGTGAAGATGATCTTACAATCTCTTCCGGTCTCCTTACGCCACTTCACGATTTCAAGAATGATGGAAGGTGTCAGCTGGTGGTTGAAGTTGTTCAGGTGACAGACATCCGGCTTGAAGTCGTCTAGTACCAGTCTTAATTTTTCTCTTGCTTCCTTGCTGTAGATGGTCTTGATCGGATAGGTCAGCTTGCTCAGTTTGCTGCCGCCGTGGAAATCCATATCAGATGTATAAGCATTGACCCGGTTGCCCACGCAACGGCCTTCATGCTCCATACCGAAGTACTGAACCTCATGTCCGTGCTGCTCTAGCG
>OGQT01000246.1_pt1 | contig 52235 bp, 48 predicted proteins | sample 1553261 | NCBI WGS metagenome assembly OGQT01 (sample SAMEA2579992, study PRJEB22360) | human gut metagenome | biome: human gut; feature: human-associated habitat; material: faeces | place: Denmark | collected 2008/2010
GCCGTCGCCCGCAGAGCTCGCGCCCTGGAGCCCCGCCGTCACCGCCGCTTGCGCCGCCTGGTCGCCCTGCGCCTGCGGCTCACCCGCGACCTGCGCCTGCGCGGCCGCGCCATCGTTCCCGTCACCCATAGAAAAGCCCGCCTTTCTCCTCGGGCGGGCAAAGAAATAGCCCGCACCCATCAGATGGGTACAGGCTATGAGGTGGTCACAAGTCTCTACGACGGTCAAATGGGCACTCCAATACGGGTTGACATGCCATCCCGAAGGGGAAACTAGGTCACTACTTTGGTAGTGCTTGTTCAATTGGTCTCTCAATCAGCTTTAAAAAGGCGCGAAGCATCACCCTAAATACGACCGACCAACACAGACATATCAGGATACCGACGGGAACAGGAACGGCATCAACGGTGAATACGAAAAAGCTACCGAGAATGACTGCCTGATGCACCAGGTAAATCTCATAGGAATAATTGTCGCTGAACCTAGCAACATGCAAAGTTTTTTATACGAACGGATGTAAGCACGGTTACGGCATCTATAGAGATTGCCGTTGCAAGATGAGTATTTGCAGGGCCTCATCGTCCTGTAGGTTTTGCTCGCCAGTTATCAATCCGTCGACTGAACGCAGAGCAACCTGCTTGAAGAACCTGCCGGTAGGTCGTCCCAAGGCGCTTAGTCACATAAAGAGGCCAATACCAGTTGTTATATACAGCTTGGGCGAGAGCCTGCCCTATGACTAATCCCCATGGGCCAAGGTTGACTACGCTCATGAGGACGGCCGCAAGTGCCAATCCTGCAGCAGAAGATACAAGGTAGCTCGCGGCGTACGGAATCTCGTTCATGCACATTATGAGACTGCAATACATCGAATGATGATTCAGAAGTGCAAGGTAAATTGTGATTGCAATATAGAGTGTTGGATCGTAAGCGTAGCTCGGTTGGATTAACGAAAGAATCGGGAGAGCAACAAACGTTACGCCAAGGGTGCAAACTAAAGACACGCCCCAGTATGCAAAAGTGCAGTTTCCTGCAATTTGTACCTGTCGCGACAAGTCTTTCACCGCATAAGCCGATTGAAATTCGGGAAAGCTCGATGAAGCATATGAGGAGGCGAAATTAAAGACCGCGTTTGCGAACTGCAATAGCAGGGCATATGCTCCTGCTTCCTCAAGAGAAAGGAAGGCGGAGCAGAGCAAAGTAGAGACTTGCGTGGCGAAATACATCGCTATCATGACAATACCGTCACGCCAAGCAATGTAAAAGATGGTGAGGAAGGTCTCTGTGACTTCTTTTATCTTCACTGGTAGAGAGTCACTGTTAATTCCGTACTGAACGGCGACGTGCCCGCGAACGTACACGGCTGAGAGAAATCGATATGCCAAGCTGTTTGCCAAAAAGCCAAATGCTGCGCCAATAAGGCTGAGTCCTGCAAATAGAAGGATGGGAGTGACGAGCAATTGCAAGAGTTTTGCGAAAACCCTTGCTTTGCTCGTGGCAGCAATATCTCCAAATCCCCTTAGGAAGATGTCGGTGTATTGAAAATACACCTCGAGTGTCATTGCTATGCAAAAGACCGCCCAAGCAATGTCTCTCTCAGTGCTGGGGATGCCGGAAGATTGCGTTACCGAAGTAACATATAAAGTGCCAATAGAAGCAAGGAGAAGCAGGGTGACGCAAGCAATAAGGCTGTAGAATAACCTCGATGTCGTCATGACGGATCTTAGTAAATGCCAGTTTATCGGAGCTCCGCGCGTATACTCGACCTCGCCGGATTTTGAAAGCTCTTTAGCTCCGCTTAGGCAGTATACGATGTTGCGGGAGAATGCTGGCGATAATCCCAGATACAGAAGAGAGGGCCAGCCAGAAATTGCGATATATACATACCAGAGGCCGACTTCCGCATCAGTAAGAAAGAGTAGAAGGAAGGGCAGCAGTATGAAACCGCTTATCGGTGCCAGGATCGTTGAAATATATCCCCAAACCACATCTTTAGTGCTCGTACGGACTGTTATCGAATCCGAAGATTCATGGCGTACGCTTTTGCCGGGCAAATTGCCGTGCATTGCTTTTCCTCCAACGTAGCGCAAACTATTCCGCAATAATCATTTTGTCGGTATCTCTTAAGACGTCCGAAATGATGCCTTTTACAATTTGCTGGGTGTCAACCGAGTCATACAACCTGAAGGAGCCCGAGCTCATAAGGTCATGAGCGCTGTCCACTTCTCGTATTGCCATTGCAATGGACTCAGAATTACTCTTAGCAGTTATTCCGCAATTGAAACGCGCGAATATTCCTGTAAGTCCAGGAACGTCAGAGCCTATCATGGGAATCCCGAATCGAGAGTACTCCCAAATCTTGTTCGGGGCACAATACAGCGCGTTAAGAGGCGGGCATTCACCGCTATAGCTTGGCTTGTAAGGGAGTAATCCAATTCTTGCGTAGCGTGTATAGACAAGATGATTCGGTGCCGGAACAAACCCAACGTATTCAATATTTGAATGACTGCTCAAGATCTCTTCAACCAAATCCTGCTGTCTCTGATCACTTCCTTTCCCCATGAGGTACAGCACAAACTCCCCGTTGAACGAGTCAACCGCGTCAGCGAAGGGCGCTAAATCCCTATCATCGGCAAACAAACCTTGGTAGAGGATGATTTTTCGATTCTCTCTCTCGAAACGAGAATTCAACTCGCAATCGAGACTTTTTGGAGTATCGCTAGATAAAGATGGCTTGTTCGGCAACACGACCGGCGTCTCGGGAAGACGCCATAAGGTCTGCTGAATAAAAGCTCTGTTGTATTCTGGGACAACCACCTTGCTCGCTCGCCGCGCCAGTTTGATTGCCAACTTGCTGTAGGGAGGGCGATTCGAGTGAAAGAATGCGGGCAACCTTTCGGTAAGCTCGGCAATCTGCATAACATGGGCAAAATGATATAGCTGCCTCCCGGCATCTCGCACATCAATAGCCATGGTTGTCCAGACGATATCGATTTCACCCCTTCTCGACGATAGGAATGAGCGTATCGCATGAGGAACTTTGTAGAGCATCGAGACTCTTTTGAAAAGCGATCCCCCTCGGCCTCCCAGACATATAAATTCAAACTGCTTGTTGTTACGCACAGAGATCGGCAGGCAGCTATCGTCACCACATGCGAGAAGCGAAACCCTACAGCCAATTTCAAGAAGATTTGAAACGAGTGATACCGCCGGAGGAAAATCGTTTACGACTCCCGTACATGTCACTACGACATACGGATATTGGTTAGTATTGAACATATCAGAACCCTTTCAGTCTGAAGACAATCGTCAATCTGTTCAAAGACCCGATAAACCAGATGCACGAATCAAGAGCTAAGATTCGCGTTTGACATCGTGCAGTCTTTTCGAGAATTCGACTGCGATTTTCAGCAGACACCATTTCCCGCTTTTGAGTAAGTACAGGATGAGTCTTTTGTCCATTCGGAGAGTTGCTAGTACATGATTGGTATACCTAGAGCGGAAGAACTCGGAGAAGGATAGCTCACACAATTCTTCAAGATTACCATCCTTGACTAACTGCACAGCGTACTTCGCCGTATGCCATAAACCCTGTCCAGATAGAGAAGCGACAAGATTCGAACAGCCGAATTCCCTTTCCCAATGCCTGGCATATGGTTCAGCTGTTGTTATGGCCCCTATGCTATCTAGGTAATATTTCTTAGAGAACGAAACATTGGTTACGCCGTCAGGATTGCTACGATAGTAGTAAAGACTATTGTGAATAACACAGAATGTTTCTGCACAATCATATATCAGAACTGTCTGAAGAAAATCCTCTGCAAACCTCATGCCGGCATAGGGAAGAAAATCGACATCCAGGCATAAACACCCTCGCCTCACTGCCTTACGCCACATTGCGTTTTGGCTTGAAGAGGAACACAGTAGCTTGAGCATAGATAACTTGCTTGGCTCGGAATAATCAAACACTCCGGAAATGGCTTCGGAGAGTAAGCTGTCTTCGTTCTGCGTGTACCCCCAAACAATGACGTCATCGTCCGTTTCTTGAATTGCCCTGATTAGGGAATTCAAAGACCCCGGAAGAAGAGCGTCATCGGAATCGACTGTCATGGCATAATCGCCACAGGCCATACGGAAACCATCGACCCTTGCAAGAAGAGGCCCTTGGTTGGCCTTGTGGATAACCTTAATGAAATGGGGGAATCTCTCCGAATACTGATCACAGAGCAATTCGCTGCCATCGTCAGACCCATCATCAACTAAAATGATTTCGATGTCCTCATGCCGTTGGCTGATAATTGAATCGATGCAGAGTGACAGATAATTCCTTGTGTTATATACGGGAACAATAATGGACACAATAGGCGAGACCTCTGAAAATATAGACGAATCAAATTCTAAATCAGTTATTTGCATAGTAAATCTCGATTCCATGTGACGGCACAGATCAAGAAGACCGCTGCGTACAGTAAGTGCTGATAAGAGTAAAAACCATTAATTAGTGCAGGAAAAAGCACGAACGACGCGACAAGCGCAAAGGCAAGCCTTCCAACCTGCTTAGCAAGGCAGGTAAAGAAAGCTCGTAACGCTAAGATGTAAAGAAGCGTGCCCGTCAAACCGACGCTGCATAGAAGCATAACGAAATCGTTATGTGCCCAAATACGCATATTGAAAGTTGCAAAATTAATGTTATAGACAGAGACAGCGGAATTGCCGAGCAACCATCCGACTGGACCACTAGCATAGAATTCCCCCAGATCGGTTGTCCAATACCCGATCCTGCCGCTCGTCAGGGTATTCAGTAGCGAGTTATCGGATCCGATACCTGAGAGATAGTCGAACTTCGTTGACATTCCAGAAGACATGAATACATAAACTGCAGAAACCCCCAATACGCAATACAGGACTATCCTCAGCCAACGCCACTTGACACAGCTTTGAGCGAAAACGATCCAGATCACTGCGGCTGGAATGAGAAATGTTCGAGCTCCTGTCTCAAGTAAAGCCCAGGACATCACTCCGACGATTCCAAATGCAAAGGGCGCGATTAGCTCGTTGGCTTTCATGCACAGAAGAGACAGTGTCATGATGAGGCAGCAGACCGAAGCCATGGTGTGTTCTTCATTGCAGAAACCCACAAAATAGAGATTTCCTCCCCAAGACGATTCATATCCAACCTTTGAAATCAGAAGAGCACCTACAAATGCGGCAGACCCGATGAGAATCAACCGAAGAGCGCCGATGTTCCGCACGGCAACTTGCTGCAGCGATTTGATGCGATCGGGAGACCCAACGTACAACAAAGTAAGAAGTGCGGCAATCCAATAAACATAGAACTCAGCTTCCTCAACTCGATTGCCTGTAAAGATGCCAATATTGATAAGAGCTAGGATGCAAATTAGACAAGAAGCGATAATTCGGTTGCGATTTAGGTGTGTAATGAAATCGTATCCAAGCACGATGATGATGGCAGCACCGATAAGGCGATTCAGTGAGAATGGAAGCAGCGCTTGAACGAGCGCTGCAATGAGATAGGCCACGATAAGAAAAATAAAGGCAGAAGAAACCCAATCGGTGCGCTTCATTGATTCTTTGTCAGCAGCTTTTGCTCGGAAAAGGGGGCCTGCAGAATGGATTCTGCTGCAGGCAGACTTTTTATCGAGATAGATTCTAGAACCGTACATTTAGTGCAACCCTCGCAAAACTAGATCACTCTCGCGGGAATACCGACAACAGTGCTATTCGCGGGAACGGATTTCGTTACCACGGCACCTGCTCCGATGACGCTTCCGCCACCGATGCGAACATCTCCGAGTACCGTTGCCCCCGCGCCTATAAGGACTCCGTCACCGATGATTGGGGCCACATCGTTCTGTTCGAACGAGGCTTCTTTTCTCAGCGCCGAACCGATAGTTACGCCCTGCATGACAATGCATTCCCTCCCAATCACCGCATTTTTGTGCACGACAACTCCAAGCCCTCCATGATAGAAATGCGTGCTGGGATCAATTTGCGCCCCAATCTGGATGTCGCAGGAGAACAGGAACCTGTTTATCGCCCAGAGAAACTTCGCCATCAGTCGAAATACCCCCCCCCCGAGTAAACAGGCGATTCGATGCGTTGCTTATGACGACGCACTTGCTCTTCCCCTCACTCATGCCTGGCCCTCTCCTTCAAAACACCCCTATACAGCGAAAGGACTCGGTTGACCGCTGCGTCCATGGAAAACGTGTTGACGACCTTTTGCCGTCCCGACTCCGCAATCCTTGCGCACACATCGTCATGCTCGATGAGGTCGCAAAGAGCATTCGCAAGGGACCTCTCATCACCGGGAGTCACGAATCGGCCCGTCACGCCGTCGTCAACGATGTCCAGCATCCCGCCCACCGGGGTCACCACAGCCGCGAGACCGTTGGACATCGCCTCGAGCAGGCTTACCGGCATCGCCTCGTTATTCGATGGAAGGCAGAAGATCGAGCACCTGTTAAGAAGTTCTTGCTTCTTCAGTCCACCCACCCAGCCGAGGTATTCGCACGTATCCTCAAGACCGAGTTTGCGAACGAGCTCGAGATGGCTCTCGACGTCGCCGTCGCCGCAGAAATAGGCCTTTGCGGTCAATCCACGCTCTTTGAGCAGTCCCATCGCGCGAACGATGACGTCCGCGTTCTTGTTGTCATCGAAATGCCCGAGGAAAAGCACGGTACCGCGCCGCTTCGGGAGCGTCGGGGGATGGCAGACGATGCCGTTCGGAATGCAGACGGTCCGAACCGCCGCGGAAATGTTGTCCCTGATATAGCCTTCCATCTCGGTTGAGAGGACGACGACGCGGTCGCACGCCTCAAGCGTGTCCCTAATCCTCTTCCGACCGGCTTGATCGGAGCGCTTCTCCCACAGGATCCTGAACAGCCCGTCATGAATATGGAGAACGGCGGGCACGCCAGCGTCGACAGCGGCACTGACGAACAGGCGCTCTCTGTTATAGCTGTTCCCGCCGCCCATGTGGATGTGGACGAGGTCGAATTTCCGGGCGAACAGCAGGGTTCTAAGCAAGGAACAGCAGCCCACGGCCAATTTAGCAACCTTGCTGCCGTCTATCGAGCAGTTAAGATATCGAATATCGGCTTTTCCGAGCATTGCGGAGTCGAACCATCCGTTCACGACGGAGGAGATGCCCCCCTGCGACTTCCTGCTGGGGCCGATCATGAGGACCCTGGGACGATTGATGCTCATGCGCGGGCGCCTCCGTAAGATTTCGCGATGCGCGCGAAGCAGGTCTTTCTATCGAAGCCGGCGTCGCGGAGGACATCGGAATACCGAGGTCTATCGTCAATCGACAGCGAACCTACGCTGCTTGCGATGCGCTCCGCCCAAGCTGAAGGGGACTCATCGAGCGACCAGAACGCAATCCTGTCGGTGATCTTGAGCTCCCTCGGCAGCGCCTCAGAGCCATAAACGGGAAGGCCGCTGCACTGAGCCTCGATACCGACGAACGACAGCCCCTCGAAAACTGGAGGGAATAGCAAACCATCGAAAGCGGAGTAGAAGGAAGCGGCGTCGCTCGTCTTCTTGACGCGGATGATGTCATCAGAGAGGCTCAGGGAATCGATGAAGCCATCAACCTCCTGCTCCATATCCCCGCTGCCCACCATACAGAAGCGAGCATTGGGAAGCAGGCGTTTCAGCTCATGGAAGACACGGACCTGAAACAGCGGATTCTTCTGCTTCGAGATCCTGCCGATGCTCCCGAGGAGGAAAGAGTCCTCTCCAACTTCCAACTCATGGCGGAGGCACACCCTCTTCTCTTTCGAGAAGGCATATTTTGCGATATCGATCCCGTTCATGAACACGGTAAACGGACGGTTCCCAAAAAGGTGTTCTCCCGCATTACGCGAGCATGCCCAAAGGTCGGTCGCAGCCCTAGAGTACACGGCACTCGAGAGCGAGCCCATCAGCTTCTTTATCGCATCGCTGTCCGTTTCGCCCCCTGCGTTGTGGGAGTGAACGATGCGCTTAGGAATCCCAGCTCTCTCGGCAAGATGCGCCAAGTAGAATGCGGAGCCGTTGCTTGCCTGGATATGGATGACATCGCAGTGCTGTCCTTGCAAGGTTCTGATGATTCTGCCGGAATCACTGTATATCCCGGAAATATTTCCCGAGGGGATGACGGGCCCGACCTTCTCACAGGGGAGGCTGTCCTCGACGTGCGTAATGAGCGATACAACAACATAGTCGACGCTATCGCGGGTTTCACGTACAAGCTGGCGTATGAAATTCTCGACGCCGCCGCTCTCATACCAGCGGTTGGTCAGTATCATGACACGTGGATTAGGCATTGGCGAGCCCCTCGAATTCATTAATCAGTACTTGGGCGATTCTTACGCTTGCACATCCATCCCCATACGGATTAGAGGCATGCGACATAGATTTATATTCTTGTTCGTTATCAAGCAAGGCAGTAAATGCTTGATAGATTATTTCTTCATCAGCACCAACAAGCTTTAGGGTTCCTGCTTCTACCCCTTCAGGGCGCTCAGTGGTATCACGCATCACAAGTACAGGTTTACCCAAAGAAGGAGCTTCTTCTTGGATACCACCAGAGTCAGTAAGAATGAGATAGCTCTGTGCCATAAAGTTATGAAAATCAAGCACTTCTAAGGGATCAATAATATGAAGCCTATCAAAGCCATCTAGCTCTTCATGTGCTGCTTTTCTTACCTTTGGATTCATATGAATGGGATAGATTGCTTTGGTATCAGGGTGTTCTTCCATAACACGACGAATAGCTCTAAACATATGATGCATAGGCCCACCTAGATTTTCTCTACGATGAGCGGTAATAAGGATGAGTCGTGAGTCTTTTGCCCATTCAAGTTCCGGATGAGTGTAGTCTTCTTGAACTGTTGTTTTTAGCGCATCGATTCCGGTGTTGCCCGTAACAAAGATTTGTTCTTCAGGTTTTCCTTCTTGAAGCAGGTTTTGTTTACTTTTCTCAGTAGGAGCAAAGTAATACTGAGTAATTAGATCTACTGCTTGCCTGTTAAATTCTTCAGGCCAAGGAGAATACATATTATGAGTACGAAGCCCTGCCTCTACATGCCCTATAGGAATTTGCAAGTAAAAGGCAGCAAGGGCCGCCGCAAATGAGGTGGTAGTATCTCCGTGAACCAGTACTACATCAGGTTTCTCAATTTCTAGTACTGCTTTGATTTTTAGAAGGACATCACTTGTTACATCAAAAAGTGTTTGTCCTGGCTTCATGATTGATAGATCATACTCAGGTACTACTTGAAATACCTCAAGTACTTGATCAAGCATTTCTCGATGCTGCCCTGTTGCACACACGACCGTATCGAAGTCTTTCGGATGTGCCTTTAGTTCATTTACCAAAGGGCACATCTTGATAGCCTCAGGACGAGTACCAAAAACCAATACTACTTTTTTCATTGATTTTTAGCCTCTCTTTTTGCTCTGTTTAACAAAAGCAAGAACTTTATATTCCCAACAAAATATCTCTTAAGTAATCTTTTTGGCTCCTGAAGCAAACGAAACAGCCACTCGAGCTTCACCTCTTGCATCCATTTTGGGGCGCGAGGAATATTTCCTGAAATAACGTCAAAAGATCCACCAACGCCCACAAAAACAGCAGTGACACCATGGTTCCTAAATTTTTCAATTAATAATTCTTTTCTAGGAGAAGTAATCCCAACAAACACAATCTGAGGAGATGAAGACTTCACTTCCTCGATTATTTCTGCATCTTGATTCTCAGAAAAATAACCATCGTGTACACCACAAATATTAATTCCTGGATATCTTTCTTTTAAAACCTTCGCAGTTTCTTTTACTACTTCCCACTTAGCACCAAGCAAATAAACGGAGTAGCCTTTATCTGCAGCAACCGAGCAAAGCTCAAGCATTAAATCTATCCCAGCAACTCTTTCAGGCAATTCAATGTTTAGTTTATTTGCAGCAATAAGCATCGAAGCTCCATCGGCATTCACTATTTCGCAACGTTCGACTATCGTTTTAATTGCGGGGTCTTCCTTGATTTGAAGGATCTTATCTGCATTTACGCCAATCAAATGAGCAAATTTCTTACCGCAAATAAACCCTTCAGTTTTTGCTACGGTTTCAGCCATAGTAAAAGGATCGATCGAGACATCCATTATCTTTACTCGTCGAGGAAAACTGCTTTTAACAAGCTGGTTCATGCGAGTCCTAATACGCTCCGCCGCCACCAATAACTACCTTGACTGTCTTGGCAATAAGCCACAGATCGTTCTTAAAGGAGCACTCTTTTATGTAAAGAAGATCCAGATCAATCATTTCATCAAAGGTAAGATCACTTCTGCCACGTACTTGCCAGTAACCGGTAATACCAGGTTTTACTGCAAGACGCTGCATGGCACGTTCGTTATATTCCAGAACTTCATTAGGAAGTCCCGGACGAGGGCCTACCGTAGATAGTTGCCCTAAAAAGCAATTTACAAATTGAGGAAGCTCATCTAACGAATGCTTACGGATAAACCCGCCAATTTTGGTAACCCTAGGGTCATCCCTCATTTTAAAAAGGGGGCCATCTGCCTCGTTTAGGTCTTTAAGTTCTACTAAACGTTCATCGGCATCTTTATACATGCTTCTAAACTTCAACATGGGAAAGGTAATTACTTCACCATGTTTGCCAATACGCCCTACTCTGTGTTGTATATATATGGGAGAACCAGGACTCTCGATGCGGATCGCCGCACAGAGCAATAAAGACGGGACCAGCAAAACAATAATTACCAATGCAGAAAAAACAATGTCAAACAAACGCTTAAAGAATCGATATGCCAAGCGTCCGTCGGCTCGCTCGCATGAACATGCATAAGCATATTTAGCCATACGACCGTCAATTACGACATCTCGATACTCAATAGAACCGTCAATATTGATAGTAGCACTATCAGAAACACTTATTGATGCCACTACCGCTGTCGTTTCGTTATTCAATTCTTCAGAGTCTTCAGACAACTTCTAATGTTTTTTAATTATCTCGAGGCCAGCTTTAATGGTTATCGGGCGGCCGCACATCCAAATTTCTAGATACGCTAAACGTTTGTGCCTATCTATCTTTTTCACTAGGCCCGTGTGACTCATTAACGGACCTTTCAACACCACAATCTCGTCACCTTCAATAATGCCTTCCGACATTTTCATAACGTGATCATCGTCGCCAATGAATGCGCTAATTAATGTTTTCTCATCGTCAGCTAAAGGAATAAAATGTTCGCTTCCATCGTGAAGCATTCTGGTCATGCGACTTACTTTTACCAGTTCTTTTCTGAATCTTTCCGGAGTCTTTGTATCCACAAACACATACCCTGGGAACAAAACTTCTTTAACGTATTTCCATACGCCTGCATAACGTTTTTTAATTTCATACCGGGGAATAAAGCAAGAACGAAACGTATCCATATCTACCAGCTTTTCAATTTGAGTGATGACCGCATGTTCTTGCCCTCCAACCACTTGAACGACATACCACATACGAATCACCTCCCAAAAGGAAGCATCGCAATATCTAGAATGTTCTTCGGTTCTTCGAGATGGAATAAGGTATGGCTTCGCCATAGGAAACCTTCCCTTTACTTCGCGAACATTAAACTCTTAGCTGCTAACCAAACGCGCGCTCAGCGACGATTTAGCGCATTCAAAGATATGTACAACCAAAATGGCTTGAATATGAACCACAAACACTCAAGCTCTCATGCCCCGAAGCTTAAAACTCGTGGTTCATGTTCAAACGGTTTCTTTAGCTTTCAAGTTCCTGCTTAAGCTCTTTAGGATCTCAAGCAAGAATTCAAAACCGATAGTTTTTCTTAACAGCGTTCCTAATTAAAGCCTTTTGCTACAGTCAAATAAACACTTTCGTAACGTTCAATGCGTTTCATGCACCAAAAAATTCCGCCCTGAAGATTTGCTATTTCGCCTGTTAAATAGCCCAGTAAATCCTGTAACATTTGAACCCGTTCATGCCTCAACTAGCGATTGTTTAAGAAAGTCGAGCCGCTATTTATCTACATCATTGCGTGAGCACCCTTTGCAAAGAATTCTTTCCTCGCACGCCATAGCAACTCATATGCCAGTGGCCCATGAGCATCGCTTGCAATAAAGTTAACCAACCCTTCCTCAAATAACTTCTTTGCCGCTTTCTTTATAGGACTAAACGAACCTTCCCCCATAAAGTCCGACGACACCTGTATCTTGCAGCCAGCTCCAACGAACTGGCGAACAATATCTATGTTTTCCTGTACGGGTTTATAGCGTTCTGGATGCGCAATAATAACGGTGTAGCCCTTGCCTTGAAGCTGAAAGACAATACGCTCCCAATCGGGCGGCAAACTACGCGTTGGTAGTTCCAGTAAAAACTCTCCCGTTTCGAATCCCAGATAATCAGCCCAATCCATACCTAGCTCCATAAGCTTTTTGTAGTTCACTTCAAAGCCCATGGTCATTTTGGGGGCCATGCGAATTTTAGAAACTTCAGCCTGCAAGGCATAAAACGCATCCCACATGGCATCATAATCAAACCAGGGATCCCTACAGTGAGGCGTGCACACAAACGAGGTAACCCCCGCCCGCATGGCAGCTTCCACCATTTCCAGGGATTCTTCCATGGAACCCGATCCGTCATCAACGCCCGGCAATATGTGGCAGTGCACATCGCGCATAAACTAGTGACGCCTTCCCTGAGACCGATCAATACGAGGTGTATTAGAACGACGCGCCTGCTGCACGCCAGCTGCTACGGCTGATTTCTTCCATGACTGACTATTAGAAACGGGGTTAACCGTATTTTGTGTTTGTTGGGCAGCACGCGGATTTTGTACAACCTGGGCTTGAACACCCTGTGTTCCTTGTGCCATACCCGCACGATTATTGCGTCCCTGTGCTTGTTGTGCTGCTTGTTGCTGCGCCGCTTGGGCACGTCCCTGACTACCTTGTGGTGCAGCGGAATTTTGACGTCGTGGACCACGTGGAATGGCGGGCGTTGCGGGAACCGAAACAGGACCCGTATTGCCGGATCCACCCTTCTTATGCGCACGACGTGCCTCTTTGTCAGGATCTACACGTTGGTTATCCTTGCTGTAATAAGCGTAGTAATATTCAGAACCCGTGCCTTCACAGAAGGTTGCACATGCCCCAATAATGTTTGCTTCTGCCTTTTGTAGCTGATCATAGGCAGTAAGAATTTCATCGCGCTTAGCGCCACCAATTTTTACTACCAGAATTACGCCATCTACCAAACGGGACAGAATAGCCGCATCAACAAACGTACCTACCGGCGGCGTATCAAACAAAACATAATCGTAGGCATCACATGCATCATCCACCAACTTTGCGTAAGCGCGCGATGAAAGTAAGTCGGCAGGATTAGGGATGTTTGGTTCAGTATCTAGGAAATAGAAGTTAGGAGCCCCTGCAGAAACCACCGCTTCTTGCAAGGTAAGCGCATGAGACATTACCGCATACGCTCCATGTGCTGCATGTACTCCAAGAATTGATGCTGCACTTCGACGACGCATGTCCGCTTCAACCAGCAGTACGCTATTGCCGGCGCTCGCAATTGCTTTGGCCAATTCAATAGTGGTAGTAGTTTTACCTTCGTTGGGAACTGCACTAGTAAGCACAATGCTTTGCATAGGACTATCTACTGACGCAAAGCGAATATTTGCCAACATAGTTTTTGCAGCATTTTGAATTTCTAAGGTATTAGATGCTGCCTTCTTTTTCTTCTTAGCCATATGCGTCACCTCCTTTATTTAATGGTTGGAATTTTGCCAATAACAGGAATATCCAACAGCTCTTCAATTTCTTCAGGCTTACGAATACGGGTATTAACCATATCCATAATGACCACGATGGCCACCGCCACAAAAATGCCTGCCAAAAAAGCCACTGCAATATACATGGTGCGCGGAGGACCCGAAGGAGAATCGGGTGTGGCAGCCTGGTCGATTACGTTTACTGCTTCAATATCCATGATTTCTTGCGCTACCGTATTGGTGGTATTTGCAAGCCCGTTTGCGATAGCTGCTGCAGAGTTGGGAGTATCGCCCGTTACTTCAATAGTGATAAGACGCGTGGTGGTGGAACTAGTTACTTCAACGTCGTAGCTTGCCAATTCTTGTTCAGTCATACCAAGCTGATTCGCTGTTTGATTCAACACACGCTCGCTCTGAATAAGCTGCGACACGTCGTTAGTAAGCATCTGGGAAGCCGAAAGGTCAGTTGAAAGCGTGGTGTTAGACTGCGATTCCGAAGAATTTGCTAGCACATACATAGAAACACTTGCGGTGTAGGTATTTGCCAGCGCAACATAACTAAATACTGCTGTTACCAAAGCAAAAATAATAGGTAACGCAATACACAGCTTAAGGTGCTTTTTAATTATTTGAAGTAACTCGAGTAGGGTCATAGATCAAATTCCTTATTTCCTTTTGCGTCTTTCCTTCTACTTTTTTTTGATTGCTCTGTATTACCCTTCAGAAACGCTTCCTGAACTTGCGTTGGAGCTTTTGCTACTTGTTCCAGAATCTGCCCCTGTATCTGTTCCGGGATCTTCGCCAGACTCAACGGCCTGAGTGTCCTTAGTAAGAACATTTGCCTTGCTGGGATCTTGGCCAGTATCTACCATCTGCATCATGTCCGCCCATTCATCTTCAAGCGTAATGGTGTAGGACACGCCATCTATAGTCTTGGTGGTAGAGGGAACCATGGCAGAATAGAAGTAATAATGTTCAGCACTCTGGAAGGTTTGCGCCAAGGTAACAAGCTCATCCAAGGAATAGTCGGTAGAAATACAATTCGCCAACGACTGCACCGCACCCGGAAGTTCGTTTGGAGGCAAAGACAAAATAGTGTCTGCGATTGCTTGCACGATAATGCGCTGATTTTCGGCACGCTGGAAGTCACCTTCGTTGTAGCCGTATCGCTCGCGCGCAAAGGCAAGTGCCTGTTCGCCATTCAAACGTTGCATACCTGCATTCAATTCCACGCCAGTATTAGAAGTACCAGTCTGGTTATTAGATTCAGGAATATCAACCCAAATGCCGCCAAGCTGGTCTACTGCTTTTTCCAGTTCATCGAAATGAATTTCAGCGTAGTGGGAAATTTCAACACCAGACATTTTTTCTACTGCTTCAACTGCACCCGCAGGACCACCAAACGCATAGGCTGCATTAATTTTTTGCGTGCCGTGGCCTTCAATTTCCACCTTAGTGTCACGAGGAATAGAAACAAGAGTTGCTTTGCCTACATTGGCATCAATGCGAGCCAAAATAATGGTGTCTGAACGACTCCCAGTGTCATTTTCACGAGCATCCGAACCTAACAACAATACGTAGTACGGCTCTTGCGCAGTACTTTCACTTAATACGGTATCCAGCTCGCTTTGTTGCTCAGAGTCCATTTTCATGGAATCAGAAATTGAATTCATATAGAGTGCCGCAGCGGCACCAACCGCAACACACAGCACTACAATAACCGCCAAAACAATGAGAAGTACTTTTTTGGCTTTGCCATGCTTTTTGCGCTTTTTGCGTACGCGCACCAAATCTGAATCCATCAAGGATGAAGATTGGGGCGAAGCATGACCAGCCCGAGATGATGAAGATGCGTGACCCGCCGAAAAAGAGCTCTTTTGTGAGGAATGCCCCATTCGAGGGGTATTTGATGGGCGATTTTGTTGTTGAGGTGTATTGGTAGGATTATTTTGAAAATTGCTATGTGTGCCGTACTTAGCCATAAACCGTAAAGAATAACCTTCCTTTGCCCCTTCAAGAAGGCAAAGTAAACCTATACATACAGTTCAATAGCGTATCGGCAAATTGGAAATATCAAAGCGTTTCGTAACGTTCAATACAATATGTGTCATAAAAGCGCTGAGGCTTTCAGCAACGTTACAAAATGTCCACTTAACGGTAGTTTTAGTGCTCACTCAAGACGACGAAAGGTTCGTCTAAAACAACAGGATTATCCGAGGTGGCGAAATAGAAAAGTCCCTGTTCCAAAAAGGAACAAGGACCTTGTCGAAAACGTGCCGTATATTAAGTGGCACGCAAAACTATTATAGGTGCTTATGTGCCTATCGCAGGTAGCGGAAGTGTTCAGCGGTTCAGTTTGTTTGTCCACTTGGCTTGCTAACTGCTTCCACTTCGAGCAATAAAAAACAATGGCCTTGATTGAAATTTTTTCATGATTTCAATCTTTAACACTGCACGGCTTACTCGAAGTCGTACAAATCCTTAGTTGCATGCTTAAAGTCTTCATACACTTCTTGAGCAATGGCATCATCCAAAACCAATTCAAATTCAGCAGGCTGACCATCCGCGTCAAGTTCAGTTACTTCCAAAACGGTAACTTCGCCCGATCCTCCTACTTCAGAACCTTCTCCCACGTTATAGAAGAAGCCATAGCGACGATCCTGGTGAATAATCAAACCTAAAAATTCTAGATCTACCGTATCACCCGATTCATCTTGGAAGGTAAATACCGTACCTTCTTCTACTGGTGGAGCAAAATTTGGTGCGCTACCCTCTCTCATTACTTCTTCCTCCTTTTTACTTATCTGAAGCAGATCCTTGCTTCCTAAAAGCCACTAAATAATACCTAACCAACGTCCGAAACGCTTACACCCAACGCATTCACGCTCGAGATGCTCGCACCTGCGTACGGTACAGACGCGAGCACCTCAGCAGTCTTTAGTGACGCTTCTTATGTGTGTTGCGCTTTTTCCCTTTTGGTGACTGCTTCGCTTTGGTTTCCGCTGCCACTGCTTCCTTGTTTGCAGCAGCTTCCCCTGCAGCTACCGCCGCCTTAGCTTCTTCATTAGAAGCAGGAGGCAACGTGGAAGCAAACGTAAACAGCTGCACTTCCGGACCATATTTCTTTACCAACTTTGCGTTCTTTTCTTCGCGCGTCTTCCACATTGCATACAGCGGAGTTGCCACTGCGATAGATGAATACGAACCAGCAATCAAGCCAACTGCCATTGCAAACGCAAAGTCCTTCAAGGTTTCGCCGCCGAACAGCAACATACCAAATACCGGAACAAACGAAGTCAACGTGGTGTTGATGGTACGAATAAATACCTGGTTGATGGAATGGTTTGCCATAGACATGAAGGTGCACTTCAGTGACGATTCCTTCATGTTGTCGTTAATGCGGTGGAATACTACCACGGTATCGTAGAGCGAATAACCCAAAATGGTAAGCAATGCCGCTACCATGTTCGGTGTAATTTCGCGGCCTACCAACGCATAAATACCAACCACGATTATAAGGTCGTGCAAAAGCGCAACAACCGCCATAATACCCATCTTGTATTCGAAACGAATTGCAATATAGGCAATAATCAGCAACAAGGAAACTGCAAACGCAATTGCAGATGATTGAATTACGCCTGCACCCCAGTCAGGACCAACAGTGTTTACCTCAAAACTATCGGTCGCAATACCAAGGTTCCCTGCAATTTGGTTTGCCGTTGCCGCAGCATCTTCAGGAGAAGTGTTGGTGGTACGAATCAAGAAACCAGCAGAGCCATCGGCATTGGTAGTTTGAACCACTGCTTCAGGCTCGCCCGCATCGGCGCAAGCGGCGCGCATATCTTCAATCGTAATATCACCTGTATTATGGAACGCGATGGATGTACCGCCCACAAATTCAATACCAAATTGAACGCCCTTAATTCCCACTACCGCAAAAGAAAGCACGATAAGCGCCGCGGAAAACGAAAGCAAAATCTTTCGAACACCCATAAAGTTAATATCACGACGCAAGAAACGACCTTTAAGCTGATCAAAGGTTTTATGCGTGTATGACTTAGGAATATCGGTTGAAGGCTGGTCAGCCGCCGATGCTAAAGCAGTGCCCTTCTTAACAGAAGCGTCCGAAGCCGCACCCTTGGTCGAGGCAGCACCCTTGGCAGAAGCGGTGGTTTTTTCTGGACGCAGATTCTCATCAGGCGCAAGCGTAGTACCTGTCAATTCTGCATATACCGGAGCTGCCTGTTCGCAGTCTCTAATACCCCAGAATCCTGGATGGCGCGTAATAATCTTTGGTGCCAACAGGCGAATAAGAGGTGCCTTCAAGAGCAGCATCATTACGATGTCGCACACAATACCAAGAGCAAGCGTCATACCGAAGCCCTTAACCGATGCGCTTGCCAAGAAGAACAGCGTTAACGCAGAAACCAGCGTTACCAAGTCCGCGTCAATAGAGGTTTCAATGCCGTGACGAACACCTGTAATGGATGCCGCACGCACACTGCGCCCCATACGAATTTCTTCTCGGAAACGTTCCAAAACCAAAATAGACGAGTCTGCCGCCATACCAATGGTAAGAACGATGCCCGCAATGCCTGCCAAAGACAGCGAGAACAAACCAAAGGCCGAAAGCGTGGCCAACAAGCCCAAATAGAAAATGGCAAATACCACCATGGCTGCCGCCGTTAAAAGACCAAGGCCACGATAGAAACAAATTAGATAGAGAATAACCAGGGTTAAGCCAAGAATGGCAACCAAAAGACCGCTCATTAAAGCATCTTGACCAAGCGTAGGTCCTACTACCTGGCTTTGTTCGTAGTGGAAGCTTACCGGCAGCGAACCGGATTCAAGTACCGTTTGCAGAGCCTGCGCTTCTTCAAGAGAATAGCCACCCGTAATAGCTACCTGACCACCTGTAATTTCACTCTGAACTGCAGGAGCGGACTGAATTTGACCGTCCAACACGATAACAATCTGACCGTGGGTAGGAGCCAATTCACGCGTAGCTTGCGCAAATGCTTCCGTACCAGCACCATCAAGAGTTAAATTAACCGCATAGTAGTTGCTGGTTTCCGATTCTTTATCCACCGTTACGCGCGTAATGTTTTCACCTGTAATCAAAGGTGTATAGGAACCGGTTACCGTGCGATAGGTTGTTTCGCCCGTAGGGAACTGATTTCCCATGCCGTCGGTTACCATTTGCTGCTGCATATAGGTGCCGTTTTGGATTGCAGCCTGATCTTCTTCATCAGTAAAGGAATCGGCACGAGCAAATTCCAACTTACCGGTTTTACCAATAGTTTCTAATGCAGTTTCCGTGTCAGAAAGACCGGGAATTTGAACAAGAATTTGATCGTTTCCCTGTACCTGAACCGTAGCTTCAGAAGCGCCTAAGGCATTAACACGCGATTCAATAATAGCGCGCGATTTTTCCATATCCTCCTGAGTTACCTCATGACCATCGGTGCCCTGCGCAGTAAGCACAACCGAAAGACCACCCTGAATGTCCAGGCCCTGATTAATTTTGTCTTGTGGGGGCATGAACATGAAAACCGAAGCAATAACAAGAATGGTGGTTACAATCAAAAGCCACATGTTACGACGGTTGCTGTTTCCGCCACCACCTGCTTGTTTAATGCGCTTTTCGCGATCCTTTTTGCGCTGCTTTGCCGCAGCAGCATTTGCACGCTTTGCGCGAGCACGATCCTTTTCGCGCTTGCGTTCTGCACGGGCTTTTTCTTTAGCTTTCGCCTCGCGCGCTTTTTCCTTAGTTTTTGTATCGCGCGATTGACGCTTAGCTTCTTCGGATGAATCGCTCGACTTCTTTGAAGCTTCAAGAGCGTCGCTTTCTTTCGCGATGTCTGAAGCGTCGGCAGCGTTTTCAATGACTGTCGTATCTGCAGAACTTGAAGCATCTGCATTATCTGCCGTTTGACGCTTGGCTTCTTCGCCCTCTTTTTCGTTATTTGGTAATTCGGCCATAATTATCCTTCTTGCACAAACAAGGAGGGATTCGCTTGCCTTGTTTGCTTTCGTCTTTTTAAACAAAGCAAGCGAATACACTCTCATTCAAAAGTACATTAACATCTTATGATAGCTCGTTATTCGTTAACCCGTTGTTACTTCTATAAAAACTGCAGCTAATACAAGGCAACGCAACAAACTGCGGCTTTGTCGAAATCAGTACGCGGCACCATCGCGCCGCAAAGCACTAACCCGCCAGATAGTACCGTGCGCCACGCATCCAAGGCGCACGACTTCTCTCGTTTCAGTCACCAACAAACGCAAGTGTCACCGATAATGCGTGACAACCGCAAAAGTCTCGCCGCCACAGTATCACACTCCGTACAGCGCTGTATGCCGTACTAGTAATCTTGCGCAGCAGGCGAATGCATCCAATCCTGGTAAAAGTCCTCATAAGCATCTTGCAAAACCGCTTCTCGAGCACGATTCATCAGATCGATCAAGAAATGCAGATTGTGAATACTCAGCAAAATGCTTCCAAGCATCTCATTTTGCTTTACCAGGTGACGAATATAAGAACGACTATGTGTCTGGCATGTTGGACAGGTGCAGTTTTCATCAAGCGGACCAAAATCATGAATGAAACGCGCATTGCGCATATTCATGCGTCCCTGCGACGAAAACGCCGTTCCCATGCGAGCAGTACGAGTAGGCAATACGCAGTCAAACATATCTACCCCTTCATGCACCGCACGCACCAAAGTGGTTGGATTACCAACGCCCATCACATAGCGTGGCTTGTTTTCGGGACAGGCACGCGCTACCTTGCCCAAAGTTTCAAACATCACTTCGTGATCTTCGCCTACTGAATAACCTCCGATACCAAAGCCTTTGAAGTCTTTGTGACCACCTCGCACGCTTTCGTCGCTGATTTCCTTCAAACGACGAATCGATTCAAGACGCATATCAAGATTCATGCCGCCCTGACAGATGGCGAACAGTGCCTGATCTTCACGTGTATGCGCAGCCAAACAACGCTTTGCCCAAGCCGACGAAAGATCAACCGCACGCTGGACAAATTCACGTGTCGCAGGATAAGGAGGACACTGATCGAGCTGCATAATTATGTCGGCGCCCAGTTTTTGCTGAATGTCCATATTGGTCTCTGGAGTCCAGCGAACCTTGCTGCCATCATAGATAGACGAAAATGTTACGCCATCATCGTCGAGCTTTAGCGTATCGGCTAACGAGAAAATCTGAAACCCACCTGAATCCGTAAGAATAGGTCCATCGTAGGCCATAAACTTGTGCAAACCGCCCGCTTCGGCAATCAGGTCCGCACCTGGACGCAACGACAGATGGTAGGTATTCGAAAGTACAATTTGAGCACCAAGTTCTTTGAGCATCTGAGGACGAATGCCCTTAACCGTCGCGCTCGTTCCTACCGGCATAAACAGCGGCGTACGAACCGTACCGTGCGCAGTTTCAAACAAACCAGCACGCGCATGACCCGACTGTGCCTCTAAAGTGAAGTCAAAAAGCGCCATTAGGCATCACACTCCGGCAAATCTTGCACAAACTGCAAGAAGTCTGCCATCGAGCCATGCTTGACGGTTTCGATATCGAAATCATCAGGATTCAACAACCAATCAGTTACCAAATACCCATCAAGCCCTAGCTGCATTGCCGCCAAATCCTCACGAGTGTTGTTTCCTACCATCAAGATTTCTTCTGGTTTTAACCCGATCGCTTCAACGTTTTCGCGATAGTACGCCAGATGAGGCTTTGTGCTCGTAGAGTTATCGTAGGTTGTGATGCGTTCAAACGCTGCAGGATCGCATCCCGCCCATTGCACGCGCTTTTCCACCGCAACACGAGGGAACAGCGGCATCGTGGTTAGATAAAGTCGATAGCCCTTTTCCTTCAAAAGGTTTACCACCTGTGCCGATTCGGGCGTTGGCGTAATGAGTGCACCCAGCTCATCAAAAGCGGTGGTATAGAACTCCTCCATGAGTTTCTCGTATTCTGCCTTTTCGTCTTCACCGATGTTTAAAAGCGCGCAGAACGTACGCCAGAAGCGCTCGTCATTTCGTCCGCCGTCTTCTTTCAGCATGGCAAAGACGCCTTTATTAAGCGCATCAACAAACTGCTTCGGATCATGTCCATGTTTGGCAGAAAACGCTCCAAGCGCCTCAAAATATGCTTTCAAAAAAGCGTCCATATCAACAGGAAGCAGCGTCCCGTCCAAATCAAAGAAGATTGCCTTGTAAGCTCGTTGGGGCATTGTGGGCATTCCTTCCTATACGCATCGAAATTGTCAATCAGATGTTAGTATAGAGTACGCTGAAAGGAGCGGAAGACGAACCTATGAAATTACTACTTCATGCTTGCTGCGGACCTTGTTCGCTTGAGCCGGTCAGACTTCTTAAAGAAGAAGGTCATGACATAACCATTGCATATATGAATTCCAACATTGCTCCTGCAAGCGAATATCAGCACCGTTTGTCAACGCTTCTTGATTGGGCAAAAGCACAAGACATTCCAGTAATTGAAGGACCATACGAACCTGCCAGGTGGCAGGAAGCCATACGAAATGCGTGGCACCCCCACTCATCGAACTCGGATTCCACTCAAACGTCTGCGCATAACAACCATGAAGTATCTGCGCCTAGGGCGTCATTTCCTCTTGAAGCTTCGTCGGCATTTGTGACATCATCTGAGTTTGATGCTTCACCCGCCTCCGAAGCAAACTCGCAGACAATCACCCCTTCATTCAACACTGGTATTGATCCTGAATTCGATCCAGCACGCAACCCTAAATTCGCCCATCTGTATCACGACCGTGAAAACCGCTGCCGAGCTTGCTATCGTATACGACTTGAAGTGCTCGCACGTTTTGCGCACGAGCACGGATTCGAAGGTATTGGGACAACGCTTACCGTAAGCCCTTATCAATACACCGCTATAATTCAGGAAGAATTGCAGCGTGCCGCAAAGCCTTATCAGGATCTTTCGGTAGTATTCAGGGATTATCGCCCCTACTATCCCGAAGCTACAAAACGAAGCCGCGATTTAGGGATGTATCGCCAGAATTATTGCGGTTGCGCATATTCCGATAAAGAAGCTGCCGCCGAGCGCGAAGCACGCAAAGCTGCACGCAAAAAGAAAAAAGCCGAAGAAAGAAGAGCTAAATTGCAAGCTTTAACCACCGATGATTTCGACTATGAATTACCTGAGGAACTTATCGCTCAAGAGCCTGCTCCCATCCGTGACGAATGCAGACTCTTGGTTATGAAACGCGACACAGGAACTCTTGAAGATAAGATATTTCGTGACATTATCGACTACCTTCAACCAGGAGACTTGCTTGTTGCCAACGAAACACGTGTCATGCCCGCACGCCTCATCGGTCACAAGCGAGAAACTGGCGGCACCGCTGAAGTATTCCTGCTTCGCGAAGCAAAACAGGATGCAAATCGATCAAATCAGTCTGCCACCTGGGAAGCGTTGGTGCGCCCTGGCAAGCGTCTTAAGCCAGGAGCTGTCGTAGATTTTGTGGCAAGCAGCGAAAAAGACAACGAAAGCTCAAATGAAAACTCAAATGGAGAGGTGGTTCTCAGCGCAGAAGTCATCGATTGGGTTGAGGGCGCTCAGAAGGGCGAACGTCTTGTTCGATTAACCACGTGTCTGCCTTCTCTCGACGAAGCACTTCATGCCGTTGGGCACACGCCATTGCCACCCTATATCAAGAATTATGCGGGTGACGAAGAGCTTTATCAGACGGTGTATTCACACGAAGAGCGCTCCGCTGCCGCACCAACTGCAGGTTTGCATTTTACGCCAGAACTAATCGAGCGCATCAAAGAAAAAGGTATTGGTTGGGAAACTGTTCATCTTGAAGTAGGTCTTGATACCTTCCGCATTGTCGAAGAAGACAACCCCCGAGATCACCAGATCCATACCGAGCGATATACCGTTCCGCAGCAAACAGTTGATGCCATTAAACGCACCAAAGAACAGGGCGGACGAGTTATTGCGGTAGGCACTACGAGTGTGCGAAGCCTTGAGTCCGCATGGGATGCGGAGCGCGGGCTGATCGCACGCGACAGAGAGGCAACGAGTCTCTATATTTTGCCGGGGTATGAATTTAAAGTTGTCGATGCCTTGATTACGAATTTTCATGTACCCCGCTCTACTCTTATGATGCTTGTTTCAGCGTTTTCAACACGAGACAACATAATGAAGGCATACCATCACGCCATAAAGCGCAAATATCGCATGCTTTCTTTTGGTGATGCAATGTTCATTAGATAAAGGCAACCTATTCGCCGAAATACTCAACTATCTCCTGCATACGATCGGATTGTGCCACCCCAAAAGGGCAGCGACTGTCGCAATGCCTACAACTCGTGCAATCGCTCGCATGCATCTCCAATTCACGATAATGGTTTGCCGCCATTTCGTCCCCCATGCATGCAAGATCATAATATTTGTTTATCAGCCCAATACTAAGACCCTGAGGACACGGCTGACAATGATTACAATAGACACATGAGCCCTGGTCAGTCTGGGGAGTCATCGTGGAAAGCACCGAATAATCACGCTCTTCAGGAGTAGCGTCCAGATAAGCAAGTATTTCATGCAAATCCTGCAAACCACGAACACCTGGCAAGACCGTTTTTACACCCGGCTTATCTAACGCATACTGAATGCATTGCGCACGCGTTAGGGCCTTACCAAAGGGAGAGCGTTTCGCTTCTAGCAACTGCCCCGCCGCGAAGGCTTTCATAACCGAAACGCCAATACCAGCGCGTTCGAACTCGCGATACAGCTGCATGCGATCGCTCGCTTCTCCCTTTCCGTAATCTGAAGTCTCGGTGTAGTCATACATAGGATTGATGCTAAACATCGCCCAATCCATCATGCCTGTTTCGATAAACTTCCTCGCTATCGAAACATCATGAGTGCTAAAAGCGAGATAGCGAATCGTGCCTTCCTTCTTAAGCCGACAAGCATAATCCCAAATACCGCCATTCATTACTGCATCGAAATCTGCCTCCTCGTCGATGCAATGAATGAAGCCAAAATCCGCATAATCGGTATTAAGCAAAGCGAGTCGAGCTTCAAATTCGCGTCGAGCAATGTTCACGTCTGTAGTCCACCCGTATTCGCCCGATGCGTAGTTTGCACCCAAGTGAACCTGGAGCAGCACTTTTTCTCGACGAGTCTTCAAAGCACGCGCATACCCTTCAAATGCGTTGGCCTTACTCGGGATAAAGTCCATGATGTTGATGTCCGCATCAATTGCCTCGAGTACGGTTCGCTCTGTTTCGTCTACGCTCGCCTCATGCATGCTCCCCATGCCTAAACCAATGATGCTTACCTTCTCGCCACTATGAGGAATGGTTCTATACTCCATGAAACGCCCTTCTTGCTTGCATTATTCTCTACGACATCCACGCAACATATACGCAACTCGCCATAAAGCTACCGAAGCAGACTCAACAGAGGCGAAAGTGGTTCGGGCGGAAATTAAAAGCGAGGTCAAAAGCCCAAACGAAAAGCAACTCTACACATACCGCAGATTGCGCTGACGAACCTTATGCCAACACACTTTATGATGATTTGTCTTCAGTAAATATGTTACATGTTGTCACTTATTTCGTATCTTGAAGGTACCTCAAGCGATCATGTGCAACAAATACTTACTTTGCATAGTTCTTAATGCCTTTTAAGCATACTAAGTTTAGGGGCGTAAGCATTGATAGCTAGTATTCGGTTTTTATTCAGTTTTCGGGTTTGGATTCTTAAGAGAATTCAGCAAGGTGACTTTAGAAATGTTTTCAGATGCAAAATGTTTTCAGATGCAAGCCCAAAGGCACACTGGTCCAAGAATTGGCAAGCTGAGAATGCACGAGTTTAAGAAACGATTCTTTAGTTCAGGGGCGCCTTTGTTTATTTGGTCTTTGAGCTGATCTCATTCATGCGTTCAATCATTGCGTCCACATTCGCACACCCGCAACCTGCACCATGAGAATGGCTAGATTCATCATGATTGTGCCCGCAAGCACCACATCCGTCGCAACCAACATGTTTTCCCGCACGATGCGAACGAACCATGCTGATAATAATTGCCGCTACAATTACAACCAAGATAGCGGTAACTACCAGTGTTCCTAAAGTCATAAGGTGCTCCTTAATTATCTCGTCTATTCAGTATATTAGCCCCAAATACCAATGTGTCGTTTTGTCGTTCGAACTTGGCTCGCTATTCTGGTTTGCCATTCGATCTTGCATTCTTAACTCGCCCGACAAAACTCCTGCTCTCTTATTTTCTAAACTGCTTTCTCACTACGAGATACGCTTACACTGGTTTCGCCCTAAGCACATCTCGGATAAAACACCGATTTCGTTCTAAGCACATTTCGGCTCTGACCACTGCTTTTACCCTAAGCGCATTTCGTAGTGAAGCGCCGTCTTGCGGCGGCGCTTCAAATTGGATCATGAAACAAGAAGCTATATTGCGCTTCAGCTGCTACGCTTCAGCTATTATGCTTCAGCTGCTACCGCACGAACACTCTCAACCTTTCCTTGCCACTTATTGGGACGGAAGAGCAACCAAAGGAACGCCACGAACAAAACTAGAGCAATCACGGTGAAAATTCCAAAGGTTACTTCGCCAGTTAATAAGCCGAAGAACTGATAAACCCACAGAGCAACAACCCAGGCAATACCGCATTGATAACCGATAGCCGCAAAGAACCACTTAGTGTTGTTCATCTCGCGCTTAATAGCACCCATTGCTGCAAAACAAGGAGCACAGAGCAGATTGAACGCCATGAAGGAATAAGCAGACACCATAGTGAATGCCATTTGAACATTCTCGTACCAACCAGCATCAGGTGAAGCATACAAAATGCCGAAAGTGCTTACGACGTTTTCCTTTGCAATCAAGCCCGTTACCGTTGCGGATGCTGCTTGCCAATCACCCCAGCCAAGAGGAGCGAATATCCACGCAATTGCGCCACCGAGAATTGCAAGAATAGAATCGTTCTGGTCCTCTACCGCTTGGAACACTCCATCGATAAAGCCGTAGCTAGAAATAAACCACACCAAGATACAAGCAAGGAAGATGATCGTACCTGCCTTTTTAATGAACGACCATGCGCGCTCCCACATACTGCGCAATACAGCACCAATTGTCGGAATATGATAAGCAGGAAGCTCCATAACGAATGGTGCAGTATCACCAGCAAAAAAGCGGGTCTTTTTCAAGATGATGCCCGAACAAAGAATTGCAGCGAGACCCAAGAAGTATGCCGAAGGAGCGATCCACCAGGTGCCACCAAAAATAGCCGCTGCAAACAATGCAATAATAGGCATCTTTGCACTACAAGGAATAAAGGTTGTCGTCATGACGGTCATACGACGATCGTTTTGATTCTCGATTGTACGGGAAGCCATAACACCAGGAACGCCACAACCAGTACCAACCAAAATTGGAATAAACGATTTACCCGACAAGCCAAAACGACGGAATACACGATCGAGAATAAAGGCGATACGGGACATATATCCGCAGGATTCAAGAATTGCCAGCAAGAAGAACAGTACCAGCATCTGCGGAACGAAGCCCAGCACCGCACCAATACCAGCAATTACACCATCAAGAATCAATGCCTGTAGCCAGTCAGCACAGCCCATTGCCACTAATGCATTTTCCACTACTGCGGGAATGCCAGGAATAAACGTTCCGTAATCAGAAGCCTCAGGCGCAGATCCCTCCAATTCAGCAGCGTATCCTTCTGCGTCAATTTCTGCCTGAGAACCATCAGCTGCGGTATAGGTTGCCGTAATACCGGCGGCAGCAGCATCATCAACAAAAGTGTCTGATTCCGGATCAAGTCCGGCCTCGATACCAGCTGCCTCAAATGCAGCAATGGCGTTTTCATCACCTGCATAAGGAGCTACAACTTCGAGCGATTCTTCATAAGTCGCAGCATCAACATCAATAATTTCGTTTTCGCCAGATTCGTCATCGTATGCTTCATACGTGCCTACAATACCAGCCGACTGCGCATCAGAAATAAACGATTCGGAATCAGGATCGAGTCCAGCCTCAATTGCTGCAGTTTCAAATGCGTCTATACTGCTCATGGCATCATCATAGGCAGCAGTGTCTTCATCGAACTGCTCTTGTCCAGGGCCCACAAACCAGCCATCTCCGAAAAGATTGTCATTCGCCCAGTCGGTCGCAGCGGTACCCACCGTTGAAATCGACAGATAATAAACCAGAGTCATTATGATGACGAAAATAGGCAATGCCAAAATACGGTTTGTGACCACGCGGTCGATTTTGTCCGAAACGCTCATTTCTGAAGCTTTCAGATTTTTATTACGACAGTGCTCAATAATCGAGGAAATATATGCGTAACGATCATTAATGATGACACTCTCAGAATCGTCATCATGTTCCTTTTCAAGCTTTTCGATAACGTCATCCACCTGAGGCGCATCTGTCAAAGAAGCAAGAATCTTAGGATCTTTTTCGATCAATTTGATCGCATAAAAACGTGAAAGATTCGCGGGAATACTATCGGGAAGGCGCTTTTTTACTTCCGCGATTGCTTCTTCGGCCGAAGCAGATAGCGTGATGGGCGTAGCGGGAGCTGCAGACTGAATAGTTTTCAGGCAATTAACTACTTCATCAATACCTTCATTTTTCAGTGCAGAAATTTCGATTACATTACAACCAAGCTCTTTGGCTAGTTGCTCGGTATGAATTTCATCTCCGCGACGACGGACTACGTCCATCATGTTAACCGCTACGATAACAGGTACACCCATTTCAAGCAGTTGAGTTGTGAGATAAAGATTGCGCTCCAAATTGCTGCCATCAACAATGTTCAAAATTGCATCAGGATGCTCTTCCAGAATAAAATTACGCGCTACCACTTCTTCAAGGGTGTAAGGAGAAAGCGAATAAATACCAGGGAGGTCAGTAATCTCGATCGATTTGCCTGCTTTGAGCTTACCTTCTTTTTTCTCAACCGTAACGCCTGGCCAGTTCCCAACATATTGATTGGCGCCCGTTAAGGCATTAAACAGGGTTGTTTTACCACTGTTTGGGTTGCCTGCAAGTGCAACTCTCATTCTTTATCCTTTCAATGTTAGTTAAGGTTAACTCTAGGTGAAAATAAAGGGCGTAAAACCCGACAACAAGGCCGCTCTTTACGCCACTTCAATCATTTGCGCGTCGCCCTTGCGCAAAGATAATTCATAACCACGAACCGTAACCTCTACGGGATCGCCTAAAGGAGCTACTTTGCGAACATACACCGAACAACCTTTAGTAATACCCATATCCATAATGCGTCGCTTTACAGCACCTGAGCCATGAAGCTTGCATACTTGTACCGTTTCGCCATTCTTAACATCTCTGAGAGTTTTCACCTATCCCCCTTTCTGTAGACCACACCAAACCGATTAAAGTTAATCAACGAAAATTAAATTGCAATATGCTGCGCCAATTCCGAAGAAAGCGCAACGCGTGAGCCTTTGATATTCACGATTAAGTTTCCACCAATTCGCGAGATCACGGTAACCCGCTCACCTGGTATGAAGCCCATGTCTTCAAGATGACGATGAACATCGCCAAAACCGCGAAGTTGTTTAACGTGATACGTTCCGTTTTTCTTCACTTCAGACAAAACCATGGTTCTCACTCTTTCAAACGAGAGTATAGGGACAAATGTTAGACGTCTCTAACAAGCACTGCAATGTTAGCTCCAACTAACTACAAGGTCAACCGAAAATAAGAAATTTGTTAGCCAAGGTTAAAATTAATTTTGAGTGGTTTCGAAGAATTGCTCGAGCTCTTCTGGTTTAATGCTCTCCTCGGACAATTCAATACCAAAAGCGTGAGCCACAGCAAAAGCTTGCTCTTTTCTCAAAGAAGCACGCTCATCTTCGCCAGCGTCATATAAATACTTCGAAGAAAGAAGCAAAGTACGCGCAACGTACTCCATTAAAAGAGGATCAGATTGAGAAAGCTGCAACATTGCCGCCATCGTTTCAGGTGCCATACGCAGCAAAAGTGATCCATCTATCTCGGTCGCATCCTCTAGAGACCGATCTAGTAAAGAAGCGGCAGCCTCAGGATCTTGCTCGCCACGGGAGCGCTGAAGACTTTCTCGAATTGCAGTTGCTATCTGCAAAAACATACGTAATAAATAATCTTGCTGAAGCACAGTAAGGCTCCTTTTGGCTCTAGTGTGTCCTAACCATCCGCTCACAAAGGCGCATTTCTCAAAAACAAGAAAGGCACCTTTCCTATTAAAAAGCTCGAATGCTAGATCTTTTTGTTACATCTAGTATTAGATCTTGCCTCCCGGCAACGGGATTCCCAAATGAGCATACGCTCGCTCAGTTGCTTGACGCCCCTTTGGAGTGCGAATTAGCAGACCCTGCTGCAATAAATAAGGCTCGTAAACATCTTCAAGCGTATCTGGTTCTTCCGAAAGCGCAGAGGCCAAGGTGGACAATCCCACAGGATGACCAGCAAATTGGATGCACAAAAGCTCAAGAATTCGATTATCAATCGGATCCAAACCCAGCGAATCTACCTCAAAAAACGCCAACGCTTGAGCTGCGCAGTCTTCATCAATAGGGCTAATCCCTTTAACTTGTGCCCAGTCCCTAACGCGTTTCAAAAGCCTATTTGCCAAACGAGGGGTTCCTCTGCTTCTTCGAGCAATTTCTAAAGCCCCTTCTTCCAGAATATCCACCTCTAGAATTTGAGCAGATCTCCGAACAATGAGCGCAAGCTCTTCAGGCGTATAGTAATTCAGACGAAACGAAATACCAAAACGGTCACGAAGAGGACCTGTCAAAAGCCCTGTTCTCGTAGTTGCTCCAATAAGAGTAAAGTGCGGCAAATCAAGGCGAATTGAACGAGCAGCAGGCCCCTTGCCCACCACAATGTCTAATGCAAAATCTTCCAATGCAGGATAGAGAACTTCTTCAACCATGCGATTTAAGCGATGAATCTCATCAATAAAGAGCACATCGCCCTCTTCAAGGTTAGTAAGAATAGCGGCAAGATCGCCCGTTCGTTCGATCGCTGGACCACTCGTAGTTTTAATACGAACGCCTAATTCGTTTGCCACAACGCTTGCCAAGGTGGTTTTACCAAGCCCAGGAGGGCCCGAGAATAAAATATGATCAACCACATCATGACGCGCACGTGCCGCTTCGATCAGGATAGACAAGCTTTCCTTTACCTTTGTTTGACCCAAATAATCTTTCAAATGGGTCGGTCGAAGGCTGCGATCAAGCACAAGATCATCTTCGATAAGAGAAACTGAGCAAGCACGCGCTGAAGGGTCTTGCTTCGCTATCCCTTCCGCAGAAGCCTCCTGCTTCCCATCGAAGACCGAAGGCACTGATGCCTCAAATAATGCACTTTCTATTTCAAATTCATTTGCCACGTATTTATCCAAACATTTGCCATTTGATATTTGTTGTTTGGCATTTATCAATTAACATCTAGTGTTCTGTTGAGCATTCACCAATCAACATCTATCGTTCAACATTTGCTAATTAATTTCAAGCAGCTTTACTTTCCCAAGCGCTTGAGGGCATATTGCAATAGTACCGTCTCCGATACTTCTTCGGGAGCCCCTTTAAGAGAAAGACCCGCTTCTTCTGAAGTAAACCCCATAGAAAGCAAAGCCTCCAAAACTGCTTTCTTGGTATTGAGCGCCTGCTGAAACACTTCTGAGCCACGAGGTTGCCCTTCTCCAGCAAATGACTCCTTAAGTTCAAGGACGATGCGGGAAGCCATTTTTTTCCCGACTCCTGGAACCCGCTGTATTGCAGAAAGATCTTGCGAAACAATTGCCGCAATTGCATCCCCGGGATCAAAAGTGGAAAGCACCGCTAAAGCCACCTTCGGCCCAACGCTGGAAACCGAAACTAGACGCAAAAACAAGTCTTTTTCCTCTTGGTTTAAAAACCCATAAAGAACAAGAGCGTCGTCTCGAATTTGCAAATGAGTAAGCACCCGAACCGTGTCGCCAGGCATACCCAACCGCGCTAAACTCTTGCTTGCCATAAGCACTTGATATCCGACGCCTTGAACATCAATTACCGCCGCATCGAGCGAAGTTGCAATCAAAGTTCCTTTTAAACACGCAATCATAAGGCATCCGCCTTTCCAAATAAAGCAAGATCATAATTTGCAAAACAAATTGCTGCCGCTAAGGCATCTGCAGCATGATCTGGTTCAGGCTTTGACTCCAAACCCAAAAGATGCTGCACCATATATTCCACTTGCGCTTTGTCAGCTGAACCAGTACCGACAATAGCTAACTTGATTTGTTTAGGTGAATATTCACCAAAATGCGCAACTGTTGACGCACATGCTGCCAATGCTGCTCCACGCGCTTGACCTGTGGCAAAGGCGCTTGTGGTGTTAGTTCCAAACCAAACAGTTTCGATACTGACACAGCTCGGCTGATAGCGCGCCACAACTGCGGATATTTGACTGTAGATCTTAAAAAGACGATCGGGCAATTGCTGACTAGAACGAGTTTCAATGCACCCATACGCCATACACGCTAATCGAGCACCTTGTTGAGCGACAACACCCCAGCCAGTATGGGCAAGACCAGGATCGATGCCTAAAATGATGCGCTTTTGCGGTGTGTGATACATGTATTGCTAACTCCTCTTATCAAACATTTGTTCGTATAATAGCACACACTAAGATAAGAGCAGCGTTTAAATGCTTAACTTCAAAGAATGCTCGCTATAAACCAATTCTCTCGAAGTAGGCTAACCATTTTTTAAACGATTCATCGCTAATTGCATGTTCCATCTGGCATGCCTCGTCTTCGGCGACCTCTTCAGATAAGCCAACCTTTTCAACAAGAAAGCGCGTAAGCATTTCATGTCGCTTTAAGACCGCACATCCATATTTGTAGCCATCTTCAGTAAGGGTGATATCTCCGTAATAAGGCTGCTCAAGCATACCTGAGTTCTTTAAACTTGTTACCGCTTTAGATACTGAAGCTTTCGAAACGCCCATTTTTGTCGCGATATCAACCGAGCGCACAGGTTGGGTTTGACTACCCCCCAGCATCACAATAGCTTCAAGATAATCTTCGTGGGACATGGAAACCTTTTCCACAACTCCACCTTCCCGATCGATACGCCGATGTAACAAAAACTCTCTTATATACATAGTATACTGATGCAGCAACACATACTCATGAAAGTTGGATTTATGGTTACTAATCGCTACATTGATACTCGCGGAAAATGCGAAACCCCCGTAACGTTTACTGAAGCTGTTGTGAAAGGTCTTGCAAATGGTGGAGGCTTATTTGTCCCAGAAACTCTGCCTCATTTAAGTCTCGATGAAATACTTTCTCTTACCGATTTTCCCTACGCAAAACGTGCAGCTTATCTGTACCGCGCTTTCGGTATCGATCTTCCAGAAGAAACAATTGATCAGCTAATGGATTCTACCTACGGTGATCGATTTGACGATAGTGCCATCTGCCCAATTACCTCCCTTAATGAATCTACCCATATTCTTGAACTTTGGCATGGCCCCACAAGCGCATTTAAGGATATGGCACTTCAATGCTTACCCTACTTCTTTAGCGCCAGTGCAGCACAATTACGTGAGCAGGGAAAACTCAACAACACTTTCTTAATCCTTGTTGCCACCTCAGGAGACACAGGAAAGGCCGCATTGGAGGGTTTCCGCGACAAGGACGGTATTAAGATTGCCGTGATGTATCCCGATGGCGGCGTAAGCGATATTCAATACAAGCAAATGGCAACCCAGCTTGGCGACAACGTCATGGTTTGGGCGGTTACTGGCAACTTCGACGATTGTCAAACAGGTGCAAAGAACGTCTTTAACGACGAGGCCTTTGCAAAACAGCTCATGGATAACCATGCGGTTGCTCTTTCAAGTGCTAATTCTATTAATTGGGGTCGCCTCCTTCCCCAGGTTGTTTACTATGTCTCAAGCTATGCCGAACTCGTTGCGCAAGGAAAATTAGAAGCGGGCCAGCTTCTGGATGTCTGTGTACCAACAGGTAACTTTGGCAATATTTTGGCAGCTTGGTACGCAAAACAATTAGGCACTCCCCTAGGAACACTTTTCTGTGCGAGTAACGAGAATCGAGTTTTAACTGACTTCATCAATTCAGGCACTTACGACATTGCGGATCGTCAGTTTGTACTTACCCCTTCACCCTCAATGGACATCCTGGTGTCATCTAACGTCGAACGCCAGCTGTTTGAATTAAGCGGCAGAAATGCAGATCTGATTGCTGCTTGGATGGAACAGCTTAAAGCCAAAAAGACTTTCACTATCGACGAGGAAACCCGCAACAAACTTCAATCTGACTTCAAAGCAGAAGCAGTCGACAGCGAAACCTGCTTACGTACTATTAAAGAAGTCCACGATGCTTATAACTACGTAATTGACCCCCATACCGCCGTGGCATACAAAGTTGCTGAGCAGCTTCGAGGAGAAAATCCTGTTCTGATTGCCTCCACTGCACATTGGGCCAAATTCGGAGAAAACGTTTACCGCGCTTTGCACGATCTCAAACCAGGAGAAAACCTTCCCGAACAAGTTGCTTCTTTGAGCGGATGCGAACTTAACGAACTCATTGCCGATGAGACGCATTGTCACAATATCCCTCGAGGCTTGGCTGAACTTGACTCACTCCCCATTCGCTTTAATGAAACTATTTCTGGAACTACTGAAGCAATCGAAGCGGCAGTTGATTCATTCTTGCTTGGAAAAGATACTGAATAATTGTCTCCTATCTTTAGGTCGTTGCGTTTTTTGAGCCTTTTATCGAATGCTTATGGATGCAATGTAGATTCTGACGGGCAGAAAGCCGCATGGTAGACTTGTTATGGTCGAGGGCAGGTAGCCTGTGATGCGTGTCTGCAATGCATCCCTGCGACGCGTGCCGCTTCCTCTGCCCGCCCGTTGAACTGCCTGCCCGCTGAAGCAGCTGCGAACTCCATACGGTATCCCCCGATCTTTTAATGCGGTAGGTTCATTGTGTTCGTTTTGGCGAACACACCCAGACGCGATGCATGCATGCTTTGCGCCATGGAGGACGGGACAAAGCATGCATGAGTGGATCCTTTCGAATACGGAAACAAGAATATGTCGGCGCACTTCGGCTAACTCATTTTGGAATGAGGATGGGTTCTATCGCCTTGCCCTGCGCCACGTTCCCACCGCGACGACACATGCAGCAACAGCTATCATAGCGAGCGCGAAAAAGACTCCTGTCATTCCGTCATCGGTTTCCGCGAGTTTCTTCTGGGAATAGGAGCCGCTGTTTTCCGAGTCGCCGTCCACACCTAAGTTGCTATTCTTGGCTGGATCGTCATCTGGGTTGACCTGCCCTGACTCGAGCTCCTCATTCCATTGAGCGTAAAGGGTCGTCTGTCCGCCTGCTGCGGCAAGATCCTCTTCGAGGGCTACCCCTGACTGATAGTCGGCACCGCTGCCGTCGGGCGCGGTGTTCCAGCCGGCGAACTCGTAGCCTTCTCTGACGAACTGGCAGGTGTCAAGGGGCTCTCCCATGCCGATCTCGACTTTTTGCGGATCCATTGCGCCTGTGCCTCCGTTAGCATCGAACAGCACAGTGTAGTAGTCGCGCTCCCACTGGGCGTACAGGGTCACGCTTCCGCCATCGATGTCGGAGAGGTTTTCGGAGACTGTTGCTGCATCGGCGAATTGCGTGCCGCTGCCGTCGGCTTCGGTATTCCACCCGAGGAAATGGAAACTCTCAAGATTAAACATGCAAGGCAGCAGCTCTTGGGGGATGTCGCGGAAGAACTTCTGATCGAGAACCGCGCTGGCGTCCACCGTGTCTGCTCCGTTGGGGTCGAAGTGCACATAGTAGGCGTGAGGGTTCCACTGCGCATAAAGCGTCACTACCGCACCATCTTCCGTTGCAAGATTTTGCACGTTTTCGCCGTCGGCGTAGGGCGTGCCCTCCCATGAAGAGGTCGTCGTCCATCCGGCGAAGTCGTAGCCATCTCGCGAGAAACCGTTGGCGAACAGGTTCTGCGGCTCGCCGTAGACCATGTCCTGTGCGCTCATGCTGCCGGTGGCATCGTCGGCGTTGGGGTCGAAGTTCACCTGATAAACGTTGGCAGCAGGATGTGCCTGCAGAGCGACCGGGCCAGTGAGCGTGATGGTCTGGTTGGCGGTCTCGGGGTTGTCGTTTTGCCATTGAGGCGCGCAGCCGCCTGCTGTCCAACTTTCGAACGAGTAACCCTCATCAACGGAGGCGCCTATCTCCAACACGTCTCCCTCGAGACAGTGCTCGAGGGAGGTGGTACCCGCACCGTCTATCCATGCGTTTGCATGATCATCTGCCATAACCTCAACGGTGAAGTATTCGAGTGAGAGTATGCCGGCACCGCTTTGGATGTCGAGAGTTGCCTGCCGAGTATCCCACCCCTCGATGGAAACGATATAGATTCCGTCAGGCAGGATGGTAGTACCAGAGTGAGATGACGCGTTAGATACAATCGCATAAACCCCGGCTCCCGCAGTTACCCAGTCGGGATGAAACTCCGTCCCATCTTTGCCCGTAAGCGTGATCTGATTCGAAGGATCGCTCAGCCCTACGCCTTCCCCGTCGTTGGTGATTGCGAGATAGGCGGTGCCGTCATCGGCGACGACCGCACTCAAGGCTACCTCGTCGTTCACAAGCGTGCCGTCCTGACTCAGCCAGCAGAGGTTGGTGACCGTCGAACCATCAGCATAGAAGGATCCTAATCCGTAGCCTTCCCACCCGATGATCGACTTGCTCAGCGAAGAACCAGGCCACCTCAACTCGACCGACTCATCAAAGGTGGCTGAAATCGTTTCCTCTTGGTTTTCCGCCTTCATCACGATATCGTAGGACAACGGCTCCCACTGCGCGTAGAGTGTTGCGGTAGTACCGTCATCCTGGGAAAGGTTCAAAACCGTGCTGGCATCGGCATAGGCACCGCCGGTGCCGTCTGCCTTGGTGTTCCATCCCGTGAACTTGTATCCGGGGAGGTCGAACCCGCACGTCTGCAGCACAACGCTCTGCCCGATCTTTGCCGTGACGGTATCCATGCTGCCTGAAACCTGTGTGCTTGCCATGGCGGGAACGTTTGCGTCGAAGGCTATCGTGTAGGCGGGTTCGTGCCACCAGGCGTAAAGGATTACCTTTCCCGATGAATCCATCTGGTGGATCCATCTACCGTTATCGTCGGTGTAGCCCTCCACGCTGCGTATGAGGCTGCCGTCGGCGTTCACCACAAGCTTCGCGGCCGCCGCATTCGGATCGGCTGTGGTGCCGTATCCTATAATTGTCCAATGGTCGGGGCCTGTCGGTGTGACAATATTGGAAAGCGATGTGGTGTAGGAACGCACGTATGCCGAGCCATTGGAACCCCCGCTTACGTTGGCATTGAATACGACGTTGGGCACTGCATGCAACACCCCATTAAAACCTACATTAGCCTTGCCGGTGTAGATGGTACCATTCGAGTCCACCGCGCTTGTGACCGAGTTGTCTGAACAAATCCATGGATAGACCTCGTTGTCGATGGTGCGGACATCATTGGTTCCGTAGGGCGCGTCGGCATGGGAGGCACCCGAAAGGTCGATGCCAGTGATGCGGGTGCCGTCGGCGGCACCTTCGATTGCCACAATGGTCTTGCTGACCGAATTGCCCCACTTATCCACGGGATTGACGACCCGGTCAGCGTTCAGCGATCCTCCGGTGATGGTGGTGGTACAGCCCCTGTTGCTGTTGTAGTAACCGACATCCTGCAAGATGCCCAGACCCTTGGCGGTTATGGTTCCTCCGGATATCGTAATGCTAGTCTTGGGGTTGTTGTAAACGATATCGTGACCATGGATGGCGCCGATCCCGACCTCTCCAGTTGCGTTGACGGTGCCGCCCGAAATGACAATATTCATTTGAGACGTTTTGGAATTCTTTTGGTAGAAATGGCCGCCAATACCCGCGCTATTGTTAGCGTCGACATAACGTCCGCCTACAGCGGTGACATCTCCACCCGAGATGTAAATGTCGGTGACACCGGACTCTTTTCCTCCTCCAGACCCGATACCAGCACCATCACCATAGCTTTCGGCGTTAACCGTGCCGCCACTGATGTATATTCCCTGCGCAAGGCCCAACCCTCCGGACCCGATGCCGGCGCCTTTATCTCCAGTCGCCTGAGCGGTGACATTGCCTCCGTTGATGCGAATGTTCTCTCCACGAGACAAACAGCTTGTAAGAACCGTCTCAGCTTCGCCGCCTCCGATACCTGCACCATTGCCGTCAGTGCTTATAGCGAAGACGTCGCCTCCGTTGATGGTGATGTCCTTGCCGTTGCGGCCGTATCCACCTCCGATACCTGCACCGCCGTCGACACCCTCCGCCTCAACGATTCCACCGTTTATTGTGATGTTTTGAGCGTTTCCGCGACATCCGCCTCCGATACCTGCGCCACCGTTACCGCCTTTTGCCACGACTCTGCCGCTGTTGATTTCGATGTTGCCCGTGGTGCCCGTGGCTATATAAGACAGCACGAAAACCGATCCGATACCTGCACTGCCACTCGAGTAGCTTGCGTTTGCAGCGATGCTGCCCGGGTTGGCAGGGTCTTCGGTCTCAAACACAAGTTTGGTCTGCGTGCCGTCCTTGCGGATCGCGGGACAGAGCAGATAGCTGCCAAAATAGGAGCTAGAGCCTGCTTCTGAGACGAGCTTGACGGTGCTTCCCTTGTTCTCAGCAATCTCGATGGCGGCGGTGCGCACGCCGATGTTCGACGTGATGCTGGGGTCGATATTGAGGCCGTCAGCCAGCTTAACCGTGATCGTTTGTCCCTGCGGGGCGGAAATGAGCACTCTTACATTTTCGCTTTGCCCGACAAGGCGGTACACTCCTGCCTTCTCGATGTGGATGGTGGTGTTCCAATAGGCTTTCGAGACATCGATGGTATCGCCAGGGTTCGGGCGCCAGTCAGCCCAGGAACCCTGCAACCCTGACCCCACCGATCCTGCATCCGCAGATGTTGCCGCCTTGTCTTCATCGGCATATGCGCCGAGAGGGCATGCACATAAAGCGAATGAGAACGCCGCAACGAATACCAACACAGTAATGGATGAAGCGATGATTCTTTTTGCCAGCGCCATGCAGACCCCCGCCTTTGCTGTCGTCTCGCGAATAAGAGCGAATCGCTTGTGGATGGCAGTGCGTCATGCGCTTCGGTCTAGAGACGATTCACCTGGCGCACTGTCTCATATTAATTCATCCTAACATTGGGAATTACGAAAGATCACATCCGATCGTGAAGGAAAATGGATGGTGTTCGGTGGAGCTAGCCTTCTTCCGAGAGCCTTACCCCTTCCGGAAGTTTTACTTTAATTACAATTTCGAACAAGTCAGTATTTTTGATCCGATCAGTCGAAGTAAGCACCATCTGATTCTCCGAAGAAGATGGTGCTTTTTCTTTAGAGGACACCAAACCTTGAGAGGTAATTTGATCTTCACGATCAATCTGCTCGCTTCTCTTAATTTGATTTTTAAATCTGGTCTGATCCTTGAAGTCTTCTCCTAATTCTTTGCGAACTTCAGACTCAATCTTTGCCTTTGCAGCGCAGTTTTCTTCTGCCGAGAACACATGCAGACATCCATAGCAGACATCCATATCAGCAAAGCAGCGCGCATGACATATGGGGCACTCTTTAATTCCACTTTTTAGCCCGTCTAGAACGTCGGCATCACAAATCATGCTTGCAGTATTATTTTGCAAATGATCTAAATTCACCTTTTGATTTTCCGATTTACCAACCATCTCTTCAAACATACACTTTCACCTCATCTCCTTCGCAAAACCACTGCTTATCAATATGGGAAAATTTTTCTAAAACTCCTCTCGCCTTCAAACATCGGATTATTTTTCCTGGAGGAATATTACGCTGCGCTAAGAGCACCTTGCCTCGGTCATCAAAAAATGCGATATCAAGATTTCCCTTTATTCCGAAAGTATGAATGGCATTACAGGGAGAAATGAGCAGGGTGCATTCCTTTGGTCTTTTTACCAGAAACCCCAAAAGACGATCCCTAAAACGTGTCGCAATAATAAGGTTCCCTAAACAATAAGCAGAATTGCTATTGACGGGTTCGCTATTCAAAGTCCTGACTGGAGATTCTCTGTTCACCTTTTCATGCTGTTTCGTTTTTTCTCTTAAAACTCCCTCAGCTGTATTTTCGAACGTCAAACAAGGCCTTTTGATATGCCCCGTAACCAACCCCGACTTCATCCTATTTATCATTGCCCTCACCTTTTTCAATCCATTGGTTTTAATTCCACAACGCATCCCTATACGTTCTTCGTCCTCAGCTTTTACAGACAAAGAAAACCTTATAGGACAGATCTATGCTCGAGATTCAGCAGAGGCAGCACATCAATCCTTCTAGGAACCCCAAGAATAAGCCCCTAATTGCACCAATCCACGACATTCTTTGCTTCTATTCCGTAGCCTTCTTTGTTTCTATTCTGTAGCCTGATTCACGGGATTTTCTTCGTAAACCAAAACGACCGAAGTTTCTGTCTCCACCGAAGCACACGTAACTGCAAGCCAACAAAAAGTTCCCGTATCTTTTGCAAAAGTAGCAACAGATTCTTGCCCGCTTGGTACGTAACTCCAACCTTTTTCTTCTAGGTGCTTCTTGATTTCTGCCATAGTTTCACCGATCGACCCCTCAACGGAATAGCCAACTGTTCTTCCATCGTTTGATACCGCCATTGAGGTACCACTGAGACCAATTTCTTCGTCAAATCCATCGGGGAGATCATTAGAAAAATGACCCTGCCACGACACATTGCTATCCAGGGCACCTACATCACTAGCGGAATCATTTCCTTGAGAAACACTAAAAGCATCAAGTATTCCTGTCGTACCTATCTGAAGTACGCCTGGTTCAGAATTGAAAAACGCAGATAACGACAGGACAATTATCGCTATCAAGAACCCTACAAGTATGAATTTTGCCCGAGGAAACAAAAGCTGCTCCTTTTGTTTTCGCCCTGAAAGTTGAGCGCGATCTGCCTCTTTTTGCTCAAAGGAATACTCCCCTGAACGAACGCGATTTTGCAATTCCTTCCGCAGCTTTTGACGTTGACTGCGTTTTAAAGTAGCTCTCATAACAGAACTCCCGGTTTATATACATCGACTACCAGTGACTCGGTGTGGGTCAAAGACGGGAACGAAACTCCAAACACGCCTGACAAGATTCCCTTTCCAAAAAGCGTGGGAGTAAAATCAAGCTTGCCTTCGAAGGTAACGAGTTCTCCTGAAACTCCCCGAGAAGTAACCTGTACCTGTAAATGCTCTGCAGAAAATTCGTTTTTTAAAGACTCGGAAATCAACGCACAAGTTTGACCAATCTCCTGTTCGTAGGAAGGGGAAGGCGCATAGGTGCAAACGAGCGACCGAAATGAGCGATCAAATGATGCACATTCTGAAAAGAACAGCAATGCATTAATTACAATAAGACCAATTATTAAAGCAGCAGGAAAAGCTACTACAAATTCAATAGTCATTTGACCGCGATCTTCCCTGTTTGTAAGAGCGCATTTTCGCTTTATCTCCATTGCCGTACCCCCGTCCATGAGGCAGCAACCGAATAAAGCTGATCCAATCCCTCCTGAAAAGCACTCGATAAACTACCCGTAATCCCTGAAGGCAGCGAAACAGTAATAGGTATTTCGACTTTTCCTTCAAGAAGGACAATGGTTGCAATCTCAAACTCAGCACTTAGCGCATCAACAACCGAAGAGGCTAAAGTTTCTGCAGCCGAAACCGCCCCATTAATCCCACCCTCGCCGTAGTTAATAGCAGTATTTTTCATCGACAGAAGCTGCACCGAAAAAGAGGAATCATCTGCCGAAAGAACATGTGTCGAATTTACTAAGACCGCTTTTCTTGCCAGTAAATCAGGAGGAGAAAATCCAACTTCATCTATTCGCTGCTCAAAAGTATCCGCAGCCCAAGTTCCAAGCCCGCTTGCACTTGCGAGTGGAATTGCATTGAGCGCCTGCCCTATCGCAGAACGCATCGCTTCGTGCCCGTCTGCATATACCTCTAATAAACCCGACCACAAATCCAAAACAACACGCGCTGTGCCAACTGCAGCATTCTGCGAATCAATGCCGTCAAGAAATGATGTTATGGTGTTCTTCCCTTCATCCGAAGATTCACGAACAAGTGTGGAAGCAGAAAGCGCTGCTCGCGCACCAAGCATGCTCACGTCTTCACTTCCCGCAAAGGTAGAAACAAACCGCGAAGAAGGCGCAGAAAGATCAACCACAAGCGCGATAGCACCCCAATGTCCAGGAGGAAGAATTTTTAATCTTTTAGCACTAACCTCAGAAATTCCTTCAAAAATAGTGTCAAATAATCCTTGCGCAGTATCCTTGATACTCTGACTTAAAGGATCAAGCTTAAGACGTGCCTTTTCATATTCTTCAGCAGCACGGGCTACCTCGTTGTAGTGATATTCGAATCCGTTTTCAATATTCGAAGAAGCAGCCGCCACCTTTCCCATGCTGCTTGCACTAAATTTGCAATAGGAGCAAGTTGTGTATGCTCCGCTCCCGTCCATTTCCTTAATTGATCCAGTACCTACCCTTGTTTGACCCGAGCATCCAGGACAGCCTTCCCATGTATGAAGAGAAAACAGTCCTTGTTCGTTTTGCGTTTTAGGATAAATTGCATCACTATAAAGAGAGGTTAAACGCATTTCATCCGTATTTTTTGGAAGTGTAGGAAATGACGCTTCAAACAAATCGTCGGTTTCATGAACGTATCCTTCTCCCACCGTTTTTACTGCAAAGGCATAGAAATTCTTTCTCAACGCTGAATTAGACTGTTCATCAATCGAAGATCCCTGTGGTTGTTCAATTTCATAACGAACTTTGTAATACTGCTGAGAGCGCGATAATGCCGCCTGAAAAGACCACGTATCGATTGAAGAAAAGTACGGATTGTCGACCCCACTCATATCGGCAAGACTTGCTGCTCTTTCGTACATACAGTATTCGCTTTTGCTTCCAGAATCGTGAATATAAGCCTTTTCTTTCCATTCATTTGCTTGCTGAGCTGCTTCTTCCGCTTTTTCTGCTTGATCTACTAAGGTCTGATGCTTTTCTTGGGCAGAGTTTTGAGCCTGGGTCGATTTTTCAAAAACAAGCGGCTCTCCTGCAGTTCCCTCCCAGGGTGCCAAAACAACAATGCCGTAATAATGAGATTTCCCTTCTGCTGAATTCGCCAAGAGAACCTCCTGCGCTTTTGCAGTGGCAATAAAGGGAAGTGCTTTCTGTAATGTTTCAAGTGAATTTTGTGCCGATTCATAAAACGAATCACGTGCTTTTCCTATTTTTACCGAAGCATCCAAGAGTCCTTTCGACAAAGTTGCAGTTGGCGGGATGCAGGCACAAACAACCCCAATTGCTAAAACCACCAAAGAAGTAAGCGAAAGCGTAAAGGTTATTGCATCGCATACGGTAACTACAATATAGAATTCTCCAACTGTATTTTCTGCAGCAAGTACTGCCGCATCTGCAGTTTCTTGAACACGGGCGGAAACCGTGTTTACCTCATACACTTTTGCGCAAGTAAACAACAAAGCTAGAGAAATTAACAGAGCAAGAACCATTCCTACCGTAGAAAAGCCCTGGTCGGTCTCTTTGTTCCAGAAAAGTGAAGAAGTACTCGAGGTGCTCATTTCAGCTAACCCCCTCCAACAGTCCATCATCACGATGAACCCAGCCATTAGGGTTAATTCCATCTTCACTTTCTCTTATCCAGCTACTGTATGTTTCTCTCTGAACTTCAACTCGCTGGACAAAATACCCTGAAGCGTTTGTGAGACCCATTGCTTGAGCTGCAAAATCAAAAAACGGTAGAAGTTCTAGCTGATTTTCTATTGAGACTTTAACCGAATCGCTTTCTTCGTTGCCCTCAAGAGTAATAGACCATGAGCAGCCAGATTGGTGAACATGAAAGTTTTCCTGCTGCGGAATAGACCCTAAATGACGCCGAATTGAATCCTCGTACGAACTTTGATCTGTCGAGGCATCGTTTTTCGTTGCAAGAAGACGACACCCTTCACTTGCCGCAGCTTTCATAACAGTATGGTTATATAAGATAATGCCTGGTTGTATCAATAACATCAGCAGCAAAAGCACGACGGGGATTAAGAAAGCACATTCTACCGCCGCCTGTCCGCTCTCATGCTTTAAAGATAATCCCCGCATACTTTGACCACCACCTTTTATTGACCTAATCCCACCACGACAAAATTAAACCCCGCGCTTTTGTTTTGCTTCCATTCCCTCCATCCAGAACGAAAGCACATCTGATCAAGCACCTTCTCGGAACAGAAAAATGCCTATCCAGGCACTCTCTCAGTACAGAAACACATCCAACCAAGCTCCTTCAGCCACTTGCTGCAAATGATGAGAGGCAGACTGAAGGGCATGCTCAAGTACAAGACCCGTTTCGAAAAGGCGCCATACTGCTCCAAGTCCAATAATCAACACAAGGAAGCCAGCAAAAATAACGGCATACTCAACGGTTGACTGTCCTGCATTGCTCGAGGCTTTTATTGCGTCTTTCGTTTTGCTTCGAAACTTTCCCATCAGCTACCGCCCTGCAAAGATCTACAAACTATTGATGCCTGAAGCGATTGCATCCCACAGTTCTTGCAGCTTAGGTCTGAAAACCGTAATCGCAAGAATAGCAATCACGACCAATACACCTACCAGAATTGCGTACTCAGTTGTCCCCTGACCTGGGTAAACGCGCAGATCTTTTCGACAGCGCCACACCATGCCTACCAATGATTTGTCCCTTGAGTTTTTCCCGTTACCTCTTCCTACGTTCCTTTTCATAGCGCACCTCTTTTCCTACGATCGACTTCCAAGCTCCTATCAAAGCAAGGCAAACTGCTAGGCTAAAATGACGCTTTACCTCACCTGTCAAAAGCCACTAAAAACCTTCCATTAGATCAAGCATTATTGGACCCATTATGAGAATGAGCATTGCAGGGAGAATGAGTGTTCCTACTGGTAAAAGCATCTTTACCGGCGCCTTAGCAACTTTTTCTTCAAGCTTTTCCTTACGAACCGCACGTGCCTCACTTGCCAGTAAACTCAAATTCACAGCAAGCGATGTTCCGAAGCGCAACGACCGAATGATGTTCTCAGCAAGACGTTCGAATAAAACCGAATCATACGAACGCGCAAGCGCACGTAATCCCTCACTTCGATCAATCAGCCCATGAGTCCATTGGCTCTGCGCCAATGCCAGAGATGAGCTCAATGCGCCATCGAAATTGCTATAAAACAAGCTGAGCGCCCTATCGAACGTCATGCCGCTCTTAAGCCCCAAAATTATCACCTCGATCATTTGAGATAGATGTTTTTCGGCAACAAACGATCTACTTTGTGCCTCATGCTTCAACGCCCTTGATACTGCAGTTACCCCTCCTATTCCCCCAAATATCAACCCAATTAAAGTCATAAGCGAGCTCAAGAAAGTCCCCAGCAATGCACCAACAATTCCTCCGAAAAGCATCAATCGAAACCGTGCCGCTGCTACGCCTTTGCGGGAAACGAAACTATCCAAACCAGCCTGTCTTAATTGTTTTTCGCAAGAAGTCCAATTCGTCGCCAAAAGAGAAACCAGTCCATTTGGTAGAGCGTTTTCTCGACGACTCAACTCAATGACGTAAACCAGGATGCGGTGATTCATGCCTTGCGATTCCAAAGAAATCGACAATGCATCCGCAATCGACGAAGACCCTAAAAGTACTTTCATCATATTTTTGTGACGCGACGTTTTATAACCACTAAACGCTGCACTACCGAGGATACTTCCCGAAATAAAAGCGCACACCGTAGCAAATAATCCTAATGTCTCACCCATCTACGCCACCTCGACTTTAAGCAAACGCCTCACCAGAGAAATCCCAAGTAGCTGCATACCTAATGCCACCAACAAAAGGCATATTCCAAGCATGCTTTCAAAAAATGGATCTAAGAATCCAGGTGACACCAGTGAGAAAATTCCTATAAGAGCAAAAGGCATGATAGTAACTATCTGCGCAGAAAGTTTTGCCTGGGCGGTTTGAGTTTTTAGAGTACGTTTGAGTTCTATTTCATCAGAAACCGATTGACGGGTTATTTCTAAAACTTGCTGCATACTGCTGCCGGTTTTATGCTGAATCTCTAATGCTGTAGCAAGAAAAACCAATTCGGGTTCATCTGTTTTATTCTTCAAAACAGCCAAGGCGTCTTCGGGATTTCCACCCGTTTTAAGAACTCCTTCAACTTCATGAAAGAGCTCGCCTAAGGGTCCTGAAAGACTTTTTCTTACCTCACTTATAGTTTGTATGAGGGTATAACCAACCTGAAAACAGGCTTTCATCGATTGCAGTGCTTCAGGAATAGCTTCACGTAGCTGCTCACGCTCTAAATCACATCGATGCCCCGCCCAAAGGCCAATCGAAAGCCACAGGCACACTCCTAAAGCAATCCCACACACTATTGAGCTTGACAGCAAAACACCAAAGCAAGAAATAACTACCGTTGACGCCACCAGAAGGGAAATAATAGCCTCAACAGGCATACTTCCATATTTGCCCCTAAGTGCCCTTTGAATAGTTTCCCCATAACGCTTTATAGGCGAAATAGAGAGCAGTCCCTGAGAAGGTTTAAGCAAAAACGGTATTCCATGTCGTAAAAGCGAAGCGAAAAGAGACCCATCTACCCCTGATCTATTCTGCACCTTCTGATTTCGCAACACTTTTACAATACGTTCCTGCAATGCTAACGAAACAAGAAAACCACCCACTAAAGCACACAGAAGCGATCCTAAGAGAAGCATCATTTGCATTTCCACTGTTCGACCTCCTCACCCGTCGCAATTCCCAAATAAGGCAGGTCGTCCAACCAGGCAGGATAGCTACGCCATTCGCATTCTCCTGTAACAAAATCTCGAACATAATATTGATCAACAAGACAACGTAACTTTTCTTCGCTCCAGCTAAACCCCGCTATTTCACAAATTCCTCTCGAACCATCTGGATATCGAGTTGTTTGGATCACCACATCTATCGCTGTCGCTATTTGAGCTTCAATGACGCTTACAGGCAACTCTGCTCCATAACGAACCATCGTTGCCAATCGCGATACTGTTTCTTGGGGAGAATTTGCATGAAGTGTTGTAAGCGACCCATCATGCCCCGTCGACATAGCCTGCAACATATCGAGGGCTTCTGCCCCACGACACTCCCCAACCACAATTCGATCTGGACGCATTCGCAAGGAATTAACCACTAAATCACGAATTGTAACCTCGCCTACTCCTTCAGCACTTTGAGGACGTGCTTCTAAACGAACCACATGAGGATGCTCGTGAAAACGTAATTCTGCAGAATCCTCAACTGTCACAATACGTTCCGAAAAGGGAATTATCGCCGAAAGTGCATTAAGAAGCGTTGTTTTTCCACTACCTGTGCCTCCAGAAACCGCAATGTTGCACCTTCTCAAGACCGCCCATTCAAGAAACTGCTCTATCTGTTCATCAAAGGAACCTAATTTACGCATCTCTGATAATGAAAATGCGTGCGATCTAAATTTTCGAATTGTCACTGTAGGACCATCGATAGCTAGAGGCGGAATGATTGCATTCACGCGATGCCCTTGTGGCAAACGCGCATTAACCATAGGAGATGACTCATCAATCCGTCTTCCCAAAGGCCCAATAATGCGATCTATAAGCGTATAAACTTGCCCATCGTCTCCAAACGCTTGAGACGCTCTTTGCAGTTTTCCTTCTCGCTCAAAATAAAGTGATTGAGAACCGTTAACCATTATTTCTGTGATTGTTTCATCGGCTAGCATTTCTTCAAGAGGACCGAGCCCAAACACGTCATCCAAATACCGTTCAATTAACCCTTCGACCGTTAGAGGCTTTTTAATGAGCCATGGTTCTTCTCGCAATACTTGCTCACACGCAAGACGTAATTCACTACGAGCTTGCCTTGGATTGAGAGAAATCAATCTTGCAGCTTCTACTGAAGGGATAATTTCCGATACTCGATTTCGCAACATTTCTAAAATCTGAGCCAAACCCTCATTATGAATCGTCAAAGGAGATTGGCCAGCATACGCTGCTCTTTGAATTAAAGACATGCCACTCTCCTTTTTCGCAAGCTTGAGAATGGATTAGTTTTTCGTTGCGACTTCTCTAGAGCAAACTGTTCCTGGAAGCGTTCTTTATCTCCTTCTGGCAAAAAAGAAATGCAAAGTTCACGTACACTTTGAATAAATGCGCTTTTCGTCGAGAGAAGCTCTTTTGGCAAACTTGCTCCTAGCAATTCTCCAACTTCTCTACCTCCATCCTTAATCTCCTGAACCGAAATTCCCTGCATAGCACACGAAATATCAAGAGGAGTCAAAAGAGCATGACGCGAACAAAAATTCAGAGCGTACGCAAAAGGCTGAATTGCAATGCCACAACGAGAGCACAGTGCAAGAGCTCGTGAACAAGCTCGAACCGAAGAAGGGCGTTGATCTATTACAAATAAAGTTTTATCTACTGATTCAATAATTTGAGCATGCTGTTCCGTCCAAAAAGAACCCGTATTAAGCACCACTACATCAAAGCACCCTTTTACGAACTCAACTATTTCCGCCATATGAGACACGATCAACTCTGACTGCTCTAAACGTTCTGGTGCAGCAATAACTGCAGGCAGCCCGTCTTCAGGTGATACTTGAGCGATTCTTTCTGGCTCCTCAATAACATCGGCAAGCGAAATCGCATTATCGCGCCCTAACATGTATGCCATATCTCCAAACTGCAAATCGGCATCAAGTAAAAGCGTTCTATAGCCAAGATCCTGATATATGAGCGCAGAACAGAGCGCTATTGTGCTTTTTCCCGATCCTCCACTACCACTTACAACCGCCAAACTAAAAGCTGTCTTTTTCCCAGATGAAGCCTTTTTAAACCGAGATAAGTTAAGAAGAGGCTCTTCTATAGCGAGGGAACTCAATGGGGTTGTTTCTTGAGCGCTCTTAATTTGTAGCGGCTTACCTTCAATAATTTGAGGCCCCTTTGAAGACTTGTTATTCTTCAAACCTTCTTTTTGGTTTTGAGTGATACCGTCGCTAGTACAAGTGTCACTGGACCAGATTCCGATATTAGGATTTTTTTCAAGCTCCCCAACGACCTGCGCATCCAAACCCAATGGACCGAATGCCTCTTTTGTATATACATCCTGTTTTCTTGCGCTATCGAGACTATTTAGAGATGACAAAGAATCCGAATATTGGCTTTCATGAAGAGCTTCTAATTCAATATCTTCGCTACTATTGTTTATGCAAGAATCTCTAAACCGTTGTTTGGCCTTGGTATAAGCTTTCACAAATTCGTGGCTTCCCCGTATTACCCCAATTCCTGCCGCTTCGCAACGCCCCACGATCGAGCCTGATTGCTCAAAAGTCACATAGCAAACATCCAGTAACTCACTATCCATTTTGAGAGCAGCCGCAAGGTTAATGCCCTCCATCGAATCGCAAGAAATAACCCATACCAGAGTTTTTGTATTGCCTATTGCTAAGCTCTTTCTTGCTTCAAACGCATCAGAGTACAAAGTAAGCCATGGCTGAGCAAGCAGGTTCTCATCTGGCAAGCCGATTACCTCTGGATGTTTTAGAGATTCGGAATCTAAGCATAAAGTCACTTCATTATTCATTGCTGCGCCTCGCTTGCGTCTTCAGATCCATCTGAGTTATCCAATGTTTCTTCAGAAGAAGGCAGCGTAAAGTAAATTTCCATAGATTGAGATGCAGTTACGAATTCCTGAGATTGCTCAAGTGGCACTGCTAGCGTTACCCAGCTAACTTTTGCATTTCCACCCTCACTAGCTTCCGCATTGGTTGCAAGTACCAATAAGCCATCCCCAATTCGGGCTGTTTCTGACCCTGTCGCATATACGTCAACTAACATCCCTGCAGTGAGAGCTCCTCCTACCGCCTGGACATCTTCCGCCGGAACAGAGAGCGCGACACACCCTTCTGGAACATTTAACGGAGTAGTTTCACTACTAAAACGCTTAGTAGAAATCGCTTCACCGGAAATAACTAATGAGGAAACCTGCAATCCTTTTACTTCATCGAAATTCGTCACACATTCTTCTGGCAATAGATCTGAAAGCCAAGTTTTCATTGTGGTGTTTGAAGAAGTAAGAGCTTCTCCAGGAAATATATCTTTTGTAGCAACAAGAACTTCAACTTGTTCGCCACCATAACGCTCCATAGCCTCAGCACGAGCTGAATCCGCTTCTTGCTGAACCATTGAAGCATACAAAGCAATACAAACAGCGCAAGCTATTCCAAATGCAAATCCAACCAAAAGAACGCTTTTCTTCACGCCCGCCTCCTTTCGTTACCTCAATAATGACGGGCGCAATTCACATAATCGTGAACTTTAGCGAAAAGCTAATTCACATAAAGCAATCAAAAACTAAACAAAGCAAGAAAAGGAATCTCTCAAAAAGCAACCATGTTTCTCATATCGCTCATCCGGCTAACCGCAATCATATGCTTACATCGCTCACATATCATCTCGAAACCTTGCTCCTCATATCACTTTGCTACAAAAGCAAAATCGCATTTCTCTTATCGCGCATTTATCAAGTTGAAACTATTTTCCTCATTCTGCACATTAATCAAGCTGGAACTATCTTCCCCACACTGCACATCTACCAAACGAGAAATAAAACACAACATAAGCAACAAAAAAGCCAAGGCTCTGCTCACAAAAGAGCATTCCTTGGCTTTATAACTACTGCTTATCGCTACTTAATACATAGCGATTAGTAGCTCATCGAAAAACGAAGAAAATCCCGTTACCTTCCATGGTTAAATCATTTTCTTAAGTCCGTGCGAAGAAAGCAGTATTTTTTAGTTTCGCCTGGTATCACATTGAGCGCATACTTACCTCGCCAGGCATCACATTAAGCATGCACTTAGCCTCGACGAGTGCCGCATTGAGCACAGAAAGAACCAGACTTATTAAAAGCACCACATGAAGGGCAGGTCCACGCTTCATTATGAGAATGACTTGAAGCCACTGGAGGATTCGGTGCACTTGCTCCATTAAAAGTGTCCTGGGAAGCAGACTGTGGCTGAGTAACAGATGCTTGCACAGGAGAAGAAGCTGTTGGCGATGCTGGTTGCGGGACAGAAGGCACAGATCCAGTAACTGGAGCGGTAGGCTGCTGAGCAGAAGAATTGAAGCTTTGAGTAGGCGTAGAAGTTTGCTGCTGCGCGTTATGAACAGTAGGAACAGAATATCCGCCTTGAGGAGCATAAGGAGATGGTGAAGAGTGGCCAAAAGAGCCCGTTTGAGTATCGTCCTGCTGACCAGAAACTGACTTACGAATCGCAGAAGTGTTCTTCCAAATCAAAACGGTAAGGAGCGCAAATTCAAACCAAAGGCGGTTAAGCACTTCAAGGACAATACAAACGATAAGCATGATCAAAATACCTGCGAACGCTGCACCTGGATCATACATAATCGTAAATAAAGAAGTAATAATACTTGCAGCACATTCAAAAGCGATCAAGCATGCTGCAAAGATATAGAGAACTTTTAAGATATTTTCGATAATAAGATGCTCGAATCGAAAGAAAGGACCCCAATCGCGCTTCAAGCCAGGGCTTTTATGAATATTATCGACAGCAATAAACTTCTTATAGAAGAGAACCGTAACAACGATTGCAGCAACAAAGGCTATAAAACCAAGAACAAGACCGATGCCCACAGTATTGGCCATGGTGCTATAGCCGTACCCATAAGAACCGTACATAGCTAAACATCCTCTCAATTAGAACGGGAAAGAAAATAGACAACTCATTATCCCACGAATAACAAGAGAAATTCCCGAAAAGAAGTCGAAAGACGGGGCAAAACAAAAAAGCCAGAAGCACACAAACTTCTGACCAGGCAATTCAATGGTGGGCGCTACTGGGTTCGAACCAGCGACCCCCACCGTGTGAAGGTGATGCTCTCCCGCTGAGCTAAGCGCCCAAAACAAAAAACGTGCATTATTACAATGCACGGAAATAAATGGTGGGCGATACAAGATTCGAACTTGTGACCTTCTGCTTGTAAGGCAGCTGCGCTCCCGCTGCGCCAATCGCCCATAAAAACAAGGTGTATTGTCTCACACCTTTTTCGGTAGTGCAATGAGCACTTAAAAGATTCAAAAAATCTTTTTGATAGCGCCCTGCATGAGCAGAACGACCTATCCTCCCACGGACTACACCGCAGTA
>OGQT01000247.1_pt1 | contig 52155 bp, 47 predicted proteins | sample 1553261 | NCBI WGS metagenome assembly OGQT01 (sample SAMEA2579992, study PRJEB22360) | human gut metagenome | biome: human gut; feature: human-associated habitat; material: faeces | place: Denmark | collected 2008/2010
CATACGCGGAAGAGGTTGAAAAAGGCGAATACGTTTCACCAAATTCGACAGTGGATATAAGTCACGGTGATAAAAAAGTGCTGAAATGTGCAGTACCTATTTTGAAGAGTGGCAAAACGATAGGTATTCTTTACGGTATTATAGAAGTTGATTCACTTCCGACTTATTATGTTGCAGAGTCATATGCCGAAAATGCGTCAATATATTTGATTGACGGTGACAGCGGCGATTTTATTATGGATACTTGGCATTTGTCGCTCGGAAATATAGCTGATTGGAGCAATCACAAAGTAAAAAACGACTTAAAAACTTCAGAAATAGACAAGGATATAAAGAGCGGAAAAAACGGTTATTTAATCGGCTATTCCGAGAGGGCAAAAGAGAATATGTACTCGTATTATACGCCTGTCGGTATCAATAATTGGTCGGTTATGCTTTCTATACCGGAAAGTACCGTTATGAAAATTGCATGGAAAATCAAACAAGCCATGTATGTGATGGCTGTGATTACGGTGATTATCATTGTGGCATATTTTTTATGGCTGGGGGGGGTTAGAAAAAAAAAAAATAAAAAAAAGCCATTACCATTACTAATAAGAATGTAAGAGCAAAAATTACATAACTAGAAGCTTGTTTAACTTCCTTTTTACCACGTACTTTTCCAACTAACATAGGTATACCGCCAAGTACAAGTCCTACAAAAAATAAACTAGTAGGAATTGGAAAATGTTTATAAGAATAATCAATTACTCTACTTAACGATGCTATCGCAAGTAACATACCAATAGCAATAGGAATTAAAAAATAAATATTTTTCTTTAAATTACTAAAAAAATGACTAATTGCTCCTATAAAGTCCTCATATATTCCTAATATTAGAGCTAGTGTACCACCACTAACTCCTGGAATAATATTAGCAATACCCATAATGAACCCCTTAATAACTAATAATATATTCTTTTTCATAACTTCTCCTAACTTTCGTACATTTCCATAACGATTGGAACTACATTTTTCTTACGTGAAACACAACCATCAATGAAATATCCTTCAGAAACTTCATTATTATATAAAACTTCTACTTTATCTTGTGCTTTAGTATTATATAAAATGTAAGAACCATTCTTTATAATATCAGTAACATACAATGCTAAAAAATCATAATCATTAGCTGTTGCTACATCATCTAATACTTTAATATATTCGTCCATTTCAGATTTTATTTCATCAAAATTCATTGTAAAGAATTGTCCGATAGCAAAAGTTTTTTCTCCAACCGTATAAAGTTTAAAGTCATTATATAAAACATCTTCTTTACTCATACCCTCTAAGCTAGTACCAGCTTTAAGCATATCCATACCATATGTCTTATAATCTACATCCGCTATTTTTGATAATTCCTCAACAGCTTCACGATCAACTTCTGTAGTTGTAGGACTTTTTAAAATCAATGTATCAGATAAAACTCCTGAAAGTAGTGCTCCCGCAATATTTTTTGGTATTTCAATCCCTCTTTCTTTATACAAAATATATAAAATAGTACAAGTTGAACCAACTGCCATATTTCTAAAATCAACAGGCATATTTGTTGTAATGCTTCCTAAGTTATGATGATCAATCATTGAAACAATTACAGCTTCATCAATACCATCAGCACTTTGTTTCTTTTCATTATGATCAACAAGCATTACTTTCTTAGGATTTTTCTCAGATAAATCAGTTAAACGTAATAATCCTAAACAATGATTATTTTTATCAACAATTGGGTAATTTGTATGTTTTAATTTATTATTAATATCAATAAAATCATCTACGTAATCAGTATCTAAGAATTTAGCTGGATTATAACTTCTTATCATTGTTCTAATGTAGTTAGCTAGTGATAGAATTCTTGATACATGATAAGTATCTAAACTAGTACGAATAATATTAACTTTGTTTTCTTCTGCCATATCTAAATGTTCACTTTTTACTTGTCCATTACCAGTAATAATTAAAAGTTTAACTTTACTTTTTACAGCATATTCAATAATACTATGACGATCTCCTACTACTAAAATATCATCACTAGATAAATTAATATTTTCAATAAATGTAGTACTACGATATGCAGCTGCTAAAATATTACCTTTAACTTCATCATCATATCTTAATACTTCTTCTCCATCTAATACATTTAAAATGTTATCATAATTAGTATCTAATACATTTCCTTCTTCATGTAACATATTACGTGATAAATCTTTAATTGTAATTAGTCCTGTAAAATCATTTTTATTCTTTACAATAGGAAGTCCAGTTAATCCTTCCTCTATCATCATTTGATAACCTTTATATATAGAATCTTTTTCATTCGCAAAGAATCCTTTATGATAAGAAACATCTTTTAATTGTAATTTTACATCATTTAAATAATTAGGTTCATCTAATCCAAAATGATCCAAAGCATATTTTGTTTCTTTATTTAATGCACCTAATACTCTAGGTTCTGTATGATTACCACATTCATTTTCCAAATAAGATAATCCAATAGCTGACATAACTGAATCCGTATCAGGTTTCTTATGTCCAAATATAAATGTCTTCATATAATTCCTTCTTTCTACCTAAAAAGTATAACATAAAGTAGATAGAAAGAAAAGTATTCCTTTACAAAATATACGTTTTGAGTTATAATATGCAACACAAAGAGCTTGAGGAGAAATTTATGAAAAGAAAAATTCAAATTTTAAAAAAACAACTTATAAAAACTACTGTAACATTTGGAATTGTCTTAATAGTAATGGGATTATTACTCCAATATGAAGAAGCAATTATAAACTATATTTTAGCTCCTAGTAATGCTAACTCCCTAAATCTAAATCTTGCTGAAGTTGATACTTATTATAATAACTCTTCTAGTATGGACAAAGTTTCTAGTGAATTAGCTTATCATAAAGATCTAAGTTGGGGCTGGCCTGCTGCTAGCGAATACTATTTAAGTACTTATTATTCATCTTCTCATCCTGCTATTGATATCGTACCAACAAATGGAGATTATAATATATATGCAGCATCTTCTGGTACAGTTGTTACTAGCGCCTATAAATGGGATGGTGGTAACTATTATGTTATAAAACAAGATAACGGTTATTACTCACTATATTGTCACTTATCTCAAAAAATTGTAAAAGAAGGAGATAAAGTTTCAAAAGGACAAGTAATTGGAATCATGGGAAGAAGCGGTCTTGCTACTGGAGTACATCTTCACTATTCGATATGGGACGGATATCCATACTATGGTGGTCATAGTATTAATCCATTAAATTTCTACTAAAAAAGATACCTACCAAGTATCTTTTTTATTTTAATAAAGTAAATTTACTATCAATAATAGAATATAAATAAGTACTAACTTTCTTTAAAGTACAACTAGAAATATATTTTTTATATCCAGCAAGTTGTTTTAAATAAGCCTCATCATCTGTATTTTTTAACTTATAATCAATAATAATCACTTCATTATCATTCTCTATCATTAAATCAATAATACCATGTTTAAATACATCATTTTCTAAATAACAGAACTCATATTCTTTATAGAACTTACTGTCTAAATTATTTTTTATAATATCACTATTTATAAAATTAGTTATTTTATTCTTTATAAATGGATCCATATTATCATAGTTTGGATTCTTAAAATCAATAAACTCTAATATTTCATGTATCTTTGTACCAAATTCCATTTTTTCTTTATCTTCTACACTAACAATAGATAATCCATTCTTAGAAAATCTTTCTTCTTTAACTAAAGTTTTATCTATTTCTACATCATCAATTACTAAGGTATCAGTATCTATCAAATCATGATAATCAAGCGTACTCTTATTAATTAAATAATCCTTAGTACAAGAGATTTTAATATTCTTAACAAATGGCTCTACATCTTCATAAACTAACTTCATCATATCATAGAAAGATTTAATATTTTTTCGATCATAATCAACTATTAAGTCCTTATTAATCTCTTCTTCTACCTTAGGCATTAATATTATCATCTTTTCTTTTGCTCTTGTTACCGCTACATAAAATAGTCTTATCTTCTCTGATATTTCTTCACTTCTTACTTGCTTACTCATTAAATATTTGTAAATAGTATCTTTACTATATTCATTAAAGTAAGGAGTAATAATTCCATAATCATTATGATATAAAATAGATTCATTTAACTCTCTAAAACTGAAATTTTTATAAAATCCTGCAAAGTAACAAATTGGAAATTCAAGTCCCTTAGATTTATGAATAGTCATTATCTGTACAGAATCACTAGAACCATTATTTGCTGAAAAAGTAACTTTATCATCACTTTCAAAAACTGTATCCAAATATTCAATAAAGTCTTCCATTGTTTTTCCTTCAGCCTCTAAATTTTCTAATAAATGATAAAAGTACTCTTCCCTAACTCTTAACATTTCTACATTTCCAACTGTTAATATTTTTTCTTCATAATCAAATATTTCTAGTAATTTTATAAAAAACATCTTAAAAGATAATTCATAGTAATAGTCATAAGCTTCACTTACTTTTTGATATATAATAGATTCTTTAAATGAATTATTTAAGAAAAAGTCAAACAATTCTTCATCACTAAGTCTAAATAAGAAACTTCTTCCAACAGATAAGAACGCATACTTAAATTCTTCATTATATTCTTCTGTATCAATTGCTTTAACCAATTTTAATAAATTTCTAATAATTAAAATATCGTAATCATTTTTTATTTCTTCATCTTTATATACATTAAGAGGAATAGATAAATATTCAAATATACTTTTATATAAATCAAAATCACTAGAACGATCTAATAAGATAACAAAATCAGAAAACTTAGCTTCTCTAATTATTAACTCATCTTTATCAAATATTAAGTAATGATTATTAATTTTATCTAAGATATCATGTCCTATTGCAAATATTTCTTGTTCTGCTTTAAAAAAGCCTTGTTCTTCTTCATATGTATAAATATCTAAATTATAATTTTGTTCAGTCATTCCCTCTTCAGAATAAGTCTTATTTCCAAAAACCATTCTATGACTTTCTTTATAATTGGCACCACCATAATCATCATTCATTAAAAAGTCAAAAATAAGATTAATGTTACTTAAAACTTCATCTCTAGATCTAAAGTTCTTAACAAGATCAATTTTAATACCATCGTCTTTCATACTATATTTATCATATTTATTCTTAAATATATATGGATTAGCATTTCTAAACCTGTAAATTGATTGCTTAACATCACCAACCATATAAACATTATGATCAGAAATTAATGAAATAAAATATTCTTGAATATCATTTGTATCTTGATACTCATCAACCATAATCTCTTTAAATGAATCTTTTAATTCATTTCTTATATCTATATTTTTAGAAACAATCTCAATTGCCATTCTACTAATATCAGAAAAAGAAAACATACCCTTTTCTAATTTAGAATTTGTAAAACGTCTATCAAATTCTTTTAAAATTTCTATAATTACAGAAACATCACTCTTAGTAGATAATAACTCTTTTTTTATTTCATTATTATCTTCATATATACACATTTTTTTAATTTCTTTAATAATTGCACTAATTTTACTTTTTAATGCTTTAGCCTCTTCACTAGAATCTTTAGGTAAACGAGGAAAAGTAAAATCAAGAGAAGTTACTACATCATCATAACTTTCACTATGAAGTAATTTATTTAATTTCTCATAACATTTTTCTATATAACTACCATCTACATAATGACCAGTTTCATTTAAAATAATTTCTATATCTTTAATATAGTCTCTTATTCTATTAAAAAACATAGCTATAGCTTTATCTATTCTTAAATCAGTATAATACTCATCAATATAATTATCTAAATAAGTATTCTTATCATACTTCATATCTAACTTATCAGATAATTTAAGTAACATTCTTTTTAAATCAGTATCATCTTTATATGAAAAATTAAAAACAAAATTTTTAAACCCAATTGTATCATTTTCATAGAATGAATTAAAGACATCGTCCATGATTCTAGTTTTTTCCATATTAAGCACAACATTATCTGATATCATTATATTTTTACCTATATTTAATATATAATGATATTTCTTAACAATAGATAATGAAAAACTATCAAACGTAGTAATATATGCAGAATCAATCAAGTTAACTTCTTCAGTTAATCCTTCTTTCTTCAACTTTTTCCTAATTCTATCTTTCATTTCTTTAGCTGCTGCATTAGTAAAAGTCATAATAAGTAATTCATTTATATGAATACCATTTTTAATTTTAGAAAGCACCCTTTCTGTAAGAACAGCTGTTTTACCACTACCTGCCCCCGCTGATACAATAATATTAGTACCATCTTCTTCTATTGCTTGTAACTGTTCTGGTGTCCATCTAGTTGCCATTACTATCACCTCCTAGAAAGTCTAAGTCATTTACTTTTTCTAAGTACTTTAAATCTTTATTTGTCTTAAAACATAAATCTTGATATTTACAATAAACACAAGATAAGTTTTTTTGATCAATAACCTTAGGTTCAATTTTAAAGTCAGCATCTAATATTTTATCAGTAGTATCAGAAATAGTCTTTTTTGTATAATCTATCAAATTAGTAAAAGTTTGATCAGAAAGAATCTTACTTCTATAATAGAAAGAACCATCTTTATTAAGCTTCATTCCTTTAATTAGTTCACTATTTTCATATGTTTTATCAAAATTTGAAAGTCTTTCCATATTATCAGTAGAATAACCAACTAATTTCAAATCATCAATCATTTGCCTTTTCAAATCCTTAGATGCATCAAATTTATATCTAGGATATAATACTTTCTGTAAATAAACACCACTATATAATGGATTTTCAAATAAACCAGATTGTTCTATCAAATATAAATAAATTGGCAATTGCATATTTAGTCCATATTTCATTAAAGAAAAATCACCATGCAAACTACCAGTTTTATAATCAATAATACTAAGTTCTGTAAAACCATTTATATTTTGGTACATTACTTTATCAATCTTACCAGTAAATACTGTTTTAATAGCTTTATCAAGAAAAATATCAACTTCCTTTTCATATAATTTATTCTTATATCTAGTTAAAATATCTTGATCTTTAATAAGCTCAATATCATTTTCCAAATTAGTTTTCAATTTATCTAAAAAGAACCTCTCAGATATACTTAATTCTAATTTTTCTATATAATTATCCCATTCTCTTTCAAAGTTAAAGTGTTCGCTATCCATAATAGAAAAAATATAGTGAAATAAATTACCAATCTCAGTAGAAAAGTTCTTAGAGAAAGGATCAATCCTTAATATATAGTTAATATAGTATTGAAATGGGCACAAGTTATAACTATTAAGTGAAGTATAACTAACTCTTAGTTTATGATCTATAAAATTATATAACTTTTCTTTATTAAAATAAGTAAATTTATTATCATATGTGTTGTACGGTATATCATAATGACTAACTAAAGGTATTAAGGATTCAGACTTTTCTTTATATTTATAATATGTGTCTAAACATGCTCCAAGTTTTAGTTTGTTATAAATATCACTATTAGTAATATCACTAGAATAATTTATAACTTTATATCCTAAATCAGAAATTAAACTAGATGGTAAAAACTCTTGAAAATTAGTTCTCTCATGATAAAGTAAAGTACAATTTTTAATATTAGAAATAAGTTTTATAGTCCATTCTCTTTCTCTTATATTTTTCTCTTTTGTTGTATAAAGTAAAACTTCATTTTTTAATCTATCTGATATATAATCTTCATCTTTATATGTTTTAGGAAGTACATCTTGATTAAAGCCTAATACAAATAAGTAACAATCCTCAGGAATAATTTCTAATTTATCTAGTGTTTGTACTGCATCTATATATTTTGGACTACTTAGCTTAGTATTTTTAAGTTTGTCAATTAATAAACTCTTATAATTTTTACTATCCTCAAGTCCAACCAAAGAAGAACAAACTCCAACTAACTTCTGAACAACAGGATTAACAAATCCAGGAAATTTACCTGACTTTAAATATTCTTTTACAATATTAGTACCATATATAGATTCTTGCATATTAATATTAATTGGTATTTTATAATAAGAAAACATCTTATAAATCAAATATAAATAATCTTTTTGAACATTTCCCAAATATATTTTAGAAAGAGGTACTCCATTTTTATATAACTTTAGTATTTCTTCACAAATATAGACAATTTCGTCTTCTAAACTTTTACTCGCAATTACATTTGGAGTAGTGTTTAAAACATCTAACTTTATTGTAGTAGCATTATCAAACATTTCTTCTTCATACTTCTCTAATGTTTCATAGCCATAAACAACTATTTTTTTATTCTTAATAAAAGATTTAAACATACTATCATATTGTAATAGTTTCTTACTATCTAAATCTATTTTTATTTTCTTTAATAAATTTAATTTTTCACTAGAATATTCCCTATCACTATCAATAAAATACAAATTATTAAGAATTATTTTACAAAAATCTAAATGATAACTATACCTAGACATTAAATAATCTAGTGTTTTATCATTCCACGAAAAAAAATAATGACTTTTATATTCTTCTAATGTCATATATTTTATTTGTCTTAATTCTTTATTTTCTCTTAAAAATTGTAATTTCAAAAAATTAGGTATTATAAGTAATTTATCATCATCTTTCAAACTTTCTAATATTGCATTACATTTAATAGACATCTAACCTACATCCCTTCGTTACAAGAATTAAATTCATTATTATCATGACTTTGAGCTCTATAAAAACAGCAGCCCCTTTTTACTATATCAAAAACCTTACTTTTATTAGAAGAATTACCATTGCATTCAGAATACAATGCATTTACCCAATCTCCATTTCCATTTTGGTTCAAAAATTGATTACAATTAGAGCCCTTATTATCATTACATATTGAAAAAAATCTCTCTTTTAAATTAGATATAATATTATTGCACATTTGTTCTTTGCTTAAACTCTTATTATCAAATTCAGTTATCACAAATGAATTTGCTTCATTTAAACAAATTATTTTATTAGTAAGTGAAGATTTTGGAACTTTCTCTAGATTTCTAGTTATATTATCAGTAAACTGTCTGCTACTTTTTCTTGATGAAGACATAGTAGTAATAATTAACGTCGTAATTAAAATAAGTACAATTAATAATCCATACAAAACAGTTGAAATAGCAAAACCTTTATTATTTAACTTTCTCACTATATCACATCCCTTATTATAAACCAATATTATCACATTTTTTTCAAAATTACCACGTATTTATCACCATACTTCTTATCTTTAATAACGGAATAAATACTTGGATAAACTATTTTATCAATCATAGAAGACTCACATACAATAATACCAGAATTATTTAACATATTATATTCTGTAATCTTTTTTATACTTTTTTCTATAAAATCAGTTTTATATGGAGGATCCAAGAATATGATATCAAATTTTGTATCTTTGTGTCTCTCTATTGCCTTAATATAATCAGAATGAACTATAGAAGTAAAGGACTCTACATTTAAATTATTTACATTTTTCTCTATAACTTTAATAGCCTTAATGTTATAATCAACTAAAATTGCTTTCTTTGCTCCCTGGCTTATAGCTTCAATTCCTAAATTACCACTCCCAGCAAACAAATCTAAGACAACAGCACCATCTAGCTTATCTTGTATCATCGCAAACAAAGATTCTTTAACTCTCTCCATCGTTGGTCTAGTTCCATCTAAATCAAACCCTTCTATCTTACGCCCCTTTAATTTACCACTTATTACTCGCAATGTGCACAACCACCTTTCCCAACTATTTTCTTCAATTCTTTTCTTATTTCTAAAATCAAAAAATTAACTTCCGTTTCCAAATGCTTATATGAAACTATTTCTTCATAACTAAATATTTCTTTCTTTAATTCTTCAGAATAATTAGTATTATATTTTTTTATTTTATCTACTAACTCTTCATTATCTTTAATCTTAGAAATAGAAATAACTAAATCATTTATACAAGATTCATTATCAAGACTATTCTTTAAATTATCTATCATTTGATACAATTCATCCATCAATATTCACCCATACTTATTATAGCATTCATAACAAGAAGTAAAAAGAATTTTGTACATAAAAAAAATAGAAAATATTTTCTATTTCAAAACATCCATAAAACTATGAATTAAACTAATACTATTATTAATTGATTCTAATTTATCCTCTGTACGAAGTCTATATCTATCCTTCATTTCCCTCTCTAACTCTTTTATACTCTCACCATTTCGATTTAGATATTTATACCAATAGGAATATTCTCTTAAATATCTATAAATATTAGGATTACTCCTAACTTGTAATTGTGTTTTAATATTCATTAATCATCAAAATATTTATACATTGGCCTAGGTTCATACTTAGGCTCTTTTACAGTTGTACCTATCCCAATATCTTGTAATAAACCTATTGTTTTTTGAAGATTATTAACTCCTTTTTGAACTGATTCTAAATCAACATTCTTAATCATATTAAATAAGTCAGAAAAAGATGACGTAACTTCACCAGTAGTAGCTTTTCTTACAAAATATTTATCCCATACACTACTATTTTCACCATACATTTCAAAAAGTTCATATAATTTTTGCCAACTTGTTTTATTATTCATTACATTAGTCGCAAGTTCTGGGTGACTTCTGGCAAACTGTTTAAATAAATCTAAGGACATATTAACCACCTAGTTATATATATGCAAAAAAAAATAAGTAAATTACTTATTACTTATTTTTAATTTAAGAAATCATCTATAGTCATTAACCTATCATCTATTTCTTTTAAATCAACTTGTTCTTTTTTAGAAGTACTAACCTCTTCTATTTCACTACCTTCATCAAAGTTTTCTTTAGTCTCTAAATCTGCAATAACAAAGGCATCAACTAATCCATGTTTTGTTAATTCCTTACCAGTTGAATAACGATCAGAAATAGGTAGTTCGGTTTCCTTTACAATATTTATCTCTCCATTTTTAATACCAATATGACTTTTATTATCAACAATAAATGTTTTAAGTACTTGATATGGATTAGTTTTAACTTCACGAAGAAGTAACAATCCTCGTCTTGTACGACTTGAGATTGGGAACTCAGTCAACCTAACTCTTTTACCACTACCTCTATCAGTAATTATAGATATATATTCAGCTTTATTATAATCAAAATTATTTGCAGAAACTAAATAATCACCTTTCAAAGCCATCGCTTTAACACCACTAGCCTTAACACCAACAATAGGTATCTCACTAGTTGCGAAAGAAAGTCCATACCCAGTATTTGTTGTTAGGAAAACTGTATTTTCTTTTTCTATAAATGCATCTAATAATAAATCATCATTCTTTAATTTCATACAACTAGTTGGCTTAGAATATCTAGTTAATTTAAAGTCAGATACTTTAGTTCTTTTTATCATACCATTTTTAGAAACAACTATAATATTTTTATTATCTTCAAATGAGTAAATTGGAATAGTAGAAACTATTTTTTCATCTTCTTCAATTGGTACTAAATTAGATACATGTTTACCTATATCTTTCCATTTTATATCAAAGATAGTATGAACAGGAATATATAAATAATTACCAAGAGAAGTAAATACAAGTAATGTGTCCAAAGTCGACATCTCATAAAGGCCAATAATGTAATCATTTTCTTTTAAGGTTACATCATCTTTATTACTTGCTTGATAACTTCTTGAGCTTGTACGCTTAATATATCCATCTTTAGTCATCATAACAATAACATCTTCTTTTGGTATCATAACACTAGTATCAATCTTAATCTCAGTTATATCTTCTTTTATATCTGTCATTCTCTCTAATCCATAATTTTTCTTAACATCACGCAATTCCTTTTTCATAACTGATTTTAACACATCTTCATCACCCAAAATAGAGTTTAGACCTTCAATTATTTTCTTTAACTTAGCCATTTCTTCTTCTAATTCTACTACATCTGTATTAGTCAAACGATATAATTGTAATGTAACAATAGCCTCAGCCTGAGCTTCACTAAAATCAAATTCTTTTACTAAATTCTGCTTAGCATCAGATTTATTTTTACTAGCACGTATTACTTTAATTACTTCATCTAAAATGGAAATACATTTAATTAAACCTTCAACTATATGAAGACGAGCTTCAGCATGATCTAAATCAAATCTAGTACGTCTTACAATAACTTCTCTTTTATGAGCAATAAAAGCATCAAGTGCACCACATAATCCAAGAAGTTTTGGTCTTTTATTAACAATTGAAACCATATTAAAGTTATAACTTATTTGCATATCAGTATTCTTCAAGAAATAGTTAACAATTAAGTCTTTATTAGCACCTTTTTTTAAATCTACTACTATACGTACGTCAGCTGCAGACTCATCTCTAACTTCACTAATACCATCAATTTTTTTATCAATACGGATATCATCCATTTTCTTAACCATTTGCATTTTGTTAGATTCAAATGGTATTTCCGTAATAATTAAAGAAGTTTTACCCTTTTCTTCTTCAAAATGATATCTACTTCTAATTATTATCCTTCCACGTCCAGTTTCATAAGCACTTTTAATACCATCAAGGCCTTCTACAATTCCACCAGTAGGAAAATCAGGTCCTTTAACATATTTCATTAAGGTATCTAGACTACAATTTGGATTATCAATTCTGTGAATTGTAGCATCAACAACTTCACTCAAGTTATGAGGAGGAATATTTGTAGCATAACCAGCTGAAATACCTTGAGCACCATAAACAAGTAAAGCTGGAAATCTAGCCGGTAAAACAGTTGGTTCTTCTGTAGTATCATCAAAGTTAGGAGCAAATTCTACTGTATCTTTATCAATATCACGAAGCATTTCATTACTTATTTTAGAAAGTCTAGCTTCAGTATAACGATAAGCCGCAGGACTATCACCATCAATTGAACCATTATTACCATGCATATCAATATAAGGAAGTCTAGTTTTCCAAGACTGACTCATTCTAACCATAGCATCATATATAGATGTATCACCATGTGGATGATAATTACCTATAACATCACCAACAGTTTTAGCACTCTTACGATATCCTTTATCATAAGTATTTCTTTCTTTATGCATAGAATATAAAATTCTTCTTTGAACAGGCTTTAACCCATCTCTAGCATCAGGAATAGCACGATCTTGGATAATATATTTAGAATAACTTCCAAATCTTTCACCCATTATGTCTTCTAATGTATAATCAAATATTTTTTCTATAACTTCCTGCGTTTCTGTTTTCTTTCTTGCCATATAAATCACCTAACTTCTATTAATATTTTGTTTTATTATTTACGACTTGTACACCTTTTTGTTCCTCACACAACATTCTTTCTTCTATATCAGCTTATATTTCTTCATATCTATTACATTTTTCTAAACCTTCAGATGTTTTTAAATTATCAAAATAAGCATCTTCATATATTTTTATCATTGAACTCTTTATTTAAAATTATTTTTTATTATTATAATTTGTCTTTTCACGACTAAGCAACTTTTCTCTAGCCTTATCTATACCATTTTTAATGGCATCTTTATAATATCTACTCCTTATTTGATAATAATATCCACCAGTCAAAATTGTCCGTGGATAAATAATTATATTTTCTTCTTCAAACTCTTCACATTCGTCTGATGGAACAATTACCTTATCCAAATGATCTCCTTCCAAATTTCTATAAATTTTATAATCAATATTATCAGTTTCACCGTCAAATATCCTTATATCACGTGATGAATGGACTATATCTCTTTCATTTGATTTTTTGTAAGATCCTAAAAAAACATAAATATTGTCTGAATCACCCGTTATTTTAGATTTTCCCATTGCTATTTCAAACAAGACATCATCAGGTGTATCAGCAATAGAACGATTCAAACTTAGAAATTCTTCCTTTAATTCAAGATATTTTTTCACTGCTTTTTTTCTTTCATATTTTTCAATAGTTTGTCTCAGCTTTAATAACTTTTGTTTTTTAGCAACCAAATCATCATAATTTCTTTTTAATTCACTTAAATCTTCATCTGTCATATAGAAATCCCCCTAACATAATTAATATTTATTTTATATTTGGTACTCATCTTCTAAGGTAAACTCAACATTTTCATCAATCCATTCTTTACGAGGAGGAACATCATCGCCCATTAAGACAGATACACGCTTTTCAGCAAGTTGAGCATCTTCTATATTAACTCTTATTAATGTTCTCGAACCAGGTTGCATAGTAGTTTCACAAAGTTGATCTGCATTCATTTCACCAAGTCCTTTGTATCTTTGAATTTCACATTTCTTCCCCTTAGATTTTTCTTTCATCTCTTCTATTGTATAAGCATAATCAATATTTTTACCACTTTGAATTTTAAATAGCGGTGGAAGGGCTACAAATAGTCTTCCATCTTCTATTAGTGGTTTCATATAACGATAGAAGAATGTTAATAACAAGCATTGAATATGTCCACCATCTTCATCAGCATCACTCATGATAATTACTTTTGAATATTCACAGTCATCAATTGAAAAGTTTTGACCATATCCAGCACCAATAGTATATATCATTGTATTAATTTCTTCGTTTTTTAAAATATCTTCTTCTTTAGTTTTCTCTGTATTAAGTACTTTACCACGTAACGGAAGTATTGCTTGATATTTACGATCACGACCTTGTTTAGCAGAACCACCAGCTGAATCACCCTCGACTAGGAATAATTCTTTTTTTGTTTTATCTTTACTTTGAGCAGGAGCAAGTTTTCCTGACAAACTTCTTTCCTTAGAATTTTTCTTATTTCCCTTTCTAGCTTCTTCACGAGCTTTTCTAGCTGCCTCTCTTGCAATCTTACTTTTTAATGATTTATTAATAATATCTGTTGCAATTGTCTTATTTTCCTCTAAGAACATTTTCATTTGATCTGTAACAATAGAATCAACTACAACTCTAGCTTGAGGAGTACCTAACTTTCCTTTTGTTTGACCTTCAAATTGTAGTAAAGATTCTGGAATTTTTAGACTAATAACAGCTGTAAGACCTTCTCTCACATCACTACCTTCTAATGATTTTTCTTTACCTTTAATAAATCCATTTGACTTAGCATAATCATTAAAAACTCTAGTAAGTGCTGTTTTAAATCCAACTTCATGACTTCCACCATCAACCGTTTTTACATTATTTACAAAACTAACAATGTTCTCGTGATAAGTATCTGTATACTGCATAGCTATATCTACTTCAATATTATCTTTTGAACCTGTGATTGCTAAAACTTTATGAAGAGTACTTTTTCCATGATTTAAATCTTCTACAAACTCTTCAATTCCTCTTTCGTAACAATATTTAGCATCTCTACCATCTTCTTCATCAACAACTTCTATTGTAATTCCTTTTAATAAAAAAGCAGATTCTTGCATTCTTTCACATATAGTTGTAAATGAAAAATTCGTTGTTGTAAAAATCTCATCATCAGGTAAAAATCTTACTGTTGTTCCTGTTTTATTTGTAGTACCTATCTTTTTTAGAGGAACTGCTACATGACCACCGTTTTCAAATCTTATATAATGTTCTTCCTTATCTCTTTTTATTGTAACTTCCATCCATTTTGATAAAGCATTAACCACACTACTACCAACACCATGAAGACCACCAGATACTTTATATCCATCTGTTTCAAACTTACCACCAGCATGAAGCACAGTAAAAATAACCTCTGGAGTTGATTTACCAGAAGCATGTTTTCCCGTTGGCACACCACGGCCATGATCTTCTACACTAATACTCTTATCACTATGGATTGTAATTTTAATATAATCACCAAATCCATTAATAGCTTCATCTACTGAGTTATCTACAATTTCCCAAACTAAATGGTGAAGTCCTCTCTTATCAGTTGATCCAATATACATACCTGGACGCTTTCTAACCGCATCAAGTCCTTCTAATATTTTTATCGATGAATCATCATATTTTAACGCCATGTCTCATACCTCCATTACTTCCCATAATTTATTATACATAAAAAAAAGTCAACTTTCAAATAAATTGACTTTTTTTGACATTACTACTTTACTTTTGTTAAATCATAATCCTTTATAAAAGTGTCAACAACTTTAGTATCATCTAAATTAATTACATTAGAATATAACTTACCATCTTTTATGTAAATAACAGCAGGATACCCAAAGTCACTAGGATTAATTGATAAATCCTGTAACATCTTTTGATAATCTTTCTTAGAGTACTTTGAAACATCATACGTTACATAATTTATATTTTTACTATCCAAATAATCTTTTATTTTATTAGATTTCTTTTCATTAGATTTATCACTACTCATTACAAAAACTATCTTAGTTTCACCATTTTTCATAATTGTTTCTATATTAGCTGAATCAACCTTCTTAGAAGTGTTTCCCATAAATTTAAGTGCCAAAAATATTGCCGCAACAACTAATAAAATCACAACAAGTAAAACCATAATTTGCTTATTATCATTATTTTTCTTTTCTTTCTTATTTAAATCCTTATTATTCATAACTATTCTCTCCTTCTACTCTTTCTATCACAAAAGTATAAGCCCTTCTACATTCTTCACCTATCATTGCATACATATCAAATTCCTCATCAACATCAAGTCTAGGTAGATTAGAATTAACTTCACATACTTTGTTACCAGTCTTATCCAAAAAAATTAACTTTACAGGTTCAATTTCATGCTTCACACCAGAATTATTCTTAACTTTAGCCGTAAAAGAATAACTACCACCAAGTTCGTTAAGTTTAATTTTTTTTATTGAAAGTCCACCATATTTCTTATTAGAAAGTAACTCCTCAGAAACTTTATATTTTTCATTATATCGTTCTACCTTACCTCGTTGATATTCAAATAAAAAATAAACTATGAACAAAACAATAATAATAGATAAAATATAAATTGTTTTCTTATTTAGTTTACCCTTTTTTCTTATCATTATACCTCACCTATCTTCTTTGATTCTATCATACAAAGCAAAAAAAATAAACATTAAACTTTATTTTTTTATAAATTTTTCAACTTCACTTATAGTATTAGTAAAATTATTAAAATCAACATCAAACCAAGTAACATTCATTTGATGATTAAAGAAAGTATATTGTCTTTTCGCATAATGTCTAGAATTCTTCTTTATTTCATCAACTACTTCTTCTAAATAATATCCATTATAATTTTTAAATTCCTTATACCCAATAGCATTATTTAAAATTCTAGAAGTATCATATTTATCTTTTAAAGCTGCGACTTCATCTAAAAGACCATCTGCTATCATATTATCTACTCGCTTATTTATTCTCTGATAAAGAATTTCTCTATCTGTAGTTAAACCAATTATTTTTACATTATATAACAACTTATCTTTATTGCTAGTAATTATTTCATTGTTTTCTAGTTTATTTAACATTCTAACTAATCTTTTTCTATTATTAACATGGATATCTAAATCACTATTTATACTATGAATTTTTTCTAATATCTCTTCATTTGTGAAATTACTATACTCATTATAAGTTGTATTTTCAGTAAAGTTATAATCATATAAAGCTGATTTTATATAAAGACCAGTTCCCCCTACCATAATTACTGTTTTGCCTCTTTTTTGTATTTCATCAATTTTTCTTCTAGCATCTTTTTGATAATCAAATATACTATATTCTTCCGTAACTTCACGGATATCAATTAGATGGTGAGGGACTTCCATCTGTTCGTATTTTGTAGGTTTAGCACTACCTATATCTAAATCTTTATAAATACTTACAGAATCTGCATTAATTATCTCACCATCAAATTCTTTTGCCAGCTCAATACTAAGTTTAGTTTTTCCAACACCAGTTGGACCTACTATTACAATAACATCTTCCATAAAAATACCTCTCTAATCAAGTGAACGTTTAAATAATTTTTCTAAGTCATACTTAGTATAGGTAATAATCGTTGGTCTACCATGAGGACAAGTAAAAGGATTTTCACATTTTCTAATATTATCAAGAATCCATTGCTGTTCTTCCAAAGAAATATACTCATTAGCCATAACAGACATACGACATGCTGTTGTTGCAGCCATTCTCCAAACAAACTTATCAAAATCAAATTCTTTTTTTTCACAAATAATATCAAATATCTTCTTTATACAATCATGTGCTCTATCTTGTGAAATCCAATTTGGATATTTTCTGACAATAAAAGAATTAAAGCCAAAATCTTCAACATCAAAACCATAGTCAGTTAATATATCAATATGATCTTTAGCAATTAAAAACTCATCTTTACTAAGTTCTATCTTAAATGGTACCAATAAATCAATAAGAATCGGTTTTTCTTTTAATTTTGCCATTATTTTTTCATAATTTATACGTTCTGCAGCTGCATGTTGATCAATTAAATACATTCCATCTTCATTTTCTGCAACTATATAAGTTAAGAAAACAACTCCTCGAGCAATCATCTTTTTTATTCTACAATTATCTTGATTAACTTCTTCACTAGTATTTGAATCTACATCATCACTCTCATAAGAAACACTTTCATCAGCCATATCAAAATCTAATACTAACTCTTCATACTTAGCATCAGAATTATCAATACTATCTTCTTTTTTATCTATTATCTGATGTCTAACTTCACTAAAATTATTAATATTTCTAACAGCTGCATCAGGTATTAAATTTATCTTTTCTAATCTCTTTGTAATTGTTTTTTCTATTAAGTCTTTTAACGTATCAAACTTAGAAAACTTAACATCCATCTTAGTAGGATGAATATTAATATCAACTAAAATTGGATCTACATCTATATTTATAATAACAATAGGATACCTATCTTTATGCATATATGTGTGATAGCAATCAACTATAGTTCTATTTAAATCATTATTTTTGATAACTCTACCATTAATTAAAGTTGTCATATAATTTCTATTACTTTTATTAAGTTCTGGATAAGAAATAAAACCACTTATATGATAATCATCATTCTCAGCATCTATCGGTATCATTTTTTTAGCAACTTCTATTCCATATATATTATAGATTACTTTTAACAAATCACCATCACCAGTTGTATCAAGTAATACTTTATCATTATTTACGAGAGTAAACTTAATGTATGGGTATGCTAAAGCCATCTTATTAACATATTCCGTTATATTAGCAAGTTCAACATATAAATTTTTTAAATATTTTAAACGTACAGGTGTATTATAAAATAAATCTCTAACTGTAATAGTTGTTCCTTCTTGCAAATCAGAAGCAACTACTTTTTTATTTTTACCACCTTCTATTGTAACAAGTGTACCCTCTTTTTGATCAGATGTTTTTAAACTCATATTTGAAACAGCCGCAATTGAAGGAAGTGCTTCACCTCTAAAACCAAGAGAAGAAATATTAAATAAATCATCTAAATCTTTAAGTTTAGAAGTAGCATGACGTGAAAAAGCTAAAGAAGCATCTTCCCTATCCATTCCTTTGCCATTATCAATTACTTTGATTTCTTTTACACCAGAATCAATTAACTCAATTCTTATAACTGTACTTTCTGCATCTATACTATTTTCAACTAATTCTTTTACAACATTCATTGTTTTCTCTACAACTTCACCAGCTGCAATTTTATTAGCTAAAACATCATCCATTACTGCTATCTTTGACATAATATTACTTACTCCATTCCTCTTCTGTAGTACCATTAGGATAGTATCTTGGAGTACTATCAAATCCATCACAATTAACAATTACTTTATAAAAGTATTTAGTATTAGCTTCATCAACTTCCACTTTAGAATTTCCATTTATGCAATTAGGACCATCGCTACAATTTGAAGAACTATAATTTTTAATCTTTCCAGATCCAGAAGATTCCACAATTTTAACTACTACACTACCATCACATTCCTTAGAACTATTTTTAGGGTTTTTAAAAGAATCTAAATACCCCTTATTCTTTAAGTCTGAAACTGTCATAGTTGTATCATTAGATAAAATACAATTACTTTCTGATGCACAATTACTAACAGCTTCATATAAAGCATCTTGCAACATTTTATAGGCTTCTTTTCTAGAACTACCTAAATATTTTGTTACAGCAGTGACTGCAATTGTACCTATTATTCCTAATATTACAACAGTTCCTAACATTTCAATTAATGTAAAGCCTTTATTATTTTTCATTATAATCACCTATCTTTAGTATACTACATTTCTTTTAAATACGAAAATAAATTTTCAGCAACATCATGATTCAAAACCTCTTCAAGTTCTGATATACTTGCCTCTTTCATCTTCTTTAATGAACCAAACTTTCTTAATAAGTCTTTTCTTTTTACCTCACCTATACCAGGTACAACATCTAAAAGTGAAGAAAGAGCACCTTTACTTTTAATATTTCTATGATACGTAATTGCATATCTATGAACTTCATCTTGAATTCTAGTTAAAAATAAAAATAAATTACTATTCTTCTTAACAGGAAGAATTTGATAATTTTCATCCATTATTTCATTGGTTCTATGACTCTTATTTTTTACCAAACCAATAATAGGTATATTAAGTCCAAGTGAAGATATTATCTCTTTACATACTGTAATCTGAGTTTTACCTCCATCTAAAACAATTAAATCTGGTTTTTGTAAATTTTCCATCAATACTTTATAATATCTTCTATATAAAACCTCTCTCATAGCCGATAAATCATCTTTAACATCTACTGCTAATTTATATTTTCTATATTCATCTTTCAATGGCAAAAAATCTTCAAAAACAACCATACCACCAACATAAAAAGTCCCAAATAAATGCGAGTTATCAAACGATTCCATACGAGATACAGAATCTAATTTAAGTAGTTCTTTTAACTCATCTAATGCATCTTGTCTTAACTTATCATCTTTTTTCAGTGTTTCTTCTTCTGCATTTAATTTTTCAATCGCATTTTCATAAGCAAGCCTCATAAGTGAATAAAGCTTACCCCTTTGTGGAGTAGAAACTTTAATATTTAAATAATTACTCAATAGTGTAGCATCAACACTACCTGGCACTAATAGTTCTTTAGGAAGCATCCCAGTCTTTTCATAGAATTTAATTATATATTCAATTATCTCTTCTTCATCTTCCAAAGTATTTACAATTTCTTCATGACGACCTACTAATAATCCCTCTCTCACAAAAAATATTTGAATAGATAAATAATTCTTATCTTTATAATAATTAACTAAATCAAAATTATAATTATTATTCAAATCTATTTTCTGTTTATTTAAAGTGATATTAATATCATCTAACATTTCTTTTAATTCTTTGGCTTTTTCATAATTTAAATTTTCACTAGCAGCAGTCATTTCCCTCTCAATCTTTTGTATTACTTCTTTAGCATCACCCCTTAAGAAACTAGTTATTTCTTTAGTCATTTCCTCTATCTTAATAGGATCAATCTTTTTACAACAATACCCCAAACACTCATGAATATGATAATAAAGGCATAAATCTTTCTTTAAAGTTTCACACTTTCTAAGTGGATATAATCTATTTAACATATTTACGGTTTTTCTAGCTGCATAAACATTAGGATAAGGACCATATAAATAATTCTTATCCCTCTTTCTTTTTACGTTTCTAACAACTTTTAATCTAGGATACTTCTCTTTAGTTAATTCAATATATGGATATGATTTATCATCTTTTAATAAAATATTATACTTAGGATCGTATTTTTTAATTAATGTTATCTCTAAAATTAATGATTCAAGTTCAGATGAAGTAACAATATATTCAAAATCATCTATATCTTCTACTAACATTCTAGTTTTACCAGTTACAGTCCTAGTAAAATAGGAACGTAATCTTCTTTGTAAATTTTTAGCTTTTCCTACATAGATAATCACACCATCTTTATTTTTCATTTGATAACTACCAGGCTTTGTAGGTACCAGAGCTAATTTTTCTTTAAAGTTTTTCAAAGTATCACCTCTATTTACTGTCACTATTATATCATAACTTAAAGTTAAAAGTGTAAATTCAATACTTAAAGTCTCATTTTGTAGTGGTAAACTTAAACATAAATTAAATAAAAACAAAAAAAGACACCAACCAGTGCCTCATATTTTTACATATACTTTTGCATATTTTTCATCATTTGATTAATTTGTTTTTGGTTAGGTTTTCTTCCCATTTGCATCATTAATCCTTTTATCATTTCCTCATTAATAGGAGGATTTTTCTTCATATATTTCTTAATCATATATCTAGCGGCAAAAAAACCAATTACTAATCCAATTATTAATCCAATAAATACTAATAATAAATCGTGTAACATTATTTCATCTCCCTACATATGTATTTTACTAGAGTTTATGAAATTAAACAAGCGTTTTTGTCTTTTCTAAAAAGAAAAAATCACTATATTCAAAATCACAAACAAATAATGAATCACTAAATTCAGAAAGATAAGGAAAAAATGATGATGTATTTTTTTCAGTTTTTATTTTCATATAAGCATTTTTAACAACCAACTTACTTATCTCATTAGTATATAAATTATTTATAATATGATTATCCCCTCGTTTACTATAAGGAAACTCTTGATGTAGTTTTATAAATAAAGCTCTATCGATCGCATCCTTTGGTAGACTTTTAGTTAATTGTCTAAATAAGTTTTGTCCATATAAAATATCGTCGTGTCCTAAATAATAAATTTGTTTTAAAATATTATATAACATTGAAGGACTATCCTGATATAAGTATTTAAATTCTTCTCTAATATTAAATATATAAAAAACTCTCATATTATCACCATAATTAATATAGCATAATAAAGAGTCTATTTTTGTCGATTTTTATTTAAGTAATTCTTCTACTTTTGCTTCCAATGAGTCAACATCAAAACCAAATTTTTCTAATACATCATCTCTCTTACCACTAGCTCCATATTGATCTAGAGTAATTAAATATTTAGGATTAAAAACAATTCTATTCCATGAGATTGAACTTGCTGCCTCAATTACTATTTTCTTCTTTCCAACCGGTAAAACTTCATCAATATACTCTGAATCATTTTCTAAGAATCTTTCAATACAAGGCATACTAACTACACGAATATCAAATCCCTTAGTTTCAAGACGTTCAGCAACTTCTATTGCTGAATGAACTTCTTCACCAGTTGAAATTAAAATACCATCTAATTTTCTTCTTTCCTCTCTAACAACATAAGCTCCCCTAGAAACATCAGTAGCCTTTGTTGTCTCAAGAATTGGTAAAACTGTCTTTGATAAAGAAATAATTGAAACACCATTATTTTCTTTCATTATTGTTTTATAAACACCTATAACTTCATTAGCATCACAAGGTCTATAAACAGTAACATTAGGCATTGTTCTGAAAAACGCCAATTGTTCAACAGGTTGATGAGTAGCACCATCTTCCCCAAGACTTATTGAATCATGTGTAAATATATAAGTAATTGGTAAATTTAACATAGCACTCATTCTAATCGCAGGCATCATATAATTAGAAAAACTTAAGAATGTAGAACCATAAACTCTATAACCACACAAAGCTAAACCGTTTAAGATGGCTCCCATCGCATGTTCACGTATACCAAAATAAATATTTTGACCAGAATAATTTTTATAACTTAAGTCTCCACCATCATTAATATACGTTTTTACTGCACCAAATAAATCAGCACTTCCACCAACCATAAAAGGATTATCTTTAACAATTGAATTTAAAATTTTTGAAGAAGTATCTCTTAAAGCTTCTTTATTATCATCAGGAGCTTCATAAGTAAGATTTTTTAAATCTATTTCTTTAACGTCTCCCATAAAAAAGTCTAATTCAGCTTTTACCTCATCACTCAAAGCCTCATATTTTTTATTAAATTTATCTAATACTGTACTAGCTCTATCAAAGATTAATTGTTGAAAGTCTTCTACTGTATCACTAGATACATTAAACTCAATATCTCTAAGTTTTATTTTTTCTTTGATTTGACTAACATCTTCCTTGGATAAAACACCACCATGTACTTTATTAGTTCCCTCTAATTTCGAGTACTTACCAATTGTAGTTTTTACTTCAATAAGAGTTGGTTTATCACTACTCTTTTTAGCATCTTCAATAGCTTTAGAAATAGATACCTCATCATCTTCCGTAACTTTTATATAATTCCAACCCATAGAATTCATACGCATCTCTATATTTTCATTAAAAGAAAGAGAAACATCTCCATCAAGTGAGACATTATTCGAATCATATAAAACAATCAATTTATTTAGTTTAAGAGTTCCAGCTAAAGACATTGCTTCATAACTAACTCCCTCTTCTAAATCACCATCACCACATAGCACATAAGTATTAAAATCTATTAAATCTTTTTGATATTTATTAAATCTCTCTCTAAGTCTTGCTTCCGCTAATGCAAAACCAACTGCTGTTGCAATTCCTTGCCCTAAAGGTCCTGTTGTCATATCAACTCCAGGTGTAGTTTTATATTCAGGATGTCCAGGTGTCTTTGAATTAATTTGTCTAAACTTTTTCAAATCATCTAACTCTAAATCATAACCAGCCATAAAAAGTGTTGCATAAAGTAAAGCTGAACCATGCCCAGCAGACATAATAAAACGATCTCTATTAAAAAAATCAGGCTTATCCGGACAAACTCTCAAATGTCTAGCATATAAAGTATAAATAATAGGAGCCGCACCTAAAACAATTCCAGGGTGACCACTATTCGCTTCACTAATCATATCTAGACCTAGAGCCCTTATTTGATTAATAATTTTTTCCTCATTAATTGGATTATCATTATTTTTAATTAATCTCATAAACTCACTTCCTACTAATATTATAGCATATTTTTATAGATTCTCTTTAAAAACTTATATAATATAAAAATATCTTCAAAATAAAGATATTTTAAAAACTATTTAACTATATTATTATAAATATTATTTGCGTTAGATAAATCAGCAATTTCTATAAAATTATCAATATACTCTGATTTATTATTTTTATAATTTAGATAATATGCATGTTCCCATAAATCTATCACAAAAAGAGGTATCATCCCATACATTAAGGGAGTTTCTTGATTAGGCATATTAACTATATCTAACTGACCATTATTTTTCATAACCAAAAAAGTATAACCTGAACCCTTTAACTCTAAAGCTTTTTTCTTAAATTCTTCAAAAAAGTTAGCTAAACCACCAAATTGTTGATTAATTGCTTCTGTTAACTTATTTGATTTTCTAACATTTTTTGGTGATGAAATACTCTTCCAATAAAGATCATGATTAATAACTCCACCTAAATTAAATAAAATATCAGCCTGATCTTGTCTAGGAAATTCCTGAATATGATATAAAATCTCTTCTATTTTATATCTATAATCATAATGATTTTTCCTCAACAAAGAATTCAATTTATCAAGATAATTTTTTTGATGTTTTAAATAATGAAGTCCCATAGTATGTGTATCAATATATGGCTCTAAGTCTTGATACAAATACCGTAAAGGCGCTAATTCATACATAAAATTCCTCCTCTATAAAATCTATGAATAAGTACCTATATTAATTACCCAATAATTTAATTATTCATCTATTCCACCAATAATATTTATTAATAAAAAAATCAGTCATATCTCTGACTGAAGTATATTTAAAATTCGAACAAATCGAATAATTAACTAGTGGTGCGGGTAACAGGAGTTGAACCTGCAAGCCTTGCGGCACTAGATCCTAAGTCTAGCGCGTCTGCCAATTCCGCCATACCCGCATTAGATGGTGGACCCTACTGGACTCGAACCAGTGACCGCCCGGTTATGAGCCGGATGCTCTAACCAACTGAGCTAAGGGTCCATTGCTATTTAATAATAGCATACTTTTTTTGATTGTGCAATAGTTTTTATATGTTTTTTATTCAATCGTGAGTTTTCATTTGGAAGTCCGTTTTAATAAAATAACGGAATTAAGTCTGATTATAATAAGTAATACAAATAAAGCTTATCTTTGTTTGTTATCAATTAATTAAATATTCTTATTTTTTATAATGCTCTGTATTATAAAAAAGGCAATAAATACGAAAAATAAAAAATTTCATTTCATATTAATTTTAACCAACACTTCACCAATTAATCACTATTTTTTATTACTAGTTGTTTATAAAAATTATTTGTTTTTATTAAATCATCATTCTTCCCAATACATTCAACTTTACCATTATTCAAAACAATAAGTTTATCAGCTTTACGCATCAAGTCTTTATTATGAGTAATGATAATAATTGTATGATCAGTTTTTAAATCATCTAAAAGTTTTATAATTTTATCAGTTGTACGTGGATCCAATGATGATGTAACTTCATCTAAAAGTATTATTTCAGATGAAGTAAGAAGTGCTCTAGCTAGTGACAATAATTGTTTTTGTCCACCACTCATATTAGTAGCATCATCTTTCAAAATAGTACTATACCCATCTGGCAAAGACATTATAAAATCATGAATACCCACCCTTTTGCAAGCATCAATTTGCCGTTTCTTGTTGGAATCAATTAATGATAAATTAGCTCTTATACTCATATTAAATATAAAGGTCTTTTGATTAACTATGCTAATATTTGAATTAAAAACATCTTTGGAATAATCATAAATATCTAACTTATCTATTAAAATTTGCCCTTTTCCTACCCTATACATTCTCAAAAGAAGATTAAATATTGTAGTTTTTCCAGAGCCTGTTTTACCGACGATTGCTGTTAACTCATTTGGTTTTACAACAAAAGACACATTTTTTAATATTGGCACTTTATTATACTTAAAAGACACATTATTAAATTCAACAAACCCAAAAATATCATCGTTATGAATCACACCATCTAACTTTAAAGATTTTGTTCCATAACTAATTATCTGATTTATCCTATATAATGAAACAGCTTCTTCCATAATAGATACGTCAAACTCCATTATGTCATTTATCGATTCCTTTGTCTTATCATAATATGAAATTAGTAGTAAAAACATAGCTATTTGTAATTTACCTTTAATAAGAAAAATTAGCATAATAGAATATAAGACTATCTTCCCAAAATCAATTATTAAACTTACCAAGGTTTTTCTTGTAAAATAATATTTTCTTTTAAGAAAATAGTTTTCTTGCCATCTTTTTCTATATCCATCTAATTTATTATTTAACTTTCTTCCAATGCCAAAACTTTTAATATCTTTAAGACCTATCAAAATTTGAGATAACATTCCTGACATTTTATCAGCATATTTAATCTGCTTCTTTAAATAGTGAGTATTTTTATTATTACATTTTTTAGCATAAAAATAATATGTACAATCTATAAAAATTACATACAATCCTACCAAAATATTTTGCCTAAAAAATACAATATATACAACTAATAATCTAATTAACTCTATAAATAACTCAATCATAAAAGATGGTACTTCAGCAATATTAATAATATCTGTATTAGATGAATTTATAATTTTACCAATTGAAATTTTCTTAGAATATTCTTCATCAAAATTATAAATACTATCTACTAATTTTTGATGTACAAAAACATAAGTATTTTTAAAAAAATTAGCATAACACCAATTAGCACAATAAGAACCCATTTTATTTACTAGAAAGACAACTCCTAACATGATAACATAAATAAATGACATATTATACAATTTATTAGTAGCACTTTCTACAATAAAAGATATTAATAATGGAATCAAAAGACTAATTAAAACATTTATCAAATCAATTATTATGAAAGATATTAAATACTTATCCTTAAATTTTACCAAAGAAAAATAATCTTTTGCAATTTTAATATTTCTATTAATCATATATATCACCGATATAATTGTAGATTAATATCTGATAAATTTCTTTACAATTTTAATATTAAATTTGTTAAGACTATTATTCTATTGGTAAATATATATAACAATATCCTTCTTTATATAATTCAACTTTTAAATCAGTTTTAGCATTATAGTTTGTTGATGGTATCCATTGTGAATTTATTTTCCCCTCAAATCTTACTATTTCTTTTTGTTGCCTTGATAAAAATTTAAATACAGCAAATTTTTCTTCTTTGATTTCATATTTTTCTAAATCCGAGAAACATTTAGAAGTTCCTAAATAATAATGATATAATTCCCCATCATAAAAAAATATACCATACATTCCAGCAGCATTAAACTTCTTATAATAACCATTATTTTTGGTTTTTATGTATAATTGCTTAATTTTATATAACAAATCAGAATGAGTATCTGATGTAACATGATAACAATATAAAATGGTATGTGGAACCTTTTTTATTTCATAATCAAAATCATATCTTTCTTGATTATTTTCAAAATACTCTATAGGGATTACCTTATAATTACATGTACTCTTTCTACATTCAGTAGGTGTCATATTAAATAGATTTTTGAATGCTCTATTAAACGATGAAGCAGAATTATATTGGTATTTAAATGCAATATCAATTATTTTACAGTTAGTATTTCTAATTTCTTCAAAAGCTTTACTTAGCCTTCTCTTTTTTATATATTCATTAATTGTCATATCGGTTAAAAACATAAAAATACGTTCAAGAATAAATAGATTTATATTAGTTATTTTACTCAATTTATTAAAATCTATTTGCGAATCAAGATTATCTTCTATATATTTAATCATTTCATTTAAGCAATCAAAATTCATTAATCCCACCTCTAACAAGTTAATAATTATTATATCATTAAAATCAAATATTTCATATGACATTATTTTAAGAACTGTACTGATTAATGTAGCGTTACAATTGATGTGACACCACCTATATAGAAAAAAGCAATAAATCCGATAAAATATTAATTGAAAAGAAAAAACTCTATCGAAAGGACTTATTGCTTATGACAAGTATATCACAAACTCAACGCTATATACCACATGAATTAAACACAAAATATTATGCTACTAAATTATATAGAAATGGTTATCCAATTTCTTTTGTATGTAGAAGATATAAAATTTCAAAATCTTCTTTAATGAGATGGAATAAAAAATTTGATGGTACTAAAGAGTCTCTAATTGATAAATCTCATAAACCTCTTTCTCCTCATCCTAATGCTCATACTGAATTAGAAATAAAATGGATCAAAGATTTTATTAGAAGAGATCCTCATATTTCAATGTCTGAATTATATGGCAAATTAAGGGCAGAAAAAGGTTATTCAAGAACTGCTTCCTCATTATTTAGAATTCTTAGAAAAATGGGCTTTTATGTAAATAAAGAGAAACATAAAAAATACATTCCTAAAAAATATGACACTCCCTCTGATATAGGTATTAAATGGCAAATGGATGTTAAATATATACCCAAAGAATGTTATTCTGGTACTACTCCTGATAAATTTTATCAATACACCATAATTGATGAAGCTTCTCGTGAAAGATTTATTTATCCTTACAAAGAACAATCTTCCTTTTCAACTATAGATTTTGTAAAACGAGCTATTCTTTACTTTGGATATCAACCTAAAACTATTCAAACTGACAATGGTCAAGAATTTACTTATACCATGAAAACCAACAGAATACATCCACTAGATACATTACTTAATGAATTAAATATCACACACAAACTTATAAGGCCTAGAACTCCTAGGCATAATGGCAAAGTTGAAAGAAGTCATAGAAATGATCAAAATAGATTTTATAATTATTTAAAATTTTATTCTTATGAGGATTTAAAATATCAGATGAAAAACTATTTAAATAGATCTAATAATATTCCCATGCAAGTATTAGGATGGATTTCTCCTATTGAAAAAAGAAACAAAATAAATGAAGCTAAAACTATCGTTTAGCTTCATGAATTAATATTTTTTCTGATTTATTTTTTAGGTATCACATCATTGACAACTACACAATTATTTTAAGAACTGTACTGATTAATCTCTTTAATTCACTTTTTTCAACTTTTATGATAAAATTAATTAGATAAAGTTGGTGATTTTATGAAATTAATTATTAATAAGAAAAAAATAAACATAGTAGAAAAAAATAATTTTCTTGAAAAATTAAAAGGTATAAAATTTATCCTAGAGCCAATAAAAAATGCCTACCGTTTTACATCTCATTATGCCAATACATATTTTTTGTTTCAAAGAGTTGATATCATAATGACTGATGAAAATAATAAAGTACTTTATATATATCCAAATTGTAAAACTGAGAAACTAATATTTCCCAAATTTAATGTTAAATATGTTTATTTTTTACCATTAGAAACAACCAAAGATTTAGAAATAAACCAAATATTAAAGATAAGTAAACCAAAAGAAAAGAACTAAGTCCTTTTCTTTTTTAAATCAATAAATATTTCTATAAATAGTAAAATTAATCCTATTATTGAAATAATACTACCCTCTCTAAATAAAGGAGAATGATAAACTATTTTTATCTTGTGATAACCCTTATCTAATTTAAATCCTAAAAATGCTGTGTTTACTATTTCTTTTTTTACACTCTTACCATCAACAAAGACATTGAATCCTTTATCATATGGAATACTTGTTACAAAATACCCATCATCTTTCATATCAATACTACCAGTAATAGTATCACCAATAGTTTTAGATTGATTTAAATTAAACTTTGAAAGAGATTTTTTTCTACCCTCAATATCTGAATATTTTAATTCATAGGCTTTAATATTTTTTATTTTATAAACTCCCTTATCAAACAAAATCTCTAACTTACTTAAATCTTTATTTGATGATATAACATAGTTAAATACTTTATTATTATTTTTATATATCCATTGTTTGCAAGTTAACGTATTACTAATTCCATTAATTGTAATTCTAGCATCACCCTTCTTACAATCAGGAGTATCTTTCAATTTAAATTGAATTATCAAAATCTCTTCATCAAGCTTTTGATTAGTATTAAGTACTATTCGTCCATTTCCCTTACTTTTAACTTTAATATATTTATCATTCCTAGATACTTTTACTCCCTCTTCTTTTTCTACATTATAATCAAGAGGAATCTCTTCTATAGTATTAGTCGCATCTTTAGTTGATTTTCCATCTACAACAACACTATTTAAAAGTGTACCAATATTATATGGATAATTCAAACGATTAAATACTTTTTTACTAGTCAAGTCATCTGTACCATAAAAAACAGGTAGGACATTATTATTTTTATAAATATTATCAGCTATTTTTGTATAACCAATTGGAACTCCTTCCTTTGAATATATATACTTAACTCCCATAAAAGTTTGAAATAAAATATCGTTATTTTGAGCTAAAACTAAGTTATTTCTATAGGAAAGAGCATTTTTAAAAACCTTAGTATAAAAGTTTTTATATAACGGATTAGATACAGAAGAATATAATGAATCTTGATTATACTTAGTAATATATACTTCATTAACATTAGACAAGGTATCATCTAAATTATTAAACCTTACCAAATTCTTTTCTTTTTTTAATACTTTCTCTATATCAGCACTAGTTTTTTGATCTCTACCTTTAGTAGAAGAAAAAACATAATTTTCAAAAGCATTAGAAACATATACTGTAATTAATGCCGGTATCATAATTACTAGTATTAACATTTTTTTATTAGTGTATTCCTTATAATAAAAATAAATAATTAAAATCATACATACTATTTCTATATAAAATACGATATTAAAATATAAAGATAGTAAAGATGCTAAAACACATAAAGTTGTGATAAATAATAATTTCTTTATTTCTATTTTTTTCTCCACTATATTTGTTAATAAATCAGCTATTATAATTGAAAATAATGGTATTGCTGGTATTAAAACCTTTCCCCTATAATATAGATTACCGTTTAATAAATAGATAAATAACGGTACTGTTAAAATCAATAAAAGTAAAATGCCTAAACATTTCTTTTCTTTTTTTCCTGAACAGATAAATGAAAACAATCCTATCATCGCAATAGATGTAAGTCCAAGTCCATAATTACTATATAAAAAGAATTCAACACCAAAATGTGGTATAAAATAATTAGCTAAAGATATAGTTTTAGAAACTTCAGCTCTACCTGTTTTTAATACATAGATAGTAGGGAGTAATAATATACAACTTAATAAAATGCCTATAAAAACAGGAATCAAAAATTTTATCATTTCTTTTATTAGAATCTTAAACTTTATTATTTCAGTACTTTCTAAATACTTGTACAAACCATAAATACAAATAACCCCTATTCCAAAAACACTAAAATAATAACTAGTCATAATTATTAAAAATATACTAATAGATATTATATATCTTTTACCAGATTCAAAATATCTATCTACACCAATAAGTCCTAGTATTAAAAATGGTAAATAGTTAACAAACATAAAATGTCTATGTAAATGAAAAAGTATTGGTGCCGCACACATCGTTAAAATAGTTACTGCCAAACTAATATTTTCTTTATATTTTGGCTTAAGAAATTTATATAATAAAACACCAAATAAACAATAAATAACACTGTTTAAAATAATTATATAATTTTTCATACTAATAAATGGAAATAAATATGATAATAATAACCAAGGACTAAGAAGCCCATAATATGAAAAATTATAAATATTTTGACCAGCACCTATTGATAAAGCCAAATTAGGAAACAAATTTTTAGTAGAATAAAATAATTTTCTAAAATAATCAGGAAACACTATATGTTGACTTACCCAATCCGTATTAGAACCAAAAATATAGTTTTCTGGTACAACTAAATATAAAGCCAACAATCCAAAAACTATTATTAATAAATAATTCTTATCTATTTTTTTTAATTTTTTCATACAACCACCTATTTTTTAGATACTTTTAATAAAACAGGATAATGATCACTAATATCCAAATCTTTGATTACTTCTAATAACTCTACATCGTAATCATCAGGAATAAAGATATGATCTATAGACCTATTATATCTAGATTGTTTTAGCGTTTTCTCATGAATATCTACTCTTTTTAATCCAAGATTATTTAGTTTCTTTATAAACTCTTTAAAAATTGGATTATTTATTTTTAAGTTAAAGTCTCCTGTTAAGATTACTGGATTTTTTTCTGTTTCTATTAATTTAATTATCTTTTTCAATTGTCTTTTCTTTACAAAATCAAACATATAATCAAGATGTGTATTTAAAATCGTAACACAACCTAAATCATCAGTTTTTGTTACAACCTTAGTAACAACTCTTTTTAACCCTGATGGTAAGAATGGTAAATGATATGTCCTATTATATAATACTTTTTCTTTTGTAATAATGGAAACAGCCTCATTTATAGGAGTAAATATAGGTAAACTAAATCTATACTTTCCATAGATTTTATATTTAGTACCACGTAAATTTTTTTGTAAGTCTCGCCTACACTTTGTAAAAACCTCCTGAAGACACAAATAATCTATCTTATTTTGATTTATAAACTCTATAATCTTATCTGCTTTATCAGATTGGTAATCTCTATAATTATTTTTTATATTAAAAGTACATATCGTTAACAACTAATTCACCCCTAATTAATCTTTATAATCAAAATAGAAATCTAGTATTCTAACTTGGTCTCCCTCTTTTGCACCTAACTCCCTTAGCTTATCATCAATACCCATTCTTCTAAGTTTCTTAGTAAAACGTAACATTCCTTCTTCAGAAGAAAATTTTGTCATTTTGAATAATTTTTCTATTTCTTTACCACTAATTGTCCATAAATCTTCTTCATCATGAGTAATTGTATAAGGTTCTTCTCTTTTAAATTTATATAATACATGACTCTCAAAATCATCTTCATCAAACAATGGTGCATCTGGTGTATTATCAAGTATTTCAGCTAATGCATCAATAACTTCAGTTAACCCCTTATTAGTAGCTGCACTTACTTTAAATATTTTTATATCTTTATTATTTAATTTTTCTATAAATTTATCTAAATTATCTGAAAAAGTATCTACATCCATTTTATTAGCAATAATTATTTGTGGTTTTTTCAATAGTTTTGGATTAAATTCTTCTAATTCTTTATTAATTAGTAAATAATCCTCATATGGATCTCTACCTTCAGTAGCTGCCATATCTATAACATGTGCAATTACTTTAGTTCTCTCAATATGTCGTAAAAACTTATCTCCTAAACCTTCTCCCTTACTAGCACCTTCTATTAAACCTGGTAAGTCAGCAATAACAAAGCTTTTACCTGATGAAGATCTACTAACGCCAAGATTAGGAGTAAGAGTTGTAAAATGATAAGCTGCTATCTTAGGTTTAGATCTTGATACACAAGAAATTATTGTACTTTTCCCTACACTAGGAAGTCCAACTAGTCCAACATCCGCAAGCATTTTTACCTCTACTTTTAAGTTCTTTTCTTCCCCTTCTTCTCCATTTTCAGAAAAATTAGGAGCTGTATTAGTTTGAGTTTTAAAAGCTGTGTTTCCACGACCTCCACGACCACCTTTTGCTACTACAACTTTACTATCTCTTTCTTTCAAATCACCTAAGATAAATCCTGTATCTAAATCAGTAATAACTGTACCAAGTGGAACTTTTACTATCAAAGGAAGAGCTCCTTTACCATGTTGATTCTTACCTTTTCCATTTTCACCCTTAGGTGCCTTTAAAGTTTTTTGATATCTTAAATCCAATAAAGTATGAAGTCCCTCATCAACCATGAATATAATATCTCCTCCATGGCCTCCATTACCACCATAAGGTCCTCCCATTTCTACATATTTCTCACGACGAAAAGCGGTACAACCATCTCCACCTTTTCCTGCAATTACTTTTATTACTACCTCATCTACAAACATATTTACACCTCTTATATCTTTTATAATTATATCATATCTTATCTTTCTTTAACATCAATTTTTTATCTTCTTCCAAAGCATAACCATGTAACTCATTCATTGCCTCTTTTATCTCTTTATCATACTTGATTTTTTTTAACATTGCTCTTCTTGTTGGCAATAAAACACATGGAGAACTCCCCACAAATAAAACAGAAAGAACAAGTGTTGGAGTTAAATATTGAATAAAATCAATATGATAATTTTTTATTATAGCAAAAGTACCGCTTATTATAATACTACTAGATAACACTGTAGCAACAGTTCCCTCAAACAATTCTAAATTTCTAATCGATCTTTTCTTCCTTAGAATTTCTTTATTAAGATAAGCTATTCTATCATCTTCATTCAACACCACACACCCCCTCTTTTATTTTTGATATTATACCATAAGACAGAAAAAAAACAAGTAGTAAATACTACTTGTTCATTATGCATTAGGATAAACAGAAGCTTGTTTCTTGTCTCTTCCTAAACGCTCGAATTTTACAACACCATCTACTGTTGCATAGATAGTATCATCATTTCCACGTCTAACGTTTACACCAGGATAAACTCTAGTACCACGTTGACGATAAATAATAGATCCAGCAGTAACGAATTGTCCATCAGCTGCTTTTGCTCCAAGTCTACGACCAGCAGAATCACGTCCGTTTGAAGTAGAACCTTGTCCTTTGTGGTGAGCAAATAATTGGATATCTAATTCTAAAAATCTCATTGACTGTTCCTCCTTATTTCACTTCTATATTTTCTTTATAATTTTTTTCTAATTCTTTTAATAGGTTAATCATATTACGAATTAATATTTGAGTTGTACGATCACTACTATTAATTGTAATAGTCATTCCTTTTTTACTTACCATATAAGTAATACTTTCTCTATCAAGTGAAAGTAATCCATTCACAGTAGTAGTAACAATACTACTAACTGCACTACAAACAATATCCTTACCATAATCATCATACATAGCATGGCCTAATATAGATATTTTTTTATAGTTTGAGTTTTCTTTTACAACATTTACTTTAATCATAATTAACCATTAATTTTTGTAATTTTGATTTGTGTATAAGGTTGTCTATGTCCTTGAGTTTTACGGTTAGATCTATCTTTAGATTTATATGTGAAAACTCTTATTTTCTTTTGTTTTCCATTCTTAACCACTTCACCAGTTACAGTAACACCATTAAGGTATGGGTTTCCAACCTTACTGTCTAACATTAAAACTTGATCAAATGTAACAACATCACCACTATTAGCGTTTAATTTTTCCACGAAAATTTCGCATCCTTCAGTAACATAATATTGTTTTCCACCAACTTTAATTACAGCGTTCATTCATATACCTCCTTTTTTTTAACTTAAGACTCGCTCTTAAGGTACAAGATACTTGTTTCTACCTTTTCAATGCGGTTTGAGCATGAGGCGTCAAACATCTAAATTATAACACATTCTATACTCTTCTGTCAAACTTCTTCTGTAAGAACTTCTCCATAGGTATAACTTTTTCTTTATCACATAACATATCTACACGTTTATTTAAAGTCTTCTTTTCGCCTTCAGTAAGAACCATAGAGTCTAAATAATTAAAACTATTAATATAATCAGATATATCTAAATACTTTTTATTATATAATAATGATCTCGATATTGCTAAACGATTAAGCATTAACATATCTTGTTCAAAAAAGTAATTCAAATCATATTCAGTATAAAAATCATATACTTCTTCAAATAATATATCCCATTCCTTATTGCTTATTCTAACAGTAGGAACCTTATATATTTCACTATAACAATCAAGTAAAAAAACAACCTCAAGCATAACCTCATCCCTACTTTTTTCATCATAAGAAACATCATACTCTGTATATTCATCATCAGTATTTTTTAATTCTTCCTTATATAAATCAGTATAAAAATAACTATCAGGTACATGTCTACGTCCCTTAAAATGGGGATCTCTTGATTGAATAATTTTAACTTCTTTTGTAAGTGATTCAAATACATCATCCATTAATATCACCTCTTATTGCTACTTAGTATAAAGAAAAATATAGAAAAAATCAACAAATAGTTGATTTCTATAATTGATCATTAAAATAAATTGTTTTATCAAGAACTTGTTTTATATCTCTCTCATTAAATGGTTTAACCAAAATATCTACAACACCATATGAGAAAACTCTATTTCTAGTCTCTTGAGTTGTGTCACTAGTAATAATAGAAACTGGTATTAAAGAGAATAAATTATTAGTTTTAAAATATTCCAATACATCAAATCCATTTAATCCAGGCATATTAAGATCAAGTAATACTGCGACTATTTTATGATCTAGATTATTTGAAATAATATTAATTGCATCACGACCATCTGTAGCAACTAAAACTTTATATTGACTTGCGAAAATCTTTTGAACGAAGTTTCTAGTTACATTAGAATCATCTACTACTAATATTGTCTTATCTGTTAATATTACTGCATCATTACTATTATTTTCTACTTCTTTAATTACACTACTACTTCTTCCTAAGTATTGTTCTACAAGCTTAACAATTCTAACAGCTTCCTTTTCTAACTCATCATAATGATCAACTACATAAAACATATTATTCTGTTTACTAGCCATCTCATGTTGATAAGCTAAATCAGCTAAAACTGTGAATCCAAAATATTTAGAATCACTCTTTAAGGCATGTACTTCTATCGCATAATTAGCCATATCTGAAGTCTCTTTATACTTTTTTATTCTTTCTAATCTATTAGATATCTCATTTAAAAAATCTTCTAACGTAGAATCGTACATATCCATATCACCAAACAATTCTAACGCCTTATCTACATCTACTCCATTTGTTTTTAATAAATTAACATCTTTCATATACTACTCCTTACATTGAACTGATACCAACAGTTTTCTCCACAACTAATTTTACATTGTCTCTACTAAATGGCTTATTTAACATATCTACAATCGGATACTTAAATGCCTTTTCGATTGATTCCTTATCACTTGCTCCAGAAATAATAGATGTTGGAACAACTGTAAATAAATTATTCTCTTTTAAATAATCTAAAACCCCAAAACCATCTACATTTGGCATATTAAGATCAAGTAAAAGAGCCGCTATTCTCTTAGGATCAGCACTAATAATATTAATTACTTCCTGCCCATCTTTAGCCATCAAAACCTCATATTGACTACTAAAAATTTCTTTAACAAAATCTCTTATAATACTTGAATCATCAGCAACCAATATAGCTTTAGTCGAAAGTTCAACCTCTTCTTTAGAAATCATCACAACATTGTTATTAGGGATATTATCAGCTTCTATTGTTGGTGGTGCTGAAACATTATCACCATCTAAGTAAAGCTTAACAACTTGAATAATTCTATTAGCTTCTACTACCAACTCATCATAATGAAGAACAACACTATTAATATCTCCTGCTTTACTAGCCATTTCATGTTTATAAGCTAAATCAGCTAATGTCATAAAACCTAAATACTTAGAATCACTCTTTAAAGAATGTACCTCTATTGCATAATTAGCCATATCTGAATTATTCTTATAATTAGCAATTCTTTTCATCCTCTCATCATAACAAGCTAAAAATTCTTTTATAACAGAATTATACATATCCATATCGCCTAGTAGTTCTAATCCATGATTAACATCAACACCATTTGATGTTAGTAAATTAATATCTTTCATAAAAATCTCTCCTATATCAATTATTTATTTAAATATTTTGCAACCATATTATTAAGCTCATCTCTATTAATAGGTTTAGCTAAATAATCATCAAATCCATCGTTTAAGTACTTCTCCTTCATACCTGTAACTGCATTAGCTGTAAGTGCAACAACTGGAGTAGCAAACCCATCAATTTCTTTTAACTTATGAAGTGTCTCAACACCACTCATATTAGGCATCATATCGTCCATTAATATTAAATCATAAGTATTACTATTAACTTTATCTATACATAAAGCACCACTTTCTACAGTAGTTATATCAAGCTTATAGTTTTCAAGTAGACGTGATGCTACTTTTAAATTAATCTTATTATCATCAACAATTAAAACTTTTCTTCCTTCAGCATGTACTTCTGATACTTTCTTTTCTTCACTCTTTTCTACAACTACTTCTTTATGAACTACTCTTTGATCTATAGCTATTGTAAACTTAGAACCCTTTCCATATATACTTTGAACTACAATAGTACCATTCATTAACTCTACTAATTTCTTAGTAATAGCTAAACCTAGTCCTGTTCCTTCAATAGTAATATTCTTTTCTAAATCAAGTCGTTCAAATTTAGTAAATAATTTAGGTATGTTTTCTTGTTTAATACCAATTCCACTATCTTCTACTGAAATGATAAGTCTACAAATATCATCTTTTCTTACAGATGACACTGAAAAATCTATATAACCTTCTCTAGTATATTTAACTGCATTAGTTAAAATATTTAATATAATTTGTTTTATTCTTGTATAATCACCATATAAAACAGAAGGGATATCTTCATCATAATGACATCTAAAATCAAGTGGTTTATCACCCATTCTAGCTTTAGCAAGTATTACTAACTCATCATAAATATTCTTAAATTGATACTCAGTATTTACTATTTCAATCTTGCCAGATTCTATTTTTGAAATATCCAAAATACCATTAACTAGTTCAAGCAAACTATTTGAAGCCATCATAATATCTTTAACTTCATCTTTAGCATTATCATTTATATCTTCTTCTGACAAAGCTTGAGAAAAACCAACAATTGCATTCAATGGAGTTCTAATCTCATGAGACATACTTGATAAAAATTCACTCTTAGCATTATTTGCTTTAATAGCCTGATCTTTTGCTATATTTAGCTCATTAATAAGTTTCATATCAGGATTTTCAATTGTAAAATACATAAGTATAGTAACAAAAGTTTCCATTGCAGTTATTATCAATATTGATGGATTAGTAAGTTGAACCAAAGTAACAGCTGTACCAATAAATATATAGAATATTATTGGTACATATTTTTTACTTTTTATATCTTTTAGATTCTTAAAAAGACAAATAACCATCAAAAGTACATATATCGTAGAAAGCAAATACATCGTATTGGCACTCAAACCATATGTAAAAAACTCATTACCTTTAACACTATATTTTAATGGATATAAAATCAAAAATAAAGCCATTGGTACATATAAAAACTTAATAATCGATATAACCTTTGTAGCTTTTTTTTCTGACAAAGAAATTACTAAAGTATAAGAAGTAATTAACGATATCCACGTCAGTAAATAAACTAAATAAAATCTGTTAACCAAATTAAATAAAACATTATGCTTATATGAAAAAGCCATATAAACACTTATAAAATCAAGAATAATACCAATAAAACTTGTAATAATTATCATAGAATAAATTTTATTTTCTTTTGTCTTAATCTTTTCTTTAATAAAATATATTATCATCACTAATAAAAGATAGATAAAACTAACCATCAAAAAATATAAATTACTCATTCTTATGCACCTCTACTATTATTAATTATAACAGATTTATAAATAAAAAAACAGATAAATTTTTATCTGTCTAACGTCTTTTAACTTTTTGTGGTATACTACCGTATTTTTCTTCAATATATGCATCATTTTCTTTTTTTAAGCCATAAATTGTTTCTTTCATTTTATCTGTTGCTTCAACAACATCATCATTTGGTCCTACATTAAATCTTTCTCCAAATCTAACATATGAATCACTAATACCTTTTCCATAGTTAACAGCAACAGGTACTACATCACAACCACTATCTTTTGCAATAGAAGCAGCACCTAATTGGAATGGTAAAAGATAACCTTCTCCTCTATTTGTTTTTCCCTCAGGAAATACAAATACATTTTTACCATGACTCAATAATTTTACAATTTGATCCTTAGCATATTTTCTATCTGCTTTATCTTCTCTATCAACTGATACAGCACCAGTTTTTAAATAAATTGCACCACGTTTCATGTTTAACATCTTTGTAGCTGTTAAAAAATGAATTGGTCTATTATCACCTATAGCAGAAATTATAGGAAATTGATCATAATAATTATTATGATTTGCTACATACATAACTCCATTTTTATTTGGAACTAATTCTCTATTAAATACTTCTGGTTTTCCAAAAATATTATATAAAGGAACTCCAACCTTAGATAACATTCTGTAATTTTTTTCTGTTTCTGAAATTTTCTTATCATCAAATGGTAAATTTAAATAATATTCTTTCAAATCTTTGTAATATTGAATTCTTTCAGATGAACTCATACCATTTACTATGTCATATGAAAGTTCTACAAAGTAGTTTGGATTTTTAATTCTTTCAATAGCATTATATATATCATGAGTATTTCTTGCACGAACAACTTCCGGATTGTTATACATTCTATTATATATTCTATCTCTACAAATAACATGAGAAACATCTTTTACTGTATCTATATTTTCTTTTTTGTCATCAACTAGTATATCTATTTTGTTATCCTTACAAATAGCTAATTTTTCTTCATCACTATTTTTTTCTGAACAAAAGAAAATATGATCATAAGGTACATCCTCTTTTTTAAACATATGATAAAGCATAGCTCTAAAAAGCTTTCCAGTAACACCACTCTCAGTTGTATGTGCTCTACCAGTGATAATATATATATCATCGCCTTCTTCTTTTAGTTTTCTAACTAAAGCGCCCATATCCTCTTCAAATGGCATAAAACAATATTTCCAAATATACTTAATCCAAAATTTTTCTCTTTCTGATTTAGTACAATCAAATATTTCCTTTATATCAATTTCATCCTCATGAATGTCTTCCTCTTTTACATTTTTAAAATACTTTTTTCCATATTTTAATTGATAGTTTTCCAAATCTGTAAATACACCATCAACATCAAAACCTATTCTCATATTTATTCCCCCTATTTCCTATAAACCTTTTGTCTAACAATTTCTTTCTCAGCTTCTTTTTTTAATTCTGCATGACTAATTTTACCAAGTAATGTTTCTGGTAATTCTTCTCTATATTCAAAAGACGCTGGCATTGAATACCTATCCAAATTCTTATGACATAAATCTTTTATTTCACCATCTATTTCTTCTGAAATTTCATATCCAGGTTGTAGCGCAACATATGCTTTTGGAACCTCTTCTTTATACGGATGATAAATACCAATAACCGCACAAGCTGATACTGCTGGATGTTGTTCTATTACTTGTTCTATTTCATTAGGATAAACATTTACACCACTAGATATAATCATATTTCCTTTTCTTTCACTAAAGTATAACTGACCATCTTTAAAGTATCCTAAATCTCCAGTATGTAACCATCCATCTTTTAAAGCAATCGCTGTTGCCTCCGGATTATTAAAGTATCCCTTCATAACTGATGGACCCTTAACACAAATTTCTCCAACATTACCATTATACATACTTTTTTCAGTTTCTTTATCAACAATTTTTATATTAGTATTAACCATTGGTATACCAACAGTATTCTCTTCTTTCATATTATCATCCGCAAATGTAACACCTGCAACTGCTTCTGATAAACCGTATCCTTTATCAAGCTTTATCTTTGCACCATGTTTAGCAAAAAATTGATCTACTTCTTCTTCAAAACCATTTTTAGCAAGAGATCCACCCGATACTGCATATTTCAAATTTGACAAGTCAAAGTTTTTAAGCATACCATTCTTTTCTTTTTCTCCTACAACTTTCATCATACCTTTAAAAAAAGTTGGAACCGCTAAAATATGATTAATTTTATTTTTTGATATAAGCCTATCAACTTCTTTAATATTAACTCTAGGAACTAAAACAGCAGTTACTCCAAATGTTAACGGTAAATGAATCGAACTACATAATCCAAATCCATGGAATGGAGGCATCACAGTTAACATTTTGTCTCCTCTTTCAAAGTTCTTAGCATTCACTTTAAATTGTTCAACCATACCATTAAAATTCTCGTTTGTTAAAACAACACCTTTAGGTGACCCCGTAGTACCACCTGTTTCCATAACAACTGCTGGACAATTTTCTTTATAAGGAACAGGTTTTACTGAATTATTTTTACTACCTTCACTCATAAATTTCTTCCAAGTTACAAAGTCATCTTTCTTATTTAGTTTTACACTTTTACCACTTAGTTTATATCCAACTTTTAACATAGTAGGCATCGAATTTTCTGGAGAAGCAACAATAACATCCTTATCTTTTGCAGTCGTACTATTAATAATATTTTTAACTTTATTATATGAAGAATCAATTGTTAAAACCATTTTTGCTCTAACTCCGTTAATTGAACGTTTAATTTCATTTTCACTCTTCAAAGGATGCACCATACTAGCAACTGCACCAATTTTATTAAGTGCGTAAACCATGATATATGCCTCAGGCATTGAAGGCATAATAACGGTAACTCTATCATCACTTTTAATACCCTTTTTAAGTAACGCATCAGCACACTGTCCAATAAGTCCAGTATCTTCTTTTCCATCTCCAAAGACATCCCTATATGTATAATTACTACCAAAATATGATAATGCTATTGCATCCAAATTATCTAAATTATTTTTTAGTACATATGAATACATAGTTTCTTTAGGAACAACACAACTTTCTATATCTTCAGTAGAATAATTTACCAACCATTCCTTATCTATATTAGGAACATTAGTAAGTGGTCCATAAACTTCACCAGTTAATAACTTTCTTAAATATAAATTTCTCTTTATTTCTTCATCCTGTGTCAAATTATCCTTCTCAATTATTTCAGTACTCTTTTCCAAATTTTCAATAGCCATTTTAATCCCCCTTTAAAAATTACAAAGATTATACCATATTTTTACAAAAAAAGCAAACATTTTCTAATTTACTACATTCAGTATACAACAATTCTTTCCAATAAACACACATTTTACATAAATTTACAAATAAAACTACCGAACAATTTCGATAGTTTCAACTTTATACTTCTTGAATAACTGTAAGAATCATTGGTTTTGATTCGGTTTCTTTATAAAAGAATTTACCCAAAGAATCTCTTACTTCTGTTTTTATTTTTGAGTAATCTACTCTACCAGAATTTGGATTAATATTATCTGTAATAACTTCCTTAGCTAATTGCTTCGTTTCCATTAAAAGTTCTTGACTTTCTTTTACATAGATAAATCCTCTAGTTAGAATCTCTGGACCACCTATAATTTCTTTAGTCTTCTTATCAAGTGTACAACTAACTATAACAATACCATTAGATCCTAACATTTCTCTATCTTTTAAAACTAAATCTCCAACATCTTCCTGACTCTTACCATCAATTAAGGTATCATCTGTTGTGATATGTTCTAAATGATTTGAAAGTTTACCATTAACAAATAATGCTACGTCTCCATTTTCTTTTAAAATAATATTATCTTTACTTATTCCCATTTTCTCAGCAATCTGTCCGTTTGCATATTGATGACGATACTCACCCTCTACTGGGAAATAATATTTAGGATTCATTAGATTAATCATCATCATTAAATCTTCACTAGATGCATGATGTAATAAATGTTTTTTACTAGATAACGATACAGCATTAGCTCCTAACATTGCAACATCATCCATAATAATTGCCATTCTTTTTTCTATACCAGGATAACTTGGTTCAGTAATAAATATTGTATCTGTCTCAACCAGTTTTATATATTTGTCATACCCCTTAATAATTCTTTCAAGGTTAGCAAAAGGTTTTTCTTTCTCATCAGAAATCAAAATAACTACATCTTTATCATTAATATTACTTAAATCACCAATCTTTTCTTTTGGTAATGTTAAATATCCATCATTGATAGCTTTAGTAATCATATTTTGTAAACTTTTACCCATTAATACAATTTTACGATGTGTCTTTGAAACCTCATCAAATATTTCTTGAATTCTATAAAAATGAGCAGGCATAACAGTTGCGATAATTCTATTCTCATTTTTTTCTAACACTTCTCTAATAAATGATGAAACTCTATTACTTGGAGAAGTATGTCCAGGTCTATCTGCATAAGTAGATTCTGTAAGTAAACATAAAACCCCTTGTTTACCAACATATGCAAGTTTACCTATATCTGTCTCATAATGACCTCTCATAGTAGCATCAAAAGTAAAATCTCCAGTATAAACAATTGCTCCATCTCTAGTATATAAAACATAACATAAAGCATCAGGTATTGAATGTGTCATACTAATTGGAAAAATAGAATTTTTACCAAAACTAATCTTAGTATGTGGCTTAATTTCTTTTAATTTATATTTCTTTATCTCTGCATCTGTTAAATTATTCTTTAAAATATCTAAAGTAAGTTTAGCTCCATAAACTACAAGTTCAGGAACAAGTTCCAATAAATCAGGTACAGCTCCCATATTACTTTCATGTCCATGAGTTAAAAATACTCCCTTAACTCTCTTTCTATTTTTAATAATATAATCAAAGTTTGGAATAATATAATCTATTCCTAAATTTCTATCATTGTCGTATTTAAGTCCCGCATCAAAAATAAATATATCTTTATCTACTTCTACGACATACATATTTTTACCATTTTCGTTTAGTCCACCTAAACTAAAAATTTTAATCTTACTCATATTTTTCTCCTTTCTTTTTATTACAGTTACGAAGCTTCTACATTATATCAAAAAAAACTTAATATTTCAAATTATTCTTTTCTATATAACCAATTGCCTTTTCTAAAATATCTTTTTCTTCTGCATAAGTAATTATTTCTAATGCCCTATCTGCAGGAATAAATCCCACTTCTTGTACCTCTTCTAATTGAGGAGTTAAATTATCACTCAAACTCTTACCAATAAAGAAAATAACATCTTTCAAAACATTCTTCTTAGGACTGTAAGTAATACTCTCTCTAAAACCAGGTATAACTTCTATTTCTATACCAGTTTCTTCTAAAACTTCTCTTTTAGCAGTCTCTACTTCAACTTCTGCACCTTCTACATGTCCCTTAGGTATACCCCAATGTCCTAAATTATGATGAATTAATAAAACATGAAGTTTATCATTAATATTCTTAAACACTACTGCTCCACATGATTTCTCACGCTTTTCTACTTTAGAAACAGTAATAGCCAAAACTCCATTTTCTTCCTGTTTATCTTTAGGATAATATTTTTCTAAGTCATTAAGATACGAACTCTCATCTTCATTAGTAAGGCATTTTATACCTTTATCATCAATAACATCAGAAAAGCTATTATATTTATCTAATTCCACTACAATAGTATCAATTCTATTGTCTCTATCTGGCTCTTCACAAAATTCAATAATATCTCCAACTTTTAATTTCTTTTTTTTTGCATCATTTAATCTAGCTTCTACTGTTTTTTCTGATTTCTTTATTAAATTAAAATATTTACTTTGCAATCCCATTTTATATTCCATATATTATACCTCTATTTAGCAAACTTTTTTAATGCCTCTTTCGCAGCATTTTGTTCTGCTTCTTTTTTAGAACAACCTTCTCCAACACCAAAAACTATTCCATCTATTTTAACTTCCATTGTAAAAGTCTTATCATGAGCAGGTCCCTTTTCATCTATTAATTCATATGCTACTGTCTTTTTCTCAGTTTGAACAACCTCTTGTAAAACAGACTTATAATCATTAAAGAAAGTTACATTAGGATCTTCTATATATGGAGTTACTATATTTAAAACTGTTTTTCTAGCAGTAGCGTAACCAAGATCTAAATAAATTGCTCCCATAAGTGCTTCAAAAATATCAGAAAGAATAGCTTTTTTATATTTGCCACCTTCTTTTTCTTCACCATGTCCTACTTTTATGAACTTATACAATCCCAAATTCATTGAATACTCATATAAAGCATTTTCACAAACATAACTAGCACGTACCTTAGTCATTTCTCCTTCTGATTCATCATGATTCGAATATAAATAATCCGCAACCACTAAATCAACTACTGCATCTCCTAAAAACTCTAATCTTTCATAATCAAGCTTTGCCTTATGTTCATTTGCATAAGAAGAATGTGAAACAGCTATATTATAAAGTCTTTCATCTTTAGGTGTTATTTTTAATATTTCATATAATTCATTCATCTTTTATCACCATGATTATTATACCAAAAAACATTGATTTCGTATAGAACTAAATTATAAACTTAAGAATATATTGCAAAAATCTATAAAAATAAATTTAGTGAGGTAATTGCTATTTTAAAGAATTTATAGTAAACTTATAGTGCGGTGATGATATGAGAAAAGTCCTAATTAAAATTATAAAATTATATCAAAAAATACCAGGTTCTTTTCACTATTCATGTCGTCATATTCCAACTTGTTCTAATTATGCAATAGATGCAATTAACGAATATGGAGCAATCAAGGGAAGTTTTTTGAGTATAAAAAGAATATTAAGGTGTAATCCTCTAGGTACTAGTGGATATGATCCTTTAATAGTGAAGGAGAAGAAAAAATGAAGAAAAAATTATTTATGTTACTTATTATAGGAATACTTGCTATATCAACCACTGGTTGTCGTCAAGATGATATGGAAGATATTGATATTGCAGTTACTAATTATCCAAATGAATTTGTTGTAGAAAGATTATATGGCAAACATGCTAAAGTAAATCAAGTTTATCCAGATGGTGTTAATACAGAAAAATATCAAGTTACAAAAAGACAAAAACAAAATTATGCTGACATGGGCTTATTTGTATATACAGGATTAGTTGAAAAAGAAAGAAACTTAGCTGTTAGCTTACTTGATATTAATAAAGATTTAAAAATTATAGACACATCATATGTTTTAGAAACAGATTATTCAAACGAAGAGTTATGGTTAAATCCATCATCACTATTAATGATGGCCCAAAACGTAAGACTTGGTCTAAAAGAATATATTACTAGTACTTATTTAACAAAAGAAGTTGATGAAGCTTATAATAAATTAAAAATAGATTTATCAGAACTAGATGCTGATTACAGATTAACAGTAGAAAATACTGATAATAAAGTAATAGTTGTATCAGATTCAGCCTTAAAATTCCTAGAAAAATTCGGATTAAAAGTTATTTGCTTAGATAGTGATGCAACAGACAAAGATATCGCCGAAGTAAACACAATGGCTAAAGCTGGTACTATTAATTACATTTATACATTCAAAGAAGAAGAATTAAGTGAAAATGCTAAAACAGTTATGAAACAAAATTCAAATCTTAAGAAATTAGAATTAAATAAATTAAATGTTATCTCAGACAAAGATAGAGATGATGGTAAAGATTATATAACATTAATGAATGAAAACCTAGATACTTTAAAACAGGAATTATATCAATAGATTGCAAAAGCAATCTTTTTTTCATGAAAAAAAGTGCTAAAACTAGCACTAATCACTCTCTTTAGTAATTATTTTATTTGGTAATAAAATAACTTTACTTCTATTTTTAAAACTCATATTAGAAAGTATTTGATCTAATTTTTCTTTACTCATATTTCTTATTAGATCAACCTTATTTTCTATTACTCTATGATAATTAATTAAATCATAATATATATTACTTACAGTTGTATCAACATAGTCAATCATCTTAACTTCGTTAGCGATCCAAACTTTTTTCATTCTTTCAAAATCAGCTTCTTCAATTTGAATATTTTCTAATTCTTTTTGTACTTCATCAATAAGTAAATCTGGATTTTCAGTTTCAGAATATATTATTAAAGTTTTATAATCTTTTATACTCTCCCATTCAAAGTAAAAGTTAGTCATTAAATGTTTACTTCTTATCTTTTCTCTAAATGTTGTTGCACGTCCAAATAATAAAGTTGAAATCATTGTTAAATATAATGACAATTCAAATTCATCATCTACCCTAAAATCTTTAGTCGCAAACTTATAACCTAAACCAATCTTAGGTACTTTAATATTAGTTGAAATCTCTTGTTCCTTTATTGCTACCGTTTTTGGTTCTTTATATTCTTTAACTTTTATTGTTTCTAATCTATTCTTCTTTTGATCTAATACTTTATGTATAACATTTGAAGCACTTTTATAATCAAAATTACCTGCAATTACTATAAACATATTATTAGGATTATAGAATGTATTATAACATTTATATAACTCTTCCTTAGTTATATTAGAAACATCTTCACAACTACCAGCAATATCAATTTTATGAGGATGAACATGATATATACCCTCTCTAAGTTTATTTTCAAGCATACATTCAGGGATATCTTCATACATTTTTATCTCTTCTTGAATAATTCCCTTTTCCTTTTCTACATTTTCATCTGTAAAATAAGGTTCATTTACATAAGTAAGTAAAAACTCTAAATTCTTTTCAAATTCTTTAGTTCCATAACAAATATATTGAGTACTATCAAACGAAGTTGATGCATTAGCACCTGTTCCACTTTCAGAAAAGAATGTAAATGGATCAACACCATCTTCTTGTTCAAACATTTTATGTTCAAGAAAGTGCGCAATTCCATTAGATACAGTAATCATTTTTTTACCATCATACGGAACAAAAGTATTAGTATCGCTTCCATATCTCGTTGCGTAACTTATAAAATAGTTTTTCTTATCTTTATATGGAATCATAAATATTTCTAATCCATTATCTAAAGTTTCTGTATAATATTCCTGATCTAATCCCTTTAACTCTATCTTAATCATTTATTAACACCCTCTATACAAAATACTGTATCCATCTTTATCTTCTTCGCAACTTTAATAATATCAGACTTACTTACCTCATTCATTTTTCTTCTTCTAACATCTATATCATCAAGTCCCATTAAATCCATCATAAAATAATTTTCTATCATACTAGCTTCACTCTCAACTACACTATCAAGCGCTGTTTGAAAATATTCTTTAGCTATATTAATATCAGAATCGGTAAACTTTCCCTTCTTCATTAAATTCATTTGATCTTCAATTAAACTAACAGACTTTTTAATATTTTTTCTATCTACACCTTCTCTTATTAGTAGAATATTATCTAATTTATTTGGTACAGAAGATATTGTATAACAAAGAGAATGTTTCTCCCTAACTTCTCTAAATAACTTAGAATCAGTTCCAGAACCTAAAATTATATTATATAAGGTTAATGGATAATTTCTCTCATAATCAGTTAAGCCCACCATTCTACATCCAATAGCTAACTTTGATTGATTATTTTCTAATGTCTCAGTAATAAATTGTTTTCTTCTCCTTGGTTTTACAGAATCAACTAAATATTTTGCTTTTCTCTTTTTAAAAGTTTTAATTGGAAAATAACTCTTCATTACTTCTTCAGTCTCTTCAAAATCTATATTTCCAACAACAAAAATATCCATTAAATCTTTTTCTATCATACTCTTATAATATTTATATAAATTACTAGTATTAATACTATCCAAATCTTCTATATAACCAGTCATTCTACAAGTAGTAGGCCCTTCACTATCCATAGTCTCTAAAAGTCTAATAACACTATAGTATGAAGCATCTTCTTTTATTGTCTCAAGTGATGTCTTTGCTTGAGCCTTAACAATATCTAATGCATCTTCAGAAAATTTATTGTCCTCTACATTTGGATTATATATAACTTCTTTTAAAAACTCTAGTGCTCTCTCATAATTACCAACTTCAGTATATTTATCATTCAAAACTATCATACTAACATCTGTATTAATAAAGTTACCAATTCTTGTATTAGATGAAGAAATAGTAGTTGCATAAAGATCTTGTGACTTTATAATTAATTCTCTCTTTGTTTTATGATTTTTAGTAGATTGACTAAGTACATTACATAAAATATTTCTTATAGTTACCTCACTCTTTTTTATAGGTCTTCTAAAAGATACTTTTACTCTAATAGTTTTAAACTTATCTGTTTTTATCATATGTAATTTATATGTACCTAAATCTAATTTTCTATATTCCATAAGTTCACCTCATTCCATAGTATATCTAATTTTAATTATTTTATGATTGAATCAAGCGCAAGCTTAATCATTTCATTTAAACTTTTTTCTCTCTCTTCACTAGTTAGAGACTGCGTCTTTCCAATAATATCGACAATAGTCATAAGACTAGTTGCTTTCTTATTTAATTTCTTAGCTAAATAGAAAAGTCCAAATGCTTCCATCTCCATTGCTAAAAAAGTAACATCACTAGGGTAATTTTTAATATATTTTTCAAAGTCTACATAAGGATCAAAAATATCACTAGTAATAATATTACCAATTTTTAAATCTATATTATCGTCTTGAGCAGTTGAAATTATTTTATCATTAAGTTCACTACTAGATGAAATATAATCATAACAATCACCATCAAATGCTTTTGGAAATGATGAAAAACTATAAGATGAAGTTGCTAAAACAACGTCAAGTAATTCCATATCTTTATTAAAAGAACCACTTGTACCTATTCTAATAATCTCATCTACATCATAAATTTTAAACAATTCATAAGCATAAATTCCCATACTAGGAATCCCCATACCAGATGGGAAAACAGTAATTTTTTCACCTTTATAAAAACCTGTATATGCATACATATTTCTAACTTTATTAACAATCTTAACATCAGTTAAAAAGTTATCTGCTATATACTTAGCCCTTAAGGGATCACCTGGCATCAAAACCTTTTTCGCAATATCATTTTTTTCTGCTTCTATATGTGCTGTTGGCATATTTCTACCTTCTTTCATTCTTATTATAGCAAAGCTTTTCTATTTAAGAAAGAAAAAGAAGAATATTTTTAATATAATAACAAGCAAAAAAAGACTTTAAAGGTCTTCTATTTATTTTAATGAATTTATCTCATTTATTGATAAGTCAGTATATTTTGAAATAGACTCAACTGATATATTATCTTTTAACATATTTCTAGCTATTTCAATATTTCTCTCATTTTTTCCTTCAGATATTCCCTCAGCTTTGCCTTCTTCTCTACCTTCGGCTTTGCCTTGTGATAGCCCATCTCTATATCCTTGATCTCTTAATGCCCACTCTTTATCGTATGCTTCTCCTACTCCTCCTTCAAAACTT
>OGQT01000264.1_pt1 | contig 50515 bp, 31 predicted proteins | sample 1553261 | NCBI WGS metagenome assembly OGQT01 (sample SAMEA2579992, study PRJEB22360) | human gut metagenome | biome: human gut; feature: human-associated habitat; material: faeces | place: Denmark | collected 2008/2010
TTCTACTCCGCCCTATAAAAAGAACGTCCGCCATGTCCGGATCCAATGGGCAGAGCAGAGCCCTGCCCCTACAAACGACAATCATTTTGTATGGCAATGTCATCCATGTTTTTATACAGATAAATCATCATTTACATCCCCATTCGACAGGCATCAGGTTTGCCTCTGCAAAGCTATGCATTACGAGGGCTAATGCTATGGGTTACGCCACCTAATGCATAGCTTTAGAGAAACTGATGCATTGTCAAACGGCATGTACCGGATCGAATAGTTTCCTGCTCATCTATTTTTAACTACCGGATGAAAGCATTCATAGAGAATTGCATGTATCTTTGCAGCCGGTATAACATAAAAACAATCTGTATGTCAATCTCACGCTTTAATGCAGTGGAGAAAGCATCCAACCGAAAGGCCGTGGAAGCCATTACTCCCAATCAGAAAGTATCCGAATATTATGGTGAGAACGTCTTCAACCGGAAGGCAATGCAAAAGTATCTCTCCAAGGAAACCTACAAAGCCCTGACCCATGCCATCGACAACGGAACCCCTATCGACCGAGAAATTGCCAATCATGTGGCTGCCGGTATGCGCATGTGGGCACTGGAAAAAGGAGTCACACACTACACGCACTGGTTCCAGCCTCTGACCGACGGGACCGCTGAAAAGCACGACGCATTCGTCGAACATGACGGAAACGGAGGCATGATCGAAGAATTCAGCGGCAAGCTGCTCGCCCAGCAGGAACCGGACGCTTCCAGCTTTCCTAACGGTGGATTGCGTAACACATTCGAAGCCCGCGGCTACTCAGCCTGGGACCCTTCCTCACCTGCGTTTATCGTAGACGACACCTTGTGTATCCCGACCGTATTCATCGCCTATACCGGTGAAGCGCTGGACTACAAGACCCCGCTGATCCGCTCTATCGAAGCCCTGAACAAGGCGGCCAAAGATGTCTGTAATTATTTCAACGAAGATGTCCATAAAGTCATCACCTATTTAGGATGGGAACAGGAGTATTTCCTGGTAGACGAAGACCTCTACTCCGCCCGTCCCGACCTGTCGCTGACGGAACGTACCTTGTTGGGGCACGAAAGCGCCAAAAACCAACAGTTGGATGACCACTATTTCGGTGCCATCCCCTCCCGGGTACAAGAATTCATGAAAGATTTGGAAACAGAATGCTATAAGTTAGGCATCCCGGTCAAGACACGCCATAACGAGGTGGCTCCGAACCAGTTCGAGTTAGCACCTATTTATGAAGAATGCAACTTGGCCAACGACCATAACCAATTGTTGATGTCGGTAATGAAACGTGTTTCCCGCCGCCACAATTTCCGCGTGCTGCTCCACGAAAAGCCTTTTATGGGCGTGAACGGTTCCGGCAAGCATTGCAACTGGTCAATGGGAACCGATACAGGCATCAACCTCTTCTCTCCAGGAAAAGACCGGGAAGACAATCTGCGTTTCATCACATTCGTGGTCAATTCGCTGATGGCTGTATATAAATATAACGCTCTGCTGAAAGCCAGTATCGCTTCGGCTACCAACGCACACCGCCTGGGAGCCAATGAAGCGCCTCCCGCTATCATATCTTCTTTCTTAGGGACACAGATCACAGAAATCTTGGACAAGTTTGAAAACTGCTCCATCGAAGATGCTATCGAAGTGGACGACAAGAAACGCTTGCATCTCGGCTTCGGACAGATCCCGGAGTTGCTATTAGACAATACGGACCGCAACCGTACTTCTCCTTTTGCTTTCACAGGGAACCGTTTCGAGTTCCGTGCATTAGGTTCGTCGGCCAACTGCGGCTCAGCGATGTTGGCACTGAACTCTGCCGTTGCCTACCAGCTTCGCCAGTTCAAACAGGATGTCGAGACATTGCGTGCCGAAGGAAAAAGCAAGGAGGCCGCCATCTTTGAAGTCTTGAAAGCCTACATCAAAGAATCCAAACCGATTCGCTTCGACGGAAACGGCTACGGTGACGAATGGAAAGAAGAGGCTGCCCGCCGAGGCCTGGATTGTGAAAACAGCGTTCCGTTACAATACGATGCATACCTGAAACCGGAAGTCATCCGGATGTTTAAGGAAACCGGTGTACTGAGCGAAAAGGAGCTGGAAGCACGCAACGAAGTGAAATGGGAAATCTATATTAAAAAGGTACAGATAGAAGCTCGTGTCCTCGGTGATCTCTCGCTCAACCATATCATCCCGGTTGCCGTCCGCTACCAGTCATTGCTATTGGACAATATCACCAAGCTGAAAGAGACTTTTGGCGGATATCCGGAATATGACGATATGTCGGAAGAGCCCCGTCGCCTGGTTCGCAAGATTGCCGGACATATCTGTTCCGTCACCCGCATGGTCGACGAAATGGTGGAAGCCCGCAAAAAAGCCAACCGTATCACGGATTTGCGTACCAAAGCGATCGCTTACCACGATACCGTCGCTCCTTACTTGGATGAAATCCGCAGCCATATCGACGACCTGGAACTAATGGTCGATAACCAGATGTGGCCACTGCCGAAATACAGGGAGCTTTTGTTTATCCGATAAGACGAACGAAAACATACCTCGAAAAATAATGTTTTCACCGGTCAAGAATTGATGCCGTACCGCATTCATTCCTGACCGGTGATTTTTTATACTAAAAACAAGTATATCTACCAGATATGCTTATCTTTACGAAAATTTCAAAACAAATCACCATGAAAACACAAACATTTATTTCCACTTGCGCAATAGCAGCCACCTTGCTCCTGAGCAATTGCGGTAACAAGCAAGACACCACATCAAGCAGCAATAAGAACCAATTGCTCATTGTCGAATACAAAAATTTGAACAACCGCAAAATCGAATTGCCACTCAGTCATTTTATCGAAGATTTCCGGATCGTCCGCCTCGACAATTCCGACGAAGCCCTCTTCAAGGCGTGGACCATCACACCAAGCAATAATTATATTGGTATCCGCCAATCAGGTGCACCGTTCAAACTCTTTGATAAAGATGGAAAATTTCTCTGCGATGTCGGTAGAATCGGACAAGGTCCAGGCGAATATGAAATCAGCATTTATGACGAAATTATCGACGAAAAAGGCGGACGTATCTTCCTCGCCCCTTTTTTCGGCAAAAAGATTATGGTCTACGGATTAGACGGAAAATGGATAAAGGACATTCCACTCAAAGGACGAGTCCAGAAACCCAAAATGAGACTCAACGAAGACGGTACGCTCTCCATCGTCCATATGTCGTTCTCCGAAGCGGAGCCACTCGCCTTTTGCATTGACATGGAGGGAGAGATTGTCAAGCGACTACCTGTTTCCAAAAATATGATCGTACAGAACTTCGACGGAGAGATCTTCTCTTACCAAAACGGTGGTGAGTTTGATTTCTTCCACACGGCAAACGACACGCTTTGGACGTACAACAACACCGAAAACCGGCTTGAAGCCCGTTTCGCCATGCATTTCCCCGACCCAGACAACAAGCCGATCCACATCTATCTCAATATACCTCAAGGTATCTTCGCCAATTGTTACTATTGGGATGTCACTACAAACCAACCAGGAGAAAGTAGTACCTACTTCATCGACCGCCAGACCGGAAAAGGACAAAAGTTCGACTTGATGAACGATTTCTTCGGTAACCTCCCCGCTTCTACGAACTTCAACAAGGGATACAACATCCAAAACTTCGAACCAATGGTTTTGAAGGAAAAAATCAAAGAGCACATAGCCTCTGGGAAATGCCCGGACAAGGATAAGGAAAAACTCACATCATTTGCCGAATCACTAAATGAAAACGACAATAATTTGCTGTTTATAGGAAAGTTGAAAAAATAGAGCCGAGTATTCGTTCATCTATCCATACCGGCATGAACATCCAAAGGTTTCCTTCATCCGTAAGTGAGTAAGAAATGATTGGATAGGCTTACGGATAGAGGATTGTGGGTTATTTGGGTAAAGTTAAAAAGTTTTACTATAGAAACAATAGACACTGTCCATAAAATTGTGTAAATGAAAAGAGGGTGTCAAATATCGGTATTCATGGGACGCAGACGAGCGCAGATTAACGCAGATATATTAATTATCAACAAAATAAATCAGCGTCCGGTAATGTCAATTTGACACACTTTCTTATTTCTCACGAAAACTTTCCCCAATCCTCCGAAGATCGCGTTTAAATACCCCATTTGTTCCGGATAGACGAAGCTATTTACATATTTTCCTTGTCTACCTCCAGTCTCACGTTACTGGGATGCATTTGTAGACGTTTTTGTTGTCTGCCCATTCTGTTCCCAATTTTGTTTTCACCAACAAATTTTACAATATCCACTTTTCTGTTCTTTTTCTACTTTTTACAAAATTCCGGTTCATTCTAATCTGACATTATACTCGATGATTCGCTGTCTTCGAATCAAAACAAGAAACGTGCCCGGCAGTTCATTCGGCTATCGTCACCTTTTTGTCATCCGAATAAGAAAAGAGCAAGAAATATGACAAACCTCAACTTCCGGAGAATCGAATATTTGAAAACTCTTGCCCGGACAGGGTCGAAAAAAAACAGATTGATCGAAATAGCCCGAAACAGCTCCTTTCTCCCACGAAGACGGTCATCTTCGCCATGAGGACGGTCGTCATCGCCATGACAACCGCCTTCGTAGATAAAAACGACCGTCCTCATAGGTGATAATGACCGCCCTCGTGGCGACAAAACCCCTATTCAGGAAAGAGGAAGAGGCCTATAGTAAAAAAAATACTTCCACAAAGACAAAAAAGGCCGTTTTGCCTTAGCTGAGAAACGCTCCGCAACCTTTTTCCCTTACGCCTCTTTTCAGATGTAAAAAAACATTTTCTACAATAAGGTACTCTATCGCCTGCGGAAAACAGGCAGAAGTTGTTTTACCGAACCAGTACCGAACTCCAACCTGCTTACCAGTTCAGAAATAATGTATCATAGCAAATGCAGGAAGAACTATTGAGGCATCACTTGTAAAACATCCCTCATCTTAGCTACCGCCCGGGCCAGCAAATTCATGTAAGAATGCGACGAAATCCCCAACATATCTGCCAGTTCGTCCCACGTAAATTCTTTAATGTAATAGAAATAAACAGCGTTTTTCTGGTTAATCGTCAATTGGTCATACGCGTCCAATAGTTTTTTACTCTTTAACTTACTTTCATCGTCTTCGGCAAACAGCTTTTCCAAATCTTCATCTTCCCCCCAAGACATCGTATTCAAGACCGTCCATACTGACATCATTGGCCTTTTCCCCCAATTGGTCAAGCAATAAATTGCGAAACGAACGGTATAAATAGGCGCGGACATATTGGCAAGCCAGTAATGCTTCAGATGTAAACAATTTCACAAACAAATTTTGGATGCAATCTTCAGCCCAATCACTATCATAGCGAAATGACAAAGCATAAGACTTTAAAGGAGAATAATAGCGGTGATAAAGTTGCTCGAAAGCAACTCTATCACCGTTTCTTATCAATTCCCATAATTGTTGGTCCGAAAATGACAGATATCCAACCCCTGTCAGCCAGCAAGATCGTCCCGATGCCCTTCTTCCGGTCCAGCCACACGATTGCCGGCGTAGCCGCATTGCAGACGCTCAATTCCAACAAGGAAGGAAGCCGAAGCCGGAAGGACCGGCCGGCAGGTTTCCAACCGTACTTCCCGGCAATCGCATTCCAACAAACGGAAAGCAGACTCTCCGGGAAGAGCCTGCGGCAACCAACTTTGCGCCCTTGATATTCCGGCCAACAGGCACAAAGCAGTTATCAGTGAGAATCTATGGCTTATCTTCATTATCCGATGACAATATTCATTCTACTTTTCATTTTCCGTTAAACCGGAACCAATTGAAATCTGCGGTTCCATTTACTCCGGCTTCGCGGGTGGTAAAATTAAACAAGGCAAACCGGTTAGCCGTCCAGGGTAATCCCAACCCCATCTTCAGCACATCGCCTACAGGAGAAAAATCGACTCCGTCCAGGCTGTAATAAAAACGGGCCGTAAAATCCTTGTCCGTCACGCGTGCCTTGATCCAGAGTTTGTTTTGAGTCAGGTTATCCACCGCCGTCTCGACAATCTTTCCATCATTGCACATGACGACTTTCCTGACATTCCCCTCCTGCTGCACCGCTACATAGGCATACGGAAATTCAAACACGCCGAAACCAGCCACATTGCCATCTTTCAAACCGGAAAGATCCATCTCCACTGCCCCTTCCGAGTTCGGCCCCTGTACCCGCTGTGTCAGCGTGTTCCGGGCACTTTTGAGATCGGACGCCAGAGATGCTTTCAAACGCATATGGCCCGGACGCTCGGACAGGGACCATTTTGTAGGATCCGGATTATGGTTCCACTGCCATTGCAGCCCCAATTTCTTACCATTGAATTCATCAGTTGTTGCCGGCACTTTCACCTTATACGTCTTGCCGACATCCGGTTTACGGTACGTTATGGCATCTTTTCCGTCGATGCCCAAAACCGGCCAGCCATCCACCCATTTGACAGGCAACAGATGAGGCACACGCCCGATCGGTCCGCGGTCCTGCATGATGACAAACCACCAATCTCCATTCTTCAACTGCACCATTCCTCCCTGATGCAAACCGTTTGGCGGATAGGAACTGTCGTCCTGCAAAATCACCTTATGCTCGTAAGGCCCGTAAATATTCTTCGAACGAAGACAAACCTGCCAACCTTCCGTACCTCCGGCAGGACAGGTGATATAGTACATTCCGTTTATCTTATACACGTGCGAACCTTCCATCCCGACTTTCTTCCCGGAACCCCGGCTGTCATCCACACCTTTGTTCCAGATCTCGACCGGTTCCCCTTTGACGGATCTCACATCGGCATTCAGCTCCGTGACATACAATTTATGTTGTCCGTGCACGACATAAACCTTTCCGTCGTCATCAAACAGCAATCCCGGATCATAGAGATATTCAGGAAAGACCGTCCGTTTCCACGGTCCCTCCGGCTTCTCCGCTTCACAAACGGAGAAATGCCCTTTTTCCGTTCCCCAACCATAAGGTGTACAAAAAGCAACATAGAATTTCCCGTTATGGTGCCGGATGGAACTCGCCCACGAGCCATTCAGATAAAGATTCCCGCCTTTCAGATCATAACGGGGATCATCATCATACCGGTCTACCGCATATCCGACCATCTCCCAGTTCACCAAATCTTTAGATTTGGCTATCGGGCAACCGGGTACATAGTGCATACTGGTAGAGACGAAATAGAAATCGTCCCCTACCCGTATCACATCCGGATCGGGCCAATCGCCCCACATGATCGGATTGGTAAACGTCCCGTCGCCATTATCCGGCGTCCATACTTGCTGTGCCTCCACCGAAAGAGCACTCATTCCGAAAAGGCAACCTGCTAAAAAAACTTTTATATTCATAATGCAAATCGTTTTTACTTTCTGATTTCCGCCATATCCCGGTAAGGAGCAATCTCCACCGCCTTCAACTTAGCCCCGTTGGCTGTTTGGCGCAACCCCATCACCAGTACATTTTTCTTCCCAGATCCGAAATCGAGCCAACATTCCGGCAGATAAAACTCACGTTGCGGGCCCGCTTCCCAATGGCGGCCGATATTATGTCCGTTCAGCCACATAAACCCGTTGCCGGACGCATTGATCCGCGTCAGCCAAGGAATCCAGACACCGGCTTCCTGCTTCGGTAACTCAAACTCAATCCTGTACCAGGTGAAAAGGCCGTCCGGCCCTTCTTTCGGCTGCACGCCGTTTCCCTTCGCCGGTATTTCTCCGTTTGTATCCAACGCTACGACCTCCCAATCTCCGGACATGAACTGCGGCAAATTCCAACCTTCGGCTATTCCGGCCGCATCCACCGCACATTCCCATTCCAACGGATGCGTCAGGGCTGTCTCGGTTACGGAAAGCCCGGCTTCGCGGATACCGGCCAACTCCTCCATCGGGAAATAACCATGTGCATGGCCCAAGTTTTCATAAACGACCAATATCTCGTTTTCTCCCTCTTTCAACAGGCCGGACACATCGAAGCGGTTATCATATTCATCCGGACGTATCCGGTCGAAACAATCGCGGGTGGTCCATGACTGGGCATCGGCACGGTCGGGAAACAAACGTTCGGCCTTTTTTCCATTTACCTGGACCGACACGATGTCTCGCGTGTACATATTAAATAATAAGAAACGTTCCTTGGCTGCCTGGCCGGCGGTCAGTTGCACCTTCGAACGGTATAGACTGTAACGGAAATCATTTACCCCCAAATCAGACAAAGAAACCAAACGCGGCAATTGTACCCAACCGGCTTCGGCAAAAGCATCTTCCTTTCTTTGTACAGAAGCTATGCGAACAGGAGCCGGCAAACGGGACGGGCGCAACGGACGCATCTGTTCCCGCGGCCACCATTCCCCTTGTTTCGCCGACTTACCGGCCTGAATCACCAATACTTTCGTACCCAAAGCTGGCAGGTCATAATCGACATCTATCGGGTCTACCGTCATCATCTTGTCGTCCCCCGCATCAGAAGCAGTAATCAAGACTTTCTCTCCATGCTGGTTGATATTGTACATCGGCTCGGCCGGGCAATCCTGCTTACCCGGGATCAGGCGGGCTTTACCTTTGACCGGATTCTTCGGGTCCGTATTGTGCAAAAAGACAAAACGGGTTCCGTCGACTGCCACCCGAACACCACCGAACAATGATTTCACTCCACCTTCGACCGTACAAGGGCCACCGGCCGAGCGGACCAATTGCGGCTCGAAAGCCCGGATGAACTGCCCGATCGCCTTCGCTTCATAATACTTATCACCCAACGCTCCATTTTCGCGGATCGCAGCATTGTAGTCGTAGCTGGTAGTCATGCCACGCGCTCCCCATCCGGCAAAATGAGTCCCGCCAAAAAACATATAATAATTGATGCCGGAAGCACCTCCCAACAATGACATCAAACCTACAGCCTTAAAATGGCGTGCATCCGAATAATGGTCTTCGCTCAAACGCCCTGTGACCAAAGAGAACCATCCTCCCTGAAGCTCGGTCACGAATCCCGGTGCATCCGGCTGCGCCTTTTTCAGGTTGCTCATGCGATAAGCACAATCAGGGGCGGAAGAAAGGCCGACATAATAATTGTCGCTATCGAACACCTGAGACAATTCCGGGTCCCGGCTGCTACGACACTCATTCGTCAGACAAGTAAAGACCGGAATATCCAACCCACTCTTACGAACAGAACCATAAAGGGCTTTCAACAGTTTTTCCTTTCCGTCACAGCCATGATGATTGTATTCGTTCTCGATCTGAATCAAAATAATACCCTTATCACCAACCGGCTTACGTGTGATCTGCTCGTCCGCCACAGCTTTACAAACAGCATCGAACCAATGCTGCGACCAGCGGATATGCCGCTCGTCCGCACTTCTCAGCCAGAAATCATCTACACTTTCTGGACGATACTTAGCCAGCCAACGCGGATAACCACCTCCCGAATATTCGGCACAAATAAAAGGTCCCGGACGGACGATCGTATAAAAACCGTATTCTTCCTGCGCCATCTTCAACCACCGTTTCAGATCGGAAAAATCGAAATGAGTCGTATCGTCCAGGCTAAGCGGCATAGTCCTTTCATGCCAGTTCCAAGGAACATAAGTCTCGACCGTATTAAATCCGGCCTCCTTGATCTGGCGAAAACGATCTTTCCACAATTCCTCCGGACAACGGAAATAATGAAAGGCCGCACTATAAACAAACACATCTTTTCCTTCGATCGTCATACACGAACCGTCATAGCGGACGCGTTCAGGATGCACAAACTTCTTCTGCGCAAAAGATAACTGGCTAATAAGAACCATTAAAGCAAACAATAAGCTTCTCAAGATATACTCCATATTCATCTATTAAGATTTATAACATTTCCACAGTAAAGCGATACGTCAGCGAACCTTCATTCCACATGCTGAAATTCGTACCCCAAAGATTGTTGCTCAAGTTAAAATGAACACCGCCACGCTTATCCGGATACCGGGTCGAATAGTTGAGACCTCTCGCTTCCCCCACATTGACCAGGAAAGCGGCCTCGCTCCAGATACGGACCGTTCCGCCGGAAGTGATCAGATCGACATAGCGGTCTATGCCGTGCTGTTGCCGGTTCCCTTTCTCCACCACATCGAGCAAGTCGACCGCCGCCCCCGTTTTCTCGGCAACGAGCGAGACGATATCGTCCGTATTGAACGAGAGCCAATAGGCTTCGGGGAGGCGGACGGCCGGTTTATTGAATACGGTCAGTTCTATTTCCGCTCTTTTCCCGTTCTTGTAATCCAAGCAGTTCACGATCATTTTCTCTGGATACACACGTTCATCCACACCTTCCTGCCGGGGAAAAGACAGTTCATAGAGCGTGCGTGTCCCTTTCTTCTCCTTCTGCACTTCCCGTTTTACGACTTGCGCCGGCAACGAGACACTGACAGCCTTCGAACGGTCCAATCCGGTTTTACCCAGATCATCCAGCGCCCAACCATAACGGGCACGCAGATAATTATCCAGAAAACGATCATAGTCATGGCTGTCATACATCTGGTAAAACAGACCTTCCACTTTTAATTTATCATTTTTCAGCAAAGAGAGTTTCCAAGGTTCGGGCTGCACATCAACTTTCTTTTTCGAGAAAGCCGGCAAAACGGGAGAATCGATTTCCTTCATCTTAGCCAATGCCTCCTCTTGCAAAGATCCGGGCAAGCAATCGATCGCTTCATAAATATACCAGTCGATCTCCTTCCAGGACCTTTCGACTTTCCGGAACGGTTCGGTCGGACGGGCGGCAAGAAACAGATCCATGTCATATTTGTCCCAATTCCGGAGATGAGTCTTGATATCCATCCCTTGCGTATGTTCGGCAATCAGTCCGAGTTCCACGGCGAAGTTCAAAGACTCGTCACTTCCACGTTCCAGTTTTTTCTCCTTCAGCCATTTCGAATAAAGGGAAGAGAGCGCCCTGAATTTCGCCATCCGTACGGGAGCACTTCCATATCCATAGATCCAAGTATCCCCAATCTCGGAAGTCACGACAGGCAGCGACGCCTTCATGTCCAATAGCTCCTGTGCAATTTCATTAAAGGAAGCAGCTACCAGCTGCGCATGGGGATAACGTTTATGCAGATTGGCGTAAATCTCTTTTACCTTTTCATACGAATGCGGTCCGTGATTATCACCGGTAAAGTTGACCGATATAGCCGTCTTCCCTCCCGGCAACACATTGTCGGAACCATAATCCTGCTGGTAAACCAATATCAGTTCGTTCCCCTCCGGGTCCCTCCACCGGCAAAATTCAGGAACAGCCGGTATAGGAGATGCCGAGTTCACTCCGATATGAAGGAAACGGATACCGGCGCGATTCATCGGGGCAATGATGCTTCGGGTATGCCCCGGAACATCCGTCATCTTGGCGGCTATCGTCTTTTTGCCGTATTTCCTGTCCAGCTTATGTGCAAGCAACAAATTGGTTTCCAGCAAATCCAGATTCATCGACTCGGTTTCCACCGTATAGGGAACACCATTCCAGACAATGTCTCCCTGCCGGATCGCCTTTTCCAAGCGTTCCACGTCGCGGTCAGAAGCCGTTTGAAGATATTTCCAAATCAACCAGGAACCGGTTGTCCAGACATATCGTTCACCGGAACGGTCCGCCCTCAACTTTTCCGCCACATCCAGTGCTTTCGGAATAAACTCATCGACATAGCGTTTTTCTACAAGCGAGCTCAGATCGGTGAACCCGACATCGAGGTGTGTCTTAAATATGACATAGACTTTCGAGACCTCTTCGTTCGCTTGTGCATGCCCGGCACTTATCGCCAGGCAGCAGCACAATAGAATTAATAACAATTTAATAAGAGAAGTTTTCATGGTATTTGATTTCAACTATCGCTACTTATTGTAAATAATACAAGATCAAGGCGACAAAAATAGCAGATTCAGCCAGATATCACCTTATCTTTTATTACTATTTATTTGGACAATCTTTCGACCTCCGCCCAAATAAAGACAGATAGCCCGCTTGCTTCCGGGTCAATCCCGCTCAACAAAAGTTTTTCAAAAACACTCCTTCCTCCTAATGTATCATTTCTTGGCAGGTGTAAGTACGGAAGCCGGTACGTCATCTCCCGTTTTCACTTCGTTGACCCTGGCATACCTCTGCACATAATCACCTTGGCAGATGATCAAACTGTCTGACGTCAACTTTTCGATTGTCCAAGTATCAGAGAAAGGCAATGTTTGTCGATTCCCGATGCTGTTTCCGGTCAGGACCAACTGGTTCCCCTTCTTTTCCCACGTCTCATATTGAAGGGTCGCCATGTTGATAGACGAGGCTTTGCCACCGGCCTTTATTCTGATTCCCTGAGACATCTGCTCCATTCCCGGAACCGGCTGTACCCATGCCCCTTCAATACTTGCTCCATTACAAGCCGTCAATAAAACGGCCACCATCACTCCGCTTACGCTCTTTGCTAACATTTTTACATTCATAATTCAACTCTCTAAATTCTTGTGTCAATTATATTTTTACTTTATTTCCAGATTTGGCATTTCGGGTTTAATTATTGAGACAGAAAGAAAGTCCTTCATCCATAGGCGAATAAGAGACAACCTAATAAGCTTACGGATGAAGGATTGAAGGATTATTTTGGGGAAAGTTTTGTGGAACGAGTCGTAGAGAATGTGAACCATTCTAGGTTCATCAGATCCTCATTCCCTATCCCAGCCGGTTCTGCTGCTTTAAAGACCAAAACCAACGCATGTTTACCTGTAACCGATTTGATATCGGTTTCATGGATAGCATAAGCTATCTCACCATTCATTGCCTCCAGGTCACAGACTCCGAGCAACTCGCCCTCCGGACTATCCAACCGGATTTCGATCTTCGCTTTCTTGTTCTTATCCCAAGTCTTACAAATAAAACGATCCACATCCGTACCGGTAAAATCGTAATATTTCCAATAAGCATGATCGCCATCACGGATAGACGACAAATACTCTACCGGAACATCATTGTCCGGCCTACGTACAGCAACCGCCACATGACCGGACAACAAGCAAGCCCTGGCCGCATCCATCCGGTAGGACGGAGAGATCGGACCGCCAATGCCTTGTGTTGTCATTTCCACTTCCGGTATCGTGCCATCCGGATTAAAAGTGATGGGTTCCAAGCAGGCTTTCCGCATGGTTCCAGTCTCTGTCGCATGGGTAGGACGATGATAAGCGATATACCATTGTCCGTTGATTTCAGTGATACAGCCGTGATTGTTCACCAAGTTACGGTCGCTTCCCCAATTGTCTATAATCACTCCCCTATAAGTATAAGGTCCCAGAGGAGAAGTGGCTGTCGCACACAAGGCAGAGTGTACCACATTTGAACTTCCAATGCCGAGAATGGCTACCATAGATCAAATAATAGATACCATTCCTTTTTCGAACAGAGCTTCCTTCGTTGAAGAAATGCGTTTTATAAGTCAATAAACTATCATGGACAGCCCCTTCGATAGAAAGCATATCCTTGCTTAACTTTGCACCTCTGACATGCCATTGCCCCCAAAACAGATAAGCCTGCCCGTCATCATCGACAAAAATCGAAGGATCTATGCCTGAAATTCCCTTAATCGCTTTTCCCTCTTTGAACGGGCCATAAGGTGAAGAAGCAACAGCTACCCCTTCGTTTTCACCATCAGCTGCCAAACAATAATAAAGGTAATATTTCCCATTATGATAAATGCAATCCGGAGCATAAAGGATCTTGTCCGTATAATCCGTCTGCTTTCCCGGTCCTTTCGTAGCAAAAGAAAATTGTTCCACATGCCAGTCTACCAAATCTGAAGAAGAGAGCACGTTATAGGAGTTTGAGCACCAACTGTTACCAGGTTCGTCACGCGAACCATAAACATATATCCGTCCATCAGGCATCTGCCTGACCTCCGGATCAGCAATGAACACACCCGGAGGAGCAATCGGATTGAGTGCCCGATGGGTAGTAACAGGAACGGGATTTTCTCCTTTTTCAGGCAAATTTCCTTTTTTGCCGGATTGACATCCGACCAATAAGCCTGCAATAAGCAAGCTACCGGCCTTTAAATAGAAATTCATATGCATATTAAAGTTTATATAAAAGGCTTCCGCAAGTTTTTACAAAAAAGTACGCATATTCTCATGTAAGATCTTGCGAAAATCAGTTGTTTTTAGAATTAGCGATTCAGTAGTTTCACATCAATAACCTGTCTTCCATCGATGGAGATGCGTTCTTCTTGGTATTTGTCACCACCAACCACCAAAATATCGGTTGACATAGCTTTGATGGAATAAGTTCCTACTGCATCGGTTGTAGTCTGCTTGTCACCCACTTTCACTATTACCCCCGGAAGCAAGTTGGCCTGCACGTCGCGAACAGTACCTCTTACTACCACTGGAACAGCGGTAATGTTTTTGTCCGTAATGTCCTTCTTTTCCCTGTCTTTCATTGTAAGGATCTGCTTCATGGAAGCACGGTCTACGGTTATCACTTTCTTGATGCGGATATCATCGGAAGCACGGCCTATCTGAAGTTCGAAAGTCCCCGGCTCTACCACTTTCTTCATCTCGCGATTATAGAGGGCAAGTTCTGAAACAGGAATGGATATTTTCACTTCTTCAGTAGCTCCTTTCTTGATCATAACCTTGGCGAATCCTTTGAGTTCCTGTATCGGAGTAACAATGCTGGAAACCACATCGCGCACATAGACTTGAGGCACTTCCATGCCATCGCGTTCACCAGTGTTGCGAATGGATACGATCACTTCGATAATATCCTTTTGCCCATAATCTTCCTTGGAAGTTGTGGCCGAAAGATATTCAAAGTCAGTATAACTCAATCCATGTCCGAATGCCCACAAAGATTGGGGAGAAGAGAACACATAATCCTTACCCGGTTTATTTTTCTCACCCGGACGACGATAGAAACCTTTGTCGGTGGGCAGGTAATTGTAAAAGCAAGGCAGATGTCCCACACTTTTCGGGAAAGAATAGTTCAGGTGTCCCGACGGGTTCACGTCACCAGCAATCACGTTAGCGAGAGCCGTGCCTCCCTCTTCGCCGGGATACCATTGTACAAGGATACCCGGTATGTTTTCCTTAATCCAAGGCATGGCAAACGGCTTGCCTGAAAGCAATACTACAATTACCGGTTTTCCGGTTCCGCTCACCGCTTTCACCAAGTCTTCCTGCACACCGGTCAAGGTCAGATCACTCAAGTCAAACCCTTCACCACAAGTGGCATTGCTGTAATCGCGAGCCAAAGAGGCACTGGCAGAACCTACCACCACAATACTGACATCACTATTTAGGGCAGCCTTTATGGCATCGTCGAACCCTTCTTTATTGTCGGTCACCAAGTCGCAACCTTTGGCGTAGTTCAGTCTTATGCGGTTGCCACACTTCTTCTTCAATGCTTCCAGCAGTGTAACACCGTCTTTGTTATCACGGCTCCAGGTATAGTCGCCGAATTGCACTTGGTCTGCATTCGGCCCAATAACGGCAATGGATTTCAACTTACCTATTTGCAGTGGCAAAATATTGTTTTCGTTCTTCATCAGTACGATAGACTCCTCAGCAATCTTACGTGCCAATGCTATATGTTTTTTCTTATGTACCGTTTTATCATAATCACCTTCGCCCACGTTACGTTCAAAGAGTCCCATAGCAAATTTGGCTCTAAGAATGCGGCTTACAGCCAAATCAATATATTTTTCACTTAATATGTCATTCTCCACCAGCTGCTTTAATTCACCATAACTATTGTCAGAAGCTTCGGCGTCCAGTCCGGCAACGAGTGCCTGCATAGCAGCATCGGCACTGTTTTGGGCTGTCTTGTGGAAGTAGTCCAACATACCTATCGCACCCCAGTCAGAATAGACATATCCTTTGAATCCCCATTGGTTGCGAAGCAATTCGGTCATCAAATAAGAAGAAGACGAATTGGGTTCATGATTCCAAGAGTTGTATGAAGACATCACCGACCAAGGGTTGGTTTCCTTCACTACCGTTTCAAACGGTTTGAGGAAAACGGAGAGCAAGTCACGCTGTCCGCACGATACCGACGCCAAATTCAGCCCACCCTGTGGTTCGGCATGTGCACCGAAGTGCTTGATCATGGGTGACACGCCATTTTCCAAATATCCTTTTACCTGAGACACGCCCATGCGTGAAACCAAAAAGGGGTCTTCGCCGAAGCATTCTTCCACGCGTCCCCATCGCAAGTCGCGACATACATCAATCACCGGAGTCAACGATTGGGTAATGCCTTGCACTGACAGCTCGGCAGCAATGGCAGAAGTCATTTGGTATGCCAAATCAGTGTTGAACGTACTTCCTAACGCAATGGCTTGCGGGAAGACAGTAGAACCGTCATGCACCGATCCGTGCAATGATTCGGTCAAGGTAAAAAGAGGAATTCCCAACCGAGTTTTCTCACGCATGTATTTCTGTGCCTCTATCATTAATTGGCGACATTCCTTTCCCGGAATCGTAATGGCTTCTATAAAGCCCATACTGCGTCCTTGGATCATCTTGTCCAATTTCTCTTTATCTATGTTGCCATCCTTGTCTACGATGGAATAAGCATGGATATGGCGCATTTGCGCGATTTTTTCATCCAATGTCATCCGCTTCACAAGATCCTGCACTCTAACTTCAATGGGTAAAGAGGCATCTTTATATTTCATGGCCTCTTGTGCCTTTCCCGTAACAGTTGCGACAAATAGTGCTGCGACCAAAAATGCTTTTATTTTCATTGTATCTTTATTTTTTATTTGAAATAACTTGTCTCAATTTAATGATCTTATCCACTTTCATCCCGTTTGCCGCAGTAGCATGCAGGGATAGCTTCTTGCCTTTCCCTGTGCTTACCAAGAAAGAGGCTACTCCACTTTCCGTCTTGAAACTGCATGGCCCTGCTATTTCTCCACCTTCCACTTCAAGATTGACCTCTGTCCCGTTGAGCAGGCAAGGAGCACCTTTCTTATCCAACAAGCATACATATATGATTAGCAAATCGTCCGTTGAAGCAGGTACCCCGCTTTCAAAGTATTCAATGTGCAATTTGGCTGGCTCACCAGGAGTGCGTACCACATATTCGGATACTTTCTTCCCGTTTTGGTAACCTATTGCTTTCAGTTCTCCTTTTTCCATCGGCACATTGGCGAAAGTGAAAGGAGGGAAAGCCAGGTTTTTACAATTGCCACCATCTGCACGAGGCACGTATTTGGTATCGGGACCATTGTCCGGACGGCGACGCTCCAATCTTTTGCCGTTCAACCGCAACTCCACTTCTTCGACATTGCCAAACACCAATACGTTATCCGTCATTTCTTCGTTACGGAAGTCGGTTACAAAAAGCTCGTATGGCATCTTTCCTTCCGGGATAGGAGAACCTGGAGCAACTTGGCTACGGAAGAAATGCAGACTGAATTTGGGCAGACGGAACATATCGGCTACACCGCTATAGCAGATATTGTCGCAGCATCCGCGGTTATAGTCATACATACTCCACACTGCATCGCCTATCGTCCAAGGGTAAAGCGTCCGGTTGAGGTTATGCTCCCATTGCGCATTCCAGGCATTCTGGAGCAGAGCCTTGCGCCCGTCTCCGCGAGTGATACGGGTTGTGCTGTAATGACCTCCAAATTCGAAATCGTAATATTCACGTATAAAGCCGGGCTTTGTCCCATCATTGGGCCGGGAGAAGGAAGCATCGTCCCAATCATTGTAACCGATGTCAAATCCATGATAACCGTACATGTCTCCCGAGGTGAAACATTGGTCGCCGGGGAATTCTTCGTGGGTTACCCGTATCGCTTCATCTTTCCAAGCAGAAGGAGGCCACGACTCGTTCAAGGTCGTTTCCCACATCACGATAGAGGGATGGTTACGGTCCCGGCGAATCATTTCGCGGACATTGGTATAGGTCAGTTCCTTGAATACCTCATTTTTGTTAAAGAACTGCCAACCCGGAATAGGTTCAATGGCAAGCAATCCCAGTTCGTCGCAGGCATCCAATACGGAAGGAGCTTGCGGATAATGCCCCAAACGTACGATATTGAAACCGTTATTGCGTATCTGGTACATATCCCGGTATTGTGCATTGTCCGAAATGGCATTGCCTACGTATGGGTATTCCATATGGCGGTTGCTTCCCACTAACCGAAGTGGTTTACCATTGATAACGAATCCCTTCTCACGTGTGATTTCCAAGTGCCGGATGCCGATACGTGTTGTTTCGCTGTCCATCTGTTCCCCGTCTGCATATACATCGGTTTGCAACAGATAGAGATTGGGGTTATCGGGATGCCATAAACGGGGAGTTATGACCGTCATGACTCCGCTAAAAGTTCCTTCCGTGCCTGCTCGCAAGTTCATCGATTGTTCCATTGTGCATACAGCTTCACCCTTTCCTTTCTGTTTGCTCCAATTATATAAGGTGTGTTTTACTTCCACTTCCTTACTCGCTGACAGATTATTGGCAACTTCCACTTGCACCTTCACTTCAGCTTCTTGCTGGCTTACTTTGGGATAAGTCACAAAAATACCTCCACCAGCCGTTTGATTAGCCAAAGCTGGGTGAGTGACATGAATCGGTGATTTTGCTATCAGGTTCACATTTCTGTAAATACCGCCATAATAACAAAAATCAAGTGTATTCAATGGTTTGCCAGGGGGAATCAAAGGATTATCCCGATTGTCCAAACGTACTAAGATTTCATTCTCTTTGTCTGCACTCAGCCGTCCGGTGAGATCCACGACAAACGGTGTGTATCCACCGGCATGTTGCATCAAATGTTCTCCATTAACCCATACGTCGGCCAATTGCATAGCGCCTTCAAACTCTAACCAAAGAGTGTTGGCCGCTTCTTCTTGATTAACAGATAGAAGCTTCTTGTAATAACAAACTCCCTGCCATTGATGCAGTACGGTTAAATCTTCAATAAAAGGAGTGTGAGGGAGACTTATGCTTGTCCATTCATTCTGTCGCAACAAAGCAAATTCAACCTTCAATGTATCTTCCGGAACACGCAATTCATTTGCGGATTCACTTACATGCTCAACATTGTATTGCGCAAACCAATCTGTTCCTTGGTTTTTAACTTCACCCATCCGCACTTGTTTGGATAAGCGCTGGAACATCCAGTTATCATTAATCAGACGCTTCTGAGACGAAACTTTTTGTGCGTAAAGCCCGGTACAAAAGCATATCGCCATCAATAAAAGAACGATTCGTTTCATACATTTATATTTTAAATATTCCACATAATCAGTCATCATATTTCTATATCCACCACCGCTTTTTCCAAGTCCTTCGATTCGATTGTCAGACGGATCGGTTTGTGTCCGCCACGTTTCGCCTTGACGATGGCCAAGAATAAACCGTTGAAGGCCGGGCGGGTAGGTTCTGAAAAGGTGATCAGACAAGTCGGGTCACCATTGTCCGTTGCCACAATCTCCCCGTCACCCGTCAAACTACAAGAAATAACAGGCTCGGCTGTCGGCACGGCACGCCCTTCCCTATCGACCAGCGATACCGTCACAAAAACAAGGTCTTCTCCATCCGCTTTGATCCTCTTCTTGTCAGCCACGGCCTTCAATGCAACGGCTTGTCCCGTAGTCCGGACAAATGTTTCCGCCCATTTACGGCCTTGCTTATAGGCGATTGCTTTCAGTTCACCGGGTTCATACACCACACTATCCCAACGAAAACGATATTCATACGGTTTCCTTTCCTTCTTCCCCAACGATTTTCCATTCAAAAACAGCTCGACAACATCGCCTGTACTATAAACAAACACCGGAGTAACCTCCCCAACCCTATCTGGGAAATTCCAGTGCGGAAGGATATGTACCATCGGCGTATCGGGCATCCAACGGGATTTATATAAGTAGTAGCGGTCTTTCGGGAAACCGGCCAAATCGACAATACCAAAGTAGCTGCTACGCGATGTCGGGCGGTTACGTTCTATCCGAGCCAACTCTTCACGCTGTTTCTGCAACTCTTCTTCCGTCATGGCAGCTGAATGATTGAGCAGAACGCTGGCATCGCTATTGAAAGGAGTGGGCTCGCCCAAATAGTCAAAACCCGTCCAAACAAATTCTCCGCAAATACCCGGATATTTATCCAAAGCGGCAAATTCCCAATCGGGTAATCCGCCCCATCCGGGTTCCGTCAAATCATACGAATCTACATGAAACTTACGTGGAAAGTATTCCCCTCTCGAACTCATCGTCGAACTGGATTCACTCGAATAGCCCGAAAGATGTTCGTGTCCTTTCTTATTCAGGAACTCACAATAAAAATCAGGTCCGCCATACACGCCTGCTGCGTAATTCATGCCATGTACATCCACCTGCAACTCCGTCCCGTTCATCGCCGACTTGCTGGGATAAGAGGCGCCGAACGTCGCCGGACGAGTCGTATCGAAACGGTGTACCACCTCTGTCAGATGTCGGGCAACGCCTGTTTCCGGTTTATACTGCTCGTACACCTCATTACCGGTACTCCACATAATGACCGACGGGTGATTTCGATCGCGGCAAACCAACATCTCTATATCTTTCTCGTGCCACTCATCAAAAAGAGAACTATAGTCATCTTCATTCTTTCCATGCCGCCAACAATCAAACATCTCATCCATCACAAGGAATCCCAACTTGTCAGCCAACTCCAACAACTCCGGAGCAGGCGGATTGTGCGAAGTACGCAACGCATTACAGCCAAAACTCTTCAAAATCCGCAACTGACGTTCCAACGCGACCTTGTTCACCGCCGCCCCCAATGCACCTAAATCATGGTGATTGCAAGTGCCATTGATGGGTACCCGTTTCTCATTCAGCAAAAAGCCATTATCGTGTGTAAATTGAATGGTACGAAAACCGAAAGGAGTCTCATAAACATCCACCAACTTGTTTTTGGCATATACGGAAACACAAGCCATATACCGATTTGTGTGTTCCAAATCCCATCTTTTCGGAGATTCTACACGCAAAGAGACCGAATCCACAACCGTCGATGCAGCATTCAACGCAATCGGACGTTTGCTCGTCGAAGCTACCCTCTTCCCAATCACGTCATGGGCATCCAATTCATAAATATCAACCGTATAGTGTCCGGCAACCGCCTGTTGCCTATTATTGTCAATTTCTACACGAACAGAAGCCATCGCATAATCGTCCGTTATTTCGGGAGTTGTCACAAAAACGCCCCAATGTGCCACATGGACCGGCTCTGTTTTCACCAGCCGGACATGCCGATAGATGCCAGCTCCCGGGTACCAACGCGCTCCGAACTTTTCCGTATTCAGTCGAACCGCCACCACATTATCCTCTCCAAAACGGACATACGGTGTCAAATCCACCCGGAAAGAGCTGTAGCCAAAAGGACGCCCACCGACTTCTTGCCCGTTCAACCACACTTCGGCATTCGCCATCGCTCCGTCGAAATCCAGATAGAACCGCTTCTTTTTATCCTTGGCCGAAACATCAAAGTGTTTACGATACCAGCCTATTCCCTTCCAAGGCAGTTTTCCGGTGAACCCTTCCAAATCAATACGAAAAGGGCCTTCTATGCCCCAGTCATGCGGAACATCCAACTTCCGCCACCCTGTATCGTCTGTTCCATACGCTTCCAGCGAATCCGGTTCAGGCAAACGTGTCCCGTCTGCCTGCAAGCCGAATCGTGCAAAACGCCAATCCCGGTCAAAGTTCGAAACTTCCCGTTGCCCCCAAGCCGATAATCCCAGCAAGTTCAAACAGGTTATTACAAAAAAAATGATATGTTTCATATTTCTCTTTTCTCTATGTTTAATTGCTAAACCAAGAAGAGCCATATTAAACCCTACTTTCGAGTAATAATATGGCTCTCCGTCATTGAACCTACATCAAGAAAATGGTTAACGCAACCACCACTTATCTTCCTGCTGCTTGATGTTTTCATTCTGGTCGATAGACTCTTGAGGAATAGGCCAGAAATAACGGCCTTCGCCTTCTGCCCAAATACGTTGTTCGAATACGAGCGGATTGTCGTGTTTCTGCGTTTCCTCGTTCCAACGTTTCCACCCATAAGCCGGACCGTTCAGGACTTCTGGCGCAATCCCCCAACGTATAATATCGTAGTAACGCAATCCTTCGAAAGCCGTCTCGACACGACGTTCGTGACGCACTTTGGCAATCATATCGCTCTGGCTGGTCACAGCCGGATACTCGGGCATTTCGGCACGATTACGGATATCGTTGATCAGAGCCAAGGCTTCGCCTAAGTTTTCATTCAACTCGATCAGTGCTTCAGCTCTCATCAACAACACATCTGCATAACGGAAAATCGTGATATTCTTATGGCCTAACCAACGATCCGGTTCCTCCCCTTCCAAATCTGTCCATTTGGTCAATAAGAACCCGGTACTTACAGGCTCTTTTCCGATGTAGTCACGGCTATCGGGGTCTTCCACGCCATAGCGCGAATCCACCTTGCCGCCTTTGATCCATTCCCATCCCGGATGGATGATGGTTGATTTCAGACGGGGATCACGGAACTCATATTCGCCATAGCTCAACATACCGGCTTGGTCCAAAGCGGCACGTTCGGCAACATGGGAACAATTCAACGCTTCACATTGCTCATAGGGATGGCCTTCGATACATTCGTATTCATCCACTATATCTTGCAAAGGAAGCAAACCCTTCCAGCCGCAATAGACAGAAGAAGGATAAGACAGGTTGTTGTTCAAGTTGTGTGTCTTCAACGAAGGGAAATACTGGCGTTCGAAAATCACCTCGTTGTTATTCCCATCTGCCTGCGGACGGAACAGTTCTTCGTAGCTACGCTTTTTTGGATCGCCATCGTAGGCGCGGTATAAACCATAACGGCCACCGTCAATGATGGCTTGAGTAGCCGTCAGTACTCTTTTATAAAGATCTTCTGTCGATTCTTTGCTGTTCTTCAAGAAGCTGATATATTTCGATTTGGCCGCTTCGTGTAAAGAGATGCGGGCAATCATAGCATTCACCACATCCTCGGTAACACGACCTGATTCGAAATTAGGCGCTTTCTTGATGTCCACCAAACATTCTTCCAATTCACTGATTACAAAATCATACACATCAGCACGAGGAGCACGCGTCAGCGCACGCGATTCTTCCACGGTCAATACTTTATCCACCAAAGGCACATCGCCAAAGAAAAAAAGCATATCATAGTAGTTCAACGCACGAATGAAACGGACCTCAGCACGCATATGGGCATATTCATCCGGCTTCAAATACTCTTTAGAAAGCTCCAACCCTTGAATCACATAGTTCATCTTAGCAATGGCTTCGTACTTCCATTCATCTTTCAGACCACGAGAGGTGGGTCTCAAATCGCCATTGGCAAAATGTTCTACCCCCCACCATGTCGAGTTGTCGGTCCAAGCGTCACGGAAAGCGATGATGTTGTCGCCATCGCCTTGGTAAACGTAATCGTAGCATCCGTCCACCATCATTTTAGTCTGCTGCTCGTTCTTCCACCAGGCATCTTCTGTAATTTGATCCAACGGAGGAGTAGTCAGGAAGTCTTCACATCCTGTCAAGGCAACCGTACAAAGTGTTGCCATCATAATATGTTTTAAAGTATTCATTACACTATCTTTTTTTCAATTAAAACTGTAGATTCAAACCGAATGAGTAAGTTCTTGACAATGGATACGTAAACGCATCGAGTGTTTCAGGATCGTATCCGGGAGTAAAATTACTGATAGTAAACAGGTTGTTTGCCGAAAAGTACAGGCGGATATTGGAGAATCCTGTGTTCTTCAACAAATCGCTCGAGAAGTTATAACCAACCTGCAAGTTCTTCATACGCAAATAACCGGCGTTGATCATCCAATAATCGGATGTCATGTGATTGAATCCCAACGAGCTTGTCGCTTCCAACAAACGTGGATATTTAGCGTCGCGATTGTCTTCCGTCCAATAGTCCAACTGATGTTCGAAGGCCGGTCCCTTACCCTGATCTGACAAAGGACGGATGCTCGGGCCGTTCAATATATAATTGCGCTTGCCAACACCTTGGAAAAATACACTGAAGTCGAATCCTTTCCATGCACCATTCAACGTGATACCGAACAAATAGTGAGGATCACGATCACCCAGAACCACACGGTCGTCTGCATCGATCACACCATCATCGTTCTGGTCTTTGTACTTCACATCACCCGGTTTTGTGTAACGACGAGTATATACAGGAGAGTTATCGACTTCTTCCTGTGTTTGGAACAAGCCCAAAGTCTCATAACCATAATAAGAGTTCATGGCTATGCCTTCAGCCGTATAACCATCCTTCCAAGGACTGGTTCCACCTAAGTCTTTTACTTCGTTTTCGTTATTTGACAAATTAGCTTGTACTCCATATCTGAATTCACCGATCTTGTCGTTCCAGCTCAACTCCAGTTCCCAACCATTGTTCTGCACTTCGCCAATATTCACATTGGGCTTGCCAAAACCATATTCCAAAGGAACGGGAAGACCGATCAAGATGTCTTTGGTATTTTTGATATAATAGTCGAATGTCACCCCAAAACGGCTATCCAACATACGGGCATCAAAACCGAAGTCAAGCATGGAAGTCTTCTCCCAACCCAATTCAGTGTTTCCCAATCCATTTAAATAAGCCGACAGGATATATTGATTACCCAAAGCGGCATTTCCAAAACCGATAGTAGTGTAGCTCGGATAGAGACCAATACCGGTAGTAGCACCTGTCAACCCCCAAGAAGCGCGAATCTTCAAATCATTCAGGAAATCTTGTGTTTTTTCCATGAAACTTTCGCTGCTGATACGCCATGCAGCCGAAACGGAAGGGAAGGTTGACCAGCGATGACCGCTCGCCAAACGAGAAGATCCATCTGAACGCATCTTCAACGAAAGCAGGTACTTACTGGCATAGTCATAGTTCACGCTACCGATGAAAGAAGCAATGGCCCAATGAGTAGCCGTACCATAGTTTGACCAGTTTTCTTTCGAACCGGCATTGAGGACATGCAGGATATCGGTCGGGAATCCGTCACGATAAGCCCCCATGTTATCCCACTTTTCATTTTCCTGTTGATAACCGGCCAAGATATCCAAATTGTGTTCACCGAATTTTTTCTGGTAAGTAAGCAATGCCTGCAAGTTATAGTATTGGTTAAAGGAACGTCCTTCGTCCAATGCGTTTTTCCCCATATACGTTATCTCTTGCGTGTCAAAATTGTTATAGCCTACCTGGCGGTGGAAAGTCGTCGATTTTCCAAACTTATAGTTCACGTTGGCAATACCCTGGAACTTCAAACCGTCCCAAATGTCATAGGTCAGCTTGAATGTACCCGAAGCGTCATGGGTGTCATTCAAATCATGGCCTTTCTGATGCAAATCAGCCATAGGGTTGACTACGGATTTGGAGTTCATGGCATAGCTTCCATCGGTATAGTAAGCGATGTCGGTTGGGTTCATTTTGTACACATCGTTAATGATGCCACCTATACCACTGACTTCATCCCTTTGTCTTAAGATGTAACGCAAGTCAAATGCCAAGCTCAACTTCTTTGTAAGCTGAGCATCAATATTCGAACGGACATTGTACACCTTATGTTGCGATTCAGGCAACGCACCTGTCTGATAGTCCATACCGGCACTCAAAAAGTACTTCACATTCTCAGCACCACCGTTAGCTGAGATAGAGTGACGAGTAGTAATACTGTTTTCAAACATCAAATCCACCCAGTCCGTATTGCCATAGTGGTTCCGATCTGACCCATCGGCATATTTACGTATTTGTTCTTCACTATAATATTGGTTTTTACCGGCTTCCGGCTTCAAATTATACATAGCTTCATTACGCATACGGGCATATTGTGCCGAGCTGACCATCTTAGGCATATCGGTCGGAGTGTTCACACCCACATAACCATTGTAGCGGAAAACAGGCTTACCTGCTTTACCACGCTTGGTCGTAACCAGAATCACACCGTTGGCAGCACGCGAACCGTAGATAGCAGCCGAAGCGGCATCTTTCAAAACAGATACGCTCTCGATATCTTCCACGTTCAAGTAGTTGAAGTTCTCTGCATCAGTAGGAATACCATCGACCAACAACAAAGGTTGACCATTGGAGTTCTTGTCATCATCCTTTTTATTCAAGGACGTAACACCACGCAATTGCATTTTTGAGGCTTCGCCCGGACGACCGGATTGAACGATTGACAAACCAGGTACTTGGCCTTGCAAAGCATCTGCCATCGAACTGACAGGACGGTTTTCCAAAACATCCGCTTTAACAGAGGTTACCGCATTCGTCAAGTTTCCTTTCTTAACAGTACCATAACCTACAACTACCACTTCATCCAACGATTGCATATCCTCACGCAATGTTATGTTGATTACGCTCTCCTTGCCGATTTTCACCTCTTGTTCATTAAAACCGATAAAAGAAATTTGCAAACTGCTTCCCGGCGTAACAGTCAACATGTATTTACCGTTTGCATCCGTCACCGTTCCGTTAGTTGTTCCTTTCTCTACGACGTTCGCACCAATGACAGGATCACCGAACTCATCTTTAATGATACCGCTTACCGTTTTCTTATCCTGTTGGACACCGGAAACAGAAGCAGATTCTGTGGACAGGATAATCTTCTTATCCACCACCGAATAATGCACATTCGTTCCGGCAAAAATATTATCCAGCACTTTGAATATATCGCTTTCCTTTGCAGATACTGACACCTTGCGATTTAAGTCAACATGTCGATTGTTAAAAAAGAAAGAAAATTCCGTTTGGTCTTCAATCTTATCAAGTACCGTTTCAACTGTCTGGTTTTGAGCATTCAGGCTGACAGTCGCTTTTTGGGCATAACTACCAGCGGCGTGGCTTATGGCCATCGAACCGACTAACAATAATGTAGATAGTTTCATAACTCTCGGGATTTTACTCAAGGGATTCCAGCATCTATTTTTATCCCTAAGTAATTGGACATTACAATGTTTTTGCATAATTTTGTAGTGATCTAATTAATAAAAAATGATTTATTACTGCTTGTCGCCCAACAAGCGTTTTAAAGTCAACTCATTTCATCCGGGAGAATACGCCAATATTTTTCCGGATGTTTTTCTTTAAGGCGGAAAATCTGTGTGCTTCATCATACATTTTGTGTGTTTAATAGTGTTTATCAATAAATTTCAATTTTAGTTTTTTCATGCTGTGCATCCTGCGTATCCAAATAACGCCATCTGATATTGGATGATATTTTGAAGATCTCCAATATACGCTCCAACCGTTGATGACTGAAAGATCCGGTAAACGCTTCATTCCGAAGGCGGTCATTGGATAAGACGAAAGCTACATTAAACCGCTTTTCCAGCATCCGCAAAGCTTCGGGCAAAAGGGTCGCTTGGAAAACAATCTTTCCGTCTTTCCAGGCTATTTCCGACTCACCATTCGTTTTTGTCAGTTGTACACGGGAAGAAGAAGAGTCATAGGTCAGTTTCTGCCCTGGCTTCATCTGTACAGCCATGCCCCGCCCGTTCTTCATATAATCGAAACGGACCTTTCCTTCAATCAGAGTAGTAGAAACAAAAGCGTCTTTTTCAAATGCCTCGACATTGAATGAAGTGCCCAATACTTCTATTTTCGTTTCATGAGGAGTAGAAATGACAAAGCCATGTTCCGGGTCTTTCCGCACTTCAAAAAAAGCCTCTCCCTGCAAAGTTACTTTTCTTTTGTCCTTATCGAAGAAAGACGGATAAGACAGTCTCGATTCCGAATTAAGGTGAACAATAGAACCATCCGGCAGATTAACCGTAGTCGTCATGCCCGGATTTGTTTTTACTTCGATCGTCCGGGCTATTTCGACTGGACGAGGCTTCAAGTTTTGATAGGCGAAAATAGTTAAAAGAGGAATAAACAGAATGGCTGCAACGCGTTGCAGCCAAGTAACCAGGGTTACTTTAGGACGAACACTGTTTTTGCTCACCTTTTGACAAACAGAAGACAACGCTTTCTCAGTATCCACTTTCGATAATACCTGCATCGTATCCGTTGCCAGATAAAGAGTATGAATTTGCTTGGCAATCCGATAATTTTCATCCGATTGCCTTATCCATTCCTCAACCTGCCGACACTCTTCGACTGTCGCTTCGCCGGAACAATAGCGGGGAAGAAGGTCTTCTATTCGATCTGTATTCGGTGTTTCCATGTCCGTCTTTATCCTTGTTTATCTATTAGACAAGAGAAGTCGAACGGATTCCTAAACGAAAATTCATTTTTTTTCAAAAATGAATTTGGAACAGTTGTCCTGCCGGAAATATAGCCAAAAGCATTATCTTTGTAAACATATTATGAAAGGAGAAAAACTACAAACCACAGAGGAGCGCTTTTTACTTTCAGCCATGCAACATGGAGATCTAAAAGCCTATGGTGTCTTGTTCAGGAGATACTATCCGATACTCTGTGCTTATGCGACAAAGTTTGTGGAATTAAAAGATGCCGAAGAGATCGTGCAGGATGTGATGCTGTGGCTATGGGAAAACCGGGAAACGCAGACTTTCGAGACATCCCTAAGCCAATATCTGTTCAAGACTGTCTATCATCGCGCCATCAACCAGATTGTCCGCCATCAATCCCAACTAAGAGCCGACACCCTTTTCTACGAAAACATGCAGGAGATGCTACAGGACACCGATTTCTACCAACTCGAAGAGCTGCAAAGAAGGATCAAGGAAGCGGTAGACGCTTTGCCTTCCACTTACCGGGAGGCTTTTGTCATGCACCGCTTCGATAATAAAAGCTATAAAGAAATAGCCGAAGTCCTGCAAGTATCCCCCAAAACCGTCGACTACCGGATACAACAGGCGTTGAAACAATTACGGATAACGTTGAAAGATTATTTGCCGTTAATCCTGCTATTGTTACCCAGAAATATGCTATCATAAAACCCTTATTTAAAAGAATATGACTAAAAAAAAAGAAGGTTTTAAAGGAGAACGTTTTATTTATTTGCCGGAAGAATTACTATTGGAATACAAGAAAGATCCCCTTATCGGAAATCTTTATGTTCGCAAGATCGGATTTTTCCCAAAAGTAAAATCTCATTATGTCGAGAAGGAAGAAGGAACCGACTATACCATGCTGATCCATTGCATAGAAGGAAAAGGGTGGTATCATATCTATGGTAAGACATATCCTATACAGAAAAATCAGTATATCATCGTACCTCCCCACGTCCCTTATTCATTTGAGGCAGACAGCCATGATCCCTGGACAATCTATTGGGTCCATTTCTGCGGTAAACTAACCGAATCTTTCCTTTCCCCCAACCCTGCCCCACAAGAAATCTTGGCAGACGAACATGTGCGGCAACTTGTCCGCATCCGTCTGTTTGAAGAGATATACAGCAGTTTTGCCAGAGGTTATATAAAAGAATATCTGGCTTATTCATCCATGTGCTTATATACGTTTCTCTCAACTTTCATTTTTCAGGAGCAGTTTCGCCATATCGATCTCCCGACACACAAAGAGAATCCATTCTCGACGCGGGTTATCTATTACTTACAGGAACATGTGGAAACAAATCTGACCTTAAAGGATTTAGCGGAATATTTCAACTATTCCGAATCCCATTTTTCCACCTTGTTCCAGAAAGAAACGGGAACTTCCCCCATCCATTACTTTACACGCCTGAAAATACAGAAAGCCTGCCAGTATATCGAACTTACAGATATGAAACTGAACGAAATCGCGATGCGCCTCGGATTCGAAGAGCAAGCCTATTTTTCCCGTGTCTTTACCAAAGTCATGGGAATATCACCTTCCGCTTACCGAAAAAAAGAAACAGATAAATAAAAAGAAAGCCGGAAAAGGGATATCCCCCTCCGGCTTACCGAGTTGAAATAATCCTATTAAAGACTAAGAATCGAAAAATGTAACACACATCCACTATTCCCGATCAGATCGATAGTAATCTCACTGCGGTCATCCAACTTGATCTTCTTGATGTCGACGACATCCTTTTTATGCTCGGAAGCCTGATAATAGAGTGTGGCGGTATAGTTCTTCTTGTTTTTCAGAAAATCAAGGGGTAAGGAGATTTGCTTCTTGTCTCCGGCATTCAACATGCTCACATACCAATCGGAACCCGAACGGCGGGCGACCACAGCATATTTGCCCATCTCTCCCTCCAGAAAGCGAGTTTCATCCCATACAGTCGGAATAGAATTATAAAAACGGGTTGCGGCATCTGTTTTGATCACAGACTCGACAGAGCCTGCACCACCGGTCCGTCTCGGTGATTTTTCGGGACGGTCATACCAATAGAGAAACTGCCAGGGACTATAAATAGCGACCAATTTAGCCAATTGGGCAGCACGTCCACCCATCTTTTTTGTGACTCTTTCCGCAAAATAACAATTGGTATAGTCACCCGCTCCGCATATCATGCGATTATATAACGTATAGATAGTCTGATCCAGCGACGGACTCTCTTCGTCACCACGAATACCCTCCTGAGTCAGTAAATTCGGATACGTACGTGAATAGCCTGTCGGACGATACTCGTCATGGATATCAACCATCAATTCATATTTGGCTGCTTTGCGTACCGCTTGATGCAACCACGCCGTAGCATACTGGTCACCTACATTCACAAAACCATATTTTACACCTTTGATCCCCCATTTCTTATACAAAGGCAGGATTTCATCCAGTTGCTGATGTAGCGCTTTTTTATTCACATAGACTAATATACCAACTCCTTTTGAATTGGCATATTCTATTACTTTAGGCAGGTCGAGCGGACCTTTCGAACGGGCCGGATCGACCGTAACGGTGGTCGCATCCGATTTTACGTCTTCTTCCGCCCCATACCAACCAGCATCAAACAGCACATAAGCGATATTGTTTTCTGCTGCAAAATCAATACAAGCCATACTGCCTGTCGTTGTCAACGTGACTTCACGAATCACCTGTCCGGGCTTGATCCAGTTAGTATTCGCAATCTGATTCGGTTCGTTCAAATTTAGGACGAAGTAATTATTTTCGACCAATTTTCCCGGATGACCGGCAACCATCACATAACGCCAGGGAGATCGATAGCCGGCCAGATCCAAATTGACCTTTCCCGACAAAACAGATTGTACCCCAAACCCAGCCTCACTCTTTTCCAACTTCATACGGGAATAATCGACAAGAGCAGCTTCCCCGATGGCAACAAACCGATTATCATCGACCTGGATCACCTGAGGACGATCGGCAGCCCCTTTCAATTCACTCAATTTTGTTTCGGAATAAGCACCTTGCGCCATACCGGTCACCCAAGTCTTGCAGTCTTCCTGAAAAAGAAACTGTGTCTTCTCATCAGTGACCGTACGATTCCAAAAATCCAGCTTATCGAATGCATAACGAAACGCCAGTCCTTCATCGTAAAGACGGACACTCAACACCATCTCTTTCCGATTCTCATCCGATTGAAGTGTTAGCTCAACCTCATTATACCGGTCTGTCACGACAGAACGTTCCCCATAGACCGGTTGCCAGGTCTGGTCGACCGATTTCCGTTTCTGGTTTGTCACCGTCCAGTTGCCTTTCAGGGTATTCTCATCCAAAGAAAACTGCAAAGTTTTAGCAGTCACCACCTTTTCCCCATTATCAAATAAATCTATTTCTACATTCTTTCCCCCGACTTTGATATCGGCATTCATTTTTTCGGAAGGGCTGACTAGCGGAAAAGTTGCCTGCTCACGAACACGCATAGACGGAGTTTTCTTAATAACAAGGCACGCACCACCACCGGGAGCCAACTTCAATGTCAGTTTATCATTGTTTGTCAGTTGTCGGGTCGTAGTCTTCAAGCTTTCCCGGTTTGTCAGATAATGGGCATCATCGCCATCTTCAATGACTTCGACTGTATACTTTCCTTTTTCCAGGAAAGAAAGAGGCAGATCTATCATCCTTCCGGATTCATTCGTGGCCGCACCGACCAGGTAAGCATCATCCGTTTCCCTCATCATAACGATATACTCCCCGATTTCACCAGCCAAGGTACGGCTCTCTTTCCACGGCATCTTCTGGGCAGACAAGAAGTTCAACAAAGCCGGATACTTTCGGTAATATTCCGGAATATCCGGTAAAATAGTCACCCCTGAAAAAGTGATCAACGTACGGGCAGCTTCCGAAACCAATGTAGAAGGAACCGGCTGGCTTTCGTCCACACGTGTCGTATGTCCTTGGCGAAGGTCGAACATCCCGTTGTTCATATCGACCGGACCGGCAACCATATTGACGAAAACGGTCGTCACAAATGTTTTAGGCTCGAACACATGATGTCCGTCCAATTGGGCATGGCAATATTCGCGCGTCACAGCATTCGGCCAAGTACGCATCTGTCCATAAGGATGAACCGGACCGTCATGGAAATCGACTAACAGACGGTTTTGCGCACAAAGTTCGGTAATCTTTTTCGTCCACCGGTTCTTTTCTTCTTGTGTTCCGCTCATAAAACCGTATTTAACCCCGGCTGCTCCCCAATCCCCATACTGTTTCAAGGTCTTTTCTATCGGATATTTCCGACCTCCGACATCATTCAGATAAAGCCAGATTCCGACACCTTTCTCTTTTCCATATTTCAACAGCCGTTGCACATCCTGCGCTTTTTCTCCTTTAACCGGATCGGAATCCGATTCGAATTCCGGTCCATACCAATTGGCATCCAACACCAGGTATTTGAAACCCTGCTCGGCAGCGAAATCGACCATTCGTACCCAGGAAGGATAAGACATCCCGTATGTAAATCCATCCCACACAGCTCCGTTGATACGCCAGTCCCAGACAGCCAATCCCGGTTTCACCCACGAAAAATCATAACGAGAGTCGGGATCCGGATTCAGCAACTCCAACAAATGGGAATCGGTCAACACGCCAGGTGTCGTCCCATACAAAACGACACGCCAGGCTGAAGTATATCCCGGCGACAAATCGGCCGGCTTAGAAGCAACCGAAAAGAGCGATTCGCCCCCTTTGGATTGTAAGACAAGAGGTGCTCCTGTTTCCAGGCAGGCTTCATGGATCGCCATATAATGTCTATCGCCCGCCTTCACGGTCATCACCGGAAGACGAGTTCCATCTGTTTCCGTCAACTTTTCAGGTCCTATATTGTGGTTTTCTCCATTATAGAACCATGCCGTATAATCTCCGGCGAAGTTATAGGCCGTCAGTTCAGACTGCACATTTACACACTCTCCTTCACCTTCCGGTATTTTATAACAGAATGCAAAGCCGTCATTATACCCCCGGACCACCAACTGCATCCGCTCCGGTTGCCCGGCAGGATTCAGCAAATCGATCACTAATTCATTGAAATGGTCTTTGACCACAGCTCGCTTTCCCCAGAGCGGTCGCCATTCATTCCTGACTTGCCGGTCAGAAACATTCTCTATTTTCCAACCGGAAGAAGGAACCGTCTCCTGCGATTCCAGTTTGAAACCCAACGAAGATTCTTTAATTAAAACTTCTCTATTGGCTGCAAAAGTATATGTCAGCAAACCGTCGTTATGCCGCTGAATAGCCATCACCAACTTTTTATCGGGAGAGAAAACCTGATAAAGCTTGGGAAGATATTGAGCCCAAACGCTGTTCCCCTCCAGCCAAACGAACAGCAGCAAAACAAATGTTACAAATCTTGTATTCATAATATGTTTTTGTAGGTATTAAATATTAGATTCTTTCATTCTACTTTCATGGTCCTCGAACTGTAGATCATCATCTATCGGGCAAATATAAGAACAAAAAGAAGGTTTCCATCACAGAGACCTTCTTTTTCTTAAACAAATGTGTCTAATCTAAATATGTTATAGTGTTATTGGTGTGCCGTTATAGAAGTCCAGGATTTTGGTACGGAAGATAAAGTCATACTTGGCTTGGGCCTGTTCGGACAAGCTCTGGGCATACTTCGTTTTAGCTTCGCTGTATTCGAAGACTGTGCTTTTGCCGGCGGCATAACGGTCTTCGGCATAAGAGAAAGCCTCCTTGCTGGCGAGGACTGATTTGTCGGATGCGGTATATTTATCCTGGGCGGCAGTCGCATTATAATAGGCTTGCTGGATTTCCTTATACAACACTTTCTTCGTATTCTCCATCATCAACTCCCGGTTCCGGATACCTATACGGGCGGAACGGACATTATTGCGAACCTGGAAACGGTTGAACAGCGGAATACTCAGGCTGAACCCGATCGTTTTACGTCCGTTATTCTTCAGCTGATCGCTGAAAGGAAGGTTCGTATAGTCGCCATCACCGGAATAATGGTAATAGCCGTTGCTGTAGCTGGCACCAAAATTCAGTTTCGGATAATAGCCTGCCTGAGCCACTTTCAGCATCTTCTTCTGGCTTTCCAAGAGATATTCCTGCTCTTTGATCTGCGGCTTGAAAGCAACGGCATGATCATAGACATTGTCCGGTGGGAGAATGCTGCTCATATACCGCTCGACAGCATCCTCGATTTCAGGGACTACGATATCGAAATTTTCACCGTCGCGTTCCAGTTCGAGGCTTTGCGTCAAGTCGAGCAATGCCAGTTTCACATTGTTGCGCGCTTCGGTCAACGAGACTTCGTCCTTCGCCAGCTGTGCTTTCATATCGTATAGTTGGGAAAGAGGGACTTTCCCGTTCTTTACCAAAGCTTCGGTTTTCACGACCTGTTCATTGCTCAGCGCGACCTGCAACTCAGCTATCTTCTGGACTTCCTTATTATACAAAACCTGCACATAGTAGGAAGCAACATTGATCGACAAATCTTCCTTCGCCTTATTCAAAGTTTCAACAGCCGCTTTCAAGTCCAGTTTGCGGGCAGCGATATCGTTCGGAATACGCAAGCCGTCGAATATCGGCATACTCAAAGAGACAGAGGCCGAGGTATTGGCCGAGTTTTGGTCCACAATCACACCCGTTTTGGAAGGAGAACGCCCGAAGTCGAAATTCTGTCCGACATTAGCATTCAGGTCGGGCAACCAACTGAACTTACTGGTGTTCAATTCCACTTTCCGGCTTTCCTGCTCCTGCTCTTTCTGCTTCAGATCGATGTTATGCTCGATCGCGTAACGGATACATTCTTCCAGAGACCATTGTTTGGCAGATTCCTGCCCCCAAGCAAGAGTACCGGAAAGAAACAAAGTCGTAGCTATTATTAATTGGCTTCTCATCATTTTATCGTTTACAATTATTTCTTATTCGGATCGACAATCGCCCCGCGTACCTTTTCGTTTTCGGCAAGACCTTCCTTTATCTCGATCTTGATACCATCGGACAACCCCACCTTAACGGCCCTCTTTTCAAACTGCTGCTCCGGCTTTTCCGCTTTTACCACCTGCACGAAAGTAGAGTCGCCACTAAACTCGACACAACTTTCAGGTACGGATAAAACATTCTCCGCACGCTTCAACACGATCTCGGCATTAGCGCTGTAACCGGCACGGATAAAAGCATCGCCGGGCATATGTACGGCGGCCTTCACCTCAAACAGTACGGCCCCGTTCTCTTCCACTCCCTTAGGAGCCACATACTCCAGTTCGGCATCGAATGTGCGGCTTTCCATAGCGCCGACCGTCAATTTGATCGGCATCCCTTCATGGATACGACCGACTTCCGTCTCGTCTACTTTCCCCTTAAAGATCATATTGTTCATATCGGCAACGGTAGCGATCGTCGTACCGTCATTGAACGTGTTCGACTGGATCACCGAATTACCGACCTTGATAGGCACATCCAAGATCATACCAGTGATAGTGGAACGGACCTGTGTCGTACTGGAAGCGGCAGACCGTTTGGAGATACCTTCGCGGATAATCTCAAGAGCATCCTGAGCATTTTCAGCCTCTTCTTGTGCCTTCTTATAGTTGGCAAGAGATGTTTCGTAATCTTCTTTGGAGATAACCCCCTGTTTATGTAACTCTTCATCACGTTTGAAGGTAGCACTGATCTGTTCGAGGCTGATCTTCGCCACCCTCACACGCGATTCGGCGCTATTCAACTGAACCATTTCAGGGATCACCTTGATACGGGCAATGATTTCCCCTTCTTTCACCATCTGTCCGGCTTCTTTCAGCAACTCGGAAATGATACCCGACATTTGCGGTTTGATAAGGACTTCATCACGAGGTTCGACCTTTCCGGTCGCCACGGTCTTCGTCTCAATCGTGTCACGTGCAGGAGTAACCAACTCATAGACGGTAATAACAGGTTGCGCTTTCTTCCACAAGAAATAGAAAGTGCCGACAACAGCAGCCCCGACTACTACCAAAAAGATGATCCGCAGGACTTTTTTTACGATACGATTCTTCATAACTATATTCTTTTTTAATTGACAATGGAAATATTTATGATTTATGATTTCAGATTTATGATTTATGATTTGTATCAACGTATAAATCATAAATTATAAATCATAAATCCAATTTACTCTTCTCTAATAGCGTCGATAGCCTTGATTTGCATAGCACGCCAGGCAGGGATCAACCCAGCAAGGAGACCGCTGAACAGCAAGATTACAGTAGCTGCTACCGCTGTCCCGATATGAATTTCGGGATTGGAGAAAAACGTTTCGTTAGACGCATCTCCTCCGCCGCTTGCCATCGCATTGTTCACCACATCAAGCAGGAACACACCCACACTAAGCCCGATCAACCCGGCAAGAGATGTCAGCAGCAAGCTCTCGCTCATGATCTGTGATATAATATCGAAAGGTTTCGCACCGATCGCACGGCGTACTCCGATCTCGCGTGTCCGCTCCCGGACCGTCACCATCATAATATTACTGACCCCGATGATACCAGCCAGCAGGGTACCGATACCGACCAGCCAGACCAAAATATTAATGCCGGTGAACAGCATGTCGAATGTTTCAAACTGCTTGGCTATCGTAAAACTGCTGATAGCATGTTCATCCGTCGGGGAAATCTCGTTCTGCGAACGCAGGACCGCCTTTATATCTTCCACCATCTTATCACAGGAGTAGCCATCGTCGGCCGTCGCACACAGGAACCAGAACTTGTCTCCCTGGTTGGAAGCCTGCTGGAGTGTCTTGAACGGGATCATCACGCTCTCCTCCGTACGCCCGCCGATCTGGGCACGGGGCTTCGGCTTGATCACACCCACTACCTGGTAATAGATGCCGTTCACTCGTATGTACTGCCCGATCGGATCTTCATCCGGAGCAAAAAGGACTTCGCGCACGATATTACCAATCAGGCACACCTTACGCTTTTCGATCATGTCGATTTCATTCAACAGACGTCCTGCCAAGATATGCTGCGTTTCGATATTGAAATATTCGGAATAGACACCACGCACGTTATATGTACCCGCTTTCTGTCCTCTCACCACATTGTTCTGTCCGCCCCATTGCATAATCATCGGTGAAAGATAGCGTACCCCTTTCACCCGCTGGCGGATCGTTTCCAAGTCGCGATTGCGCATTTGCCAGTAGCGTCCTTTCTTATACCCCTTGTAAGGCTCACCGGTCCGTTCGGAAAAGAAGAAAGCAGAGTTCGTCGAAAAACCGTCGACGTTCTTCAACACACCATTCTTCAAACCGTTGCCGGAGCCTAACAGGATCACAAGCATCAGGATGCCCCAGAACACTCCGAAACCGGTCAACAGGCTACGGGTTTTATTACGGGTGATCGTCACCCATATTTCTACCCAACGATCTATATCAAACATTTTACTTTGATTTATGATTTATAATTTATGATTTATGATTCCCGATCCATGATTTAACTTTATACCGCTTGACGCCATAAATCATAAATCTTTTCATTCACTACGCATGGCTTCAATGGCTGTGATCTTGACTGCCTTACGGGCAGGGAAATAGCCAGCCAGCACGCCAGCCCCGATGATCAGGGCCGTAGCAGACAGTGCCACACTGAGGTTCACCGTTGGATTCTGAAAGATACTCATGTCATCCTGTGAAACATTCTTTCCGGCATTCATCATCTCCATGACCGAATTGATGCCTTCCGTCAATCCGATTCCTAAAATCATGCCTAAATAACCGAATACTGCCGTGATCAGGATCGATTCGATAATAATCAGTTTCAGGATGGAAAACGGAGTCGCTCCTATCGCTTTCCGGATACCGAACTCCCTCGTCCGTTCCCGTACCGTTATCAGCATGATGTTGCTCACGCCTACGATACCGGCGGTCAGTGTCCCGATACCGATCACCCAGATAAAGAGAGCGATACCATTCATCATCCCATTCAACATCATGAAGTTTTCGAGCGTACTCCACATACCGATCGCCCGCCGGTCTTCAGGATCAAACCAATGCCGCGCTCCCATCTGTTCGCGGAAACGTTTATCAAAAGCGTCAAATTCTTCCTGTGTGGAGATACCTTTCACCGTAAAGATGATCTCGTCCAGTCCGTAGCCGGCGTTATACAAGGTCTGCGCCGTACTGAAAGGGATATAGGCCGGCGCGTTGTTGTCATTATTCTCTGCCTTATAGACGCCGATCACCTGGTAGGCAACACTTCCTGCATTCACATATTTACCCAACGGGTCCTCGCCTTTGAAAAGCACTTCTTTCATACGGGGACTCAGGACAATCACTTTTCTTTTTTCCTTTACATCTATATCATTGATAAAACGGCCGTTTCCAACCGTCATTTCGATATTGTCGATCACCGCCTTCGACGGATGCACACCGTTCAGGGAATAGGCGTTATATTCGTCTCCGTAGGAAAGTGTATCACTCCGGCTGATACTCGCTGTGATCAAGTCAACTTCAGGGTTTTCACGCGGGATGGCGATCAGGTCTTCATCTTTGTATTCGATCCTGCGGTTCATCTGCATCCCCTTATACGGCTTACTCGTATAGCGTGGCCATGTCTCCACCCGGTTCAGGCTGAAATTGCGGAAGTTCGACATGACCCCGTTCTTCAAACCGTTGCCAGCCCCCAAGAGGACAATCAACATGAAGATTCCCCATGCTACGGAGAAGCCGGTCAGGAAGGTACGAAGTTTATTCTTTTGGATCGTACTCCATATTTCTCGGAAATTATCAAAATCAAACATGTCCCAATCCCTTTTCTATTGTTTCTATCAAACCGTCTTTTACACGGATAATACGGTCGGTAGCTTCGGCTACGGAAGGTTCGTGTGTCACGATCACCATCGTCAGCCCTTCGAGGTTTACTCTCCGGAGCAGTTCCATCACCTCGACCGTCGTTTTACTGTCCAACGCTCCGGTCGGCTCATCCGCCAGGATCACCTGCGGCTTGGCAATCAGGGCACGGGCAATGGCAACACGCTGTTTCTGTCCGCCGGACATTTCGTTAGGCATATGTTCCGCCCAATCCTTCAGTCCGACCATATCCAGATATTCCAACGCCATAGCGTTCCTCTTCTTGCGACTGACTCCCTGGTAGTACAGGGGCAATGCGACGTTCTCCATCGCATTTTTGAATGAAATCAGGTTAAAGGACTGGAAAATGAAACCGATCATCCGGTTACGCAGTTCCGCCGCACGGGTTTCGCTCAGATTGCGGATCAACTGCCCGTTCAGGGTATACGTGCCCGTATCGTATGTATCCAGTATTCCTAAGATATTCAGCAATGTAGACTTCCCCGATCCCGACGCCCCCATAATAGACACCATCTCTCCCTTCTCTATATCCAAGTTTATGCCTTTCAAAACATGCAGAGGCGCACCGTTGAAATACGTTTTGTTAATTCCTTCCAGATGAATCATCATATATGTTGTTACTTTTTTCTGTTAGACGAACATTTTGCAAAATCGTTACACAAATAGGAAAATATTTTGTTATTAACTGCCACAAATATAGGCTTTACTAAAATACCTTGTATCACAAGGTACCAACATTTAACCAAACTTAACCGCTAAAGGGGGTATATTCCCCCGCAAAAGAATATATTGATATTAGTATCTAACTTCCGACACATCAGTATCCGTCCTGCATTTTACCTGCATTCATTTTGTTTTCGACGTTGTCGTGTATATTTCCGACGTTGTCGTATATATATTTGACGTTGTCGAGAATATACACGGCAACGTCGAAAACAAATTACACTTACATCCAATTGGAAATACACCCCTACGCTCTTCTTGTTAATTGCCGATATTACCGTACCTTTGTGCTTTCTAAGAAAAACAAATAACATAACATTAATATAATATGGTAACAATAGGAACACCGAAGTCGGCTACCGCAACGAAAGTTTTGCTCTGCGGTTCCGGCGAATTAGGCAAAGAGTTTGTAATCGAGTTACAGCGTTATGGAGTGGAAGTGATCGCTTTGGACAAATATGCGGACGCTCCGGCCATGCAGGTCGCTCACCGTTCGTATGTTGTATCGATGTTGGACGGAGATGCCTTGCGCGAGATTGTAGAAAAAGAAAAGCCTGACTATATCGTTCCCGAAGTGGAGGCTATCGCAACACAGACGTTGATGGAACTAGAAAAAGAAGGATTCCATGTCATCCCGACTGCACGTGCCACCTGGTTGACCATGAACCGCGAAGGCATCCGCCGTCTGGCTGCCGAGGAATTGGGCCTGCCGACCTCTCCTTATCGCTTTGCCGAGACGGAAGAAGAGTTTATCGAGGCTGTCAAAGTGATCGGGATGCCCTGTGTCGTCAAGCCGATCATGAGTTCGAGCGGACACGGACAGAGTGTCATCCGCAAAGAGGAAGATATCGACCGCTCCTGGCGTTATGCACAGGAAGGCGGACGTGCAGGCGCCGGAAAAGTGATCGTGGAGGGATTTGTCGATTTCGATTACGAAATCACTCAGTTGACCGTTCGCCATATCGGAGGCACTTCATTTCTGGAACCGGTCGGACACGTACAGGTTGACGGCGACTATCGCGAATCCTGGCAGCCACAGGCGATGAGCCCGGTTGCCAAAGAAAAGGCACGTGAAATCGCAGGCAAGATAACGGAGGCACTTGGCGGTCGAGGTATTTTCGGGGTTGAATTGTTTGTAAAAGGCGAAGATGTCATTTTCAGCGAAGTCTCTCCCCGTCCGCACGATACGGGAATGGTCACGATGATCACGCAGGATCTTTCGCAATTTGCCCTGCATGCCCGTGCCGTATTGGGCTTGCCGATCCCGAACATTGCCTTCCACGGTGCAGGCGCTTCGCGTGCCGTTGTGGTCGAAGGGGATAGCAACCAGCTTTCGTTAGGTAACTTGGATAAGGTCCTGGAACAGCCGGACACCCAAATGCGCTTCTTCGGCAAACCGGAGGTTCACGGACATCGCCGTATGGCCGTACTACTGGCACGCGGTTTGGATGTGGCCGATGCACGCCGGAAAACCGGAGTGATGATGGAAAGACTGGAGATAAAGTTGTAATATTCAAAGAAGCCGCTTGTCACAATCATGGATAAGCGGCTTTCTTTTGATTTCTCTGATCCTACAATGTCGCAATCGTTTCAGCGTTTAGGCCCGTAACTGAGGTAATGGTAGCAAAGTCTATTCCTTGCATTTTCATCTTGGCTGCTACCAAATATATACCTTTCTCCATACCTTTCTCCATACCTTTTTCCAGACCTTTCTCCAGACCTTTCTGCATTCCTTTCTCAATTCCTTCCTTTAAACCCTTTTCAACACCTTCCATATATCCTTTCTCAATGGCATAATCCAATACACCCTGATTATCTCGATATATTTTGAGGCTTTCCTCGTATTCCATGCGTTCTTTCTTGTTCATGTTGACTATCTTTGCCAACCTTTCCAATTTTTCAAACAGCTGTTTCTGACCTTTAAACGGTAATGTTTCCAACTTTTCCATATACTTTAGTGTATAAAGCCAATAATCTAAACTCGTTTCACATTCAGCCTCTTCCTTATTGAAGAAAGGCATCTCCAAATAGATCTGGCGCATCGTGTCGCTCATCTGTTTTCCGGTCTCACGATCCGCCAATACGATATCGGTACGCACTTTATCCGTCTTCCCGGATTTAAAGTTCAAGAGAAAAATGCCATATACCGGATAAAGTTCAAACTTCCAATCATTTCCACGCCGGTCCTGATCGCTGATAATACGACAAAGATAATATAATCCTCGTTCATAAAAATAAGTTTGAGGAGCATTTTGTACTTCGACGATAAAAATACGACCCTCTTTATCCTTACATTTCAAGTCAAAAACCGCCGCACGACTATCCGTACTTTCCGCCGGCATTTCCACATTCAAAAAAGATAATTCCGTGATTACCCGCTCACCTTCGAACAGGCCGTTCAACAAGTCGACAAGAAGTTCCTTACTGTCTTCTTGTCCGAAAAGGTGTTTAAAGCCTCTATCTACAAAAGGATTGATAAATGTAGCCATAGTTATATGGTTTTAGGTTGTTGTCATCCAAAAAGCGAATGATACATCAAAAGTCTGTTTTTTATTTTGAAAAAACAAATATTCTTACCAATTTTACCTTTGCACAACAAGAATGCAACTTCCCGTGTTTTGTTTATAATAAAGAAAGGAAAAATAGGAATGAGACTGACTTATATCTATCATAGCGGTTTTGCTATCGAGGCAGACGGATTTGCCATTTTGATCGATTATTACAAAGACACTGGAAAGTCACCGGAGAAAGGTTTCGTGCATGAGGAACTGTTGAATCGCTCGGGTACATTATATATATTGTCCTCTCATTTCCATCCGGATCATTTCAATCCGGAGGTTTTGAGGTGGAAAACATACAAAAAAGATATCGTCTATCTCTTTGGCAAAGATATTCTAAAAAGGAACCGGGCAGGGAAAGAAGATGCGTTCTATCTCAAAAAAGGGGACACCTACGAGGATCATAACCTGCGGATCAGGGCATTCGGATCGACAGACTCCGGCATATCTTTCTTGATCGAAGCCGAGGGGAAACGCCTCTTCCATGCCGGCGACCTGAATAACTGGCACTGGAAAGACGAATCGACTCCCGAAGAAGTCGCAGAAGCAGAAAAGAACTATCTGAAAGAATTAGACGATCTGGTAAAAGTGACCGACAAGTTGGATGTCGCCATGTTTCCGGTCGATCCACGTATCGGGACCGACTTCATGCGCGGTGCACAACAGTTTGTAGATTGCATCAAAACCAATATCTTTGTACCGATGCATTTCTGGGATCGCCCGGCGGAGGTGGTCGCTTTCGGACCTTACGCAGAATCGCGCGGTTGCCGGTATGTGCTGATATCCGCTCCGGGAGAAGGAACAGAAATTTGAGAATTAAAAATTAATAAATTAAAGAGAGGATGGAGATAAAGAGCAGATTTGATCATTTTAATATCAATGTCTTGGATCTGGACAGAAGTATCGCGTTTTATGGAAAAGCGCTCGGTTTGAAAGAACATCACCGCAAAGAAGCGGCAGACGGTTCATTCATTCTGGTTTACCTGACAGACAACGAGACAGGGTTCCTGTTGGAACTGACCTGGCTTCGCGACCGGAAAGAAGCATACGAACTGGGAGACAATGAAAGCCATCTCTGTTTCCGTGTAGCCGGCGATTATGACGAGATACGCGAATATCACCGTGAACTCGGGTATATCTGTTTCGAAAATAACGAGATGGGATTGTACTTCATCAATGACCCCGACGATTATTGGATTGAGATTTTACCTGCTAAACAACATATTGGGTAACATATTCACGCCTATTTCGGTTTTTTTTGAATAAAATCATTGCACCTTACCAGATTCCTCTTATATTTGCTTTCCAGAAAAAGCATTATTAATCTAAAATATAAAATCATGGAGAAGCCTTATGTAGTAGGTATCGATATAGGTGGTACCAATACTGTTTTTGGCGTAGTAGATGCAAGAGGAACAATCTTGTACAGTAGTTCAATTAAAACCGGAAAGTATACTGACATCGACGATTATGTCAGTGAACTTGCTAATGGCTTGAAATTAGTGATCGACCAGGCTGGTGGCGTGGACAAAATAAAAGGTATAGGCGTAGGAGCTCCGAACGGTAACTTCTTCAACGGTTGTATCGAATTCGCACCGAACCTTCCCTGGAAAGGTAAAATTCCTTTAGCGCAGTTGATCAGCGAAAAACTGGGTGGTGTGCCCGTAGCATTGACAAACGATGCGAATGCGGCTGCTATCGGTGAAATGACGTATGGTGCTGCCCGCGGTATGAAAGACTTTATCGTGATCACACTGGGAACCGGTGTTGGTAGCGGTATCGTAATCGGCGGTAACTTGGTTTACGGACATGACGGATTTGCAGGTGAACTGGGTCACGTGATCATGCGTCGTAACAACGGACGTCCTTGCGGTTGCGGTCGTCAAGGCTGTCTGGAAGCATATGCTTCTGCTACTGGTGTTGCCCGTACAGCACGCGAATTCTTGGAAATCCGCAAGGATGACAGTTTGCTTCGCGAATTGGATCCGGACGAAATCACATCAAAAGACGTGTATGATGCAGCAATGAAGAACGACAAGTTAGCATTGGAAATCTTCGAATTCACAGGTAACCTCCTGGGTGAAGCATTCGCTGATTTCGTAGCTTTCTCAAGTCCTGAAGCGATCATCCTGTTCGGCGGTCTGACCAAATCCGGCGATCTGATCATGAACCCGATCAAACGTTCAATGGAAAAGAACATGCTGAAAGTATTCGAAGGTAAGACTAAATTATTATTCTCTCAATTGAAAGAAAGCGATGCTGCCGTATTGGGCGCAAGCGCACTGGGTTGGGAAGTAAAATAAATTGCAGTTGAAAGTTGAAAGTTAAAAGTTGCGACAAGCCATATTTTCAACTCTCCACTTTCAACTTTCAACTTTTAACTCTTATGCATCCTTTACATCAATTTGAATATTGTCCGAAATGCGGAACCAAGGCTTTTGTGGAACGCAACGAGAAAGCCAAACAATGCACGGCCTGCGGGTTCATCTATTATTTCAATCCTTCCTCGGCCGTTGCCTGTTTTATCCGTAACTCCAAAGGAGAATTGCTACTGGTACGCCGAGCCAAAGAACCAGCCAAAGGGACGCTCGATCTGCCGGGTGGTTTTGTTGACATGCATGAATCGGCTGAAGAAGCAGCCCAGCGAGAAGTGAAAGAAGAAACAGGCCTCGACATCACCGGTTGCCGCTATCTTTTTTCCATCCCCAATCTTTATCCTTATTGCGGCTTTGAGGTGCATACAGTCGATATGTTTTTCGAATGCCTCACCGAATCCTTCGACAGAGCAAAGGCTGAAGACGATGCAGCCGAGATCATTATTCTGCCAACCAACCAATTGAATCCGGACGATTTCGGATTGCAATCTATCAAAAAAGCAGTAGACCGCTATATAAAGTAATATATTTCTTATATTTGCAACTTAGAACCAACATATACCGTTATATTTATATATATCTGTATTATAAAAGCTAAGGAGTGATGAAAAGAATACTTATTCCACTGTGCATAGTGGTGGGAAGTCATGTCGCATACGGGCAGCGGTCGTACCAGTTTGATGCACCGGATCGCCTATTTGTAGAAGGAAAAGAGTTGTTCAGTTTAAAAAATTATGCCGGTTGCATTGACAAGCTGGAAGCTTATAAGCAGCATTCCACCGATGCCGACCTGATCCAAGAGGCAGACTATATGCTAGTCTATGCCGCTTATGAACAGGGGCGCCCCAATGCTGACGAATTGTTAAAGGATTATCTGGAAGAATATCCGGCTTCCCGTCATAGCGACGAGATCGGTTACATGATCGGTTCCGTGCATTTCGAACGCGGAGAATATGAGAAAGCTATTTTCTGGTTCAACGAAGCCGATATCGACATGTTGAGTCCTGAACAGCAGGAAGCTTATTCTTTCCGCTTGGCTTATTCGCTGTTGCAGACCGGCGAGATGGAAAAGGCACGTGGCTATTTCGCCCGGATCGAACAGATCGGAGACAAATACAAGGAAGCTTCGACCTATTATGTCGCCTACATCGACTACGCGATGGGAAATTACAACAATGCCCTGATCGAGTTCTCCCGTCTGAAAGAAAGTCCGAAATATCGTGAGCAGTCACAATATTATATCGCACAGATTTATTTTATTCAGAGTAAATACGAAAAGGTGGTGAAAGAAGGTGAAGAACTTCTCTCCCTCTACCCCGGCAGCAAAAACAACAGCGAGATGTTCCGGATTGTCGGTGATTCATATTACCACTTAGGCGACCAGGGGAAAGCGATCCAGATGTTGAGCAAGTATGTTTCATCTACGGAGAACCCGCTCCGCAGCGATCTGTACATTTTAGGTGTATGCTACTTCAATAAAGGAAATTATAGCAGTGCTGTCAACGCTTTGAGCCGGACCGTACGCCAGAACGACGAGTTGACGCAGAACGCCTATCTCTATCTTGGACAGTCTTATCTGAAGTTAGGTGACAAAAACAATGCCCGTATGGCATTCGAGGCAGCTGCCACCTCTTCATTCGACAAACAGATAAAAGAGGTAGCCATGTACAACTACGCATTGCTGATCCACGAAACAGCATTTACAGGGTTCGGCGAATCGGTGACAATCTTCGAAGACTTCCTGAACGATTTCCCGAATTCGCAATATGCAGACAAGGTGAATGACTATCTGGTCGAGGTCTACCTGACAACCAAGAATTACGAAGCCGCTTTGAAATCGATCAATAAGATCAAACATCCGAGCACCAAGATATTGGAAGCCAAACAGGACATTCTTTTCCAACTCGGCACACAGGCTTTCGCCAATGTCAAATTGAATGACGCCGTCAGCTTGTTCAGCCGGGCAATCCAGCTCGGCTCCTATAATATGAAAGCCCGCAACGACGCCTATTTCTGGCGCGGCGAATCCTATTACCGCATGGGAGAATATGAAAACGCGATATCGGACTACCGCACATATCTGAACAATACGCGCCAGCGCAATACGGATATGTATGCCCTGGCTTACTATAACTTAGGTTACAGCTATTTCAAACTACGGGATTACAGTGCAGCCCTGAACCGCTTCCGCCAATATGTCGACCTGGAGAGTAACCAGCAGGCCGCATCTCTGGCAGACGCTTACAACCGTATCGGTGACTGCCTGTATCAGAACCGTCAGTTCAGTCTGGCTGAAGAAAACTATTCACGCGCAGCCCAGTTGTCTCCTTCCGCAGGCGATTATTCGATCTACCAAAAGGGATTCCTATTAGGATTACAGAAAGATTATAGAGGCAAGATCAGCGCAATGGACCGACTGATCAGCGAATATCCGGAGTCGCAGTATGTAGACGATGCGCTGTTCGAGAAAGGACGCTCCTATGTATTGCTCGAAAACAGTTCTTCTGCCGCACAAGCGTTCGAAAAGCTGATCCGCGAATTTCCCCAAAGCAGCTTGGCACGCAAAGCCGGTATCCAACTCGGTCTGCTTTACTACAACGACAATCAGCCGGAAAAGGCGCTCACAGCCTACAAGCAGGTCATCAGCAACTACCCGGGTAGCGAAGAGGCCAAAATCGCTTTGCAGGATTTGAAGTCCGTCTATATCGACCTCAACGATATCAATGCTTATGCCAGCTATGTAAACTCCATAGGTGGCAATATCCGCCTGGAAGTAGGCGAACAGGATTCACTGACTTACATCGCTGCCGAAAAACTTTTCATGCGCGGTGACAACGACGGTGCTCGCCGCAGTCTGGTGAATTACCTGCAAACATTCCCTGAAGGGGCTTTCAGTTCGAATGCCAACTTTTATTTAGGCAGCATAGCTTTCGCCAAGAAAGAGTTCGACGAAGCCGTCCAGCGGTTCAAATCGGTCATTGCCAGCGGTGACACCAAGTTCCTTGAAGAGTCGGTTGCCCGCACAGCTGAAATCGAATATCTGGGCAATGATTATCCGGCAGCCTTGGAAAGCTTCAAACGCTTGCAGATCGTAGCCGAGAATCCGGAGAACAAACAGGCTGCCCGTTTAGGTATCATGCGCTGCGCTTTGCAGACCGGACAGCAGAAAGACGCACTTCTGGCCGCAGACGAGCTGCTGAAAGAGCCGAAGCTATCTCCCGAACTGGAAGCCGAAGCCCGTTATGTGCGTGCTAAAGCCTATATCGACCAGAAACAGGCGAACAAAGCGCTTGCCGACCTAAAAGAATTGAGCAAAGACACCCGTACGGTACACGGTGCGGAAGCCAAATATCTGTTGGCCCAATTGTATTATGACACCAACGATGACAAGAATGCCGAAAAGGTGCTGATGAACTTCATCGAGAACGGTACGCCTCACCAATACTGGCTGGCTCGCGGATTCATCCTGCTGGCCGACATCTATATCCGCCAGGGTGACGACTTCCAGGCTCGTCAATATCTCACCAGCCTGCAAAACAATTATAAAGGTGATGACGATATCGCCGGTATGATAGAAAATAGATTGGGTAAACTTAAGAACTAAGAAGAAGTGATGAAGACAATATACAACATCAAAGCATTGTGTGTGGTGGCCCTGTTAGGGAGCGCCGCAACCGTCAGTGCACAAGAAGACAAAACGAAGGAAAAAGACCTGAACCGGGAAATGACGCTGGAACGCGAATATGACCCGACCGTACAGGACGCCAGCAAAGTAAACACACTGCCGGTCATCAAAGAGCCGGTTGTCAAGAAGATGCCGATCGATTACGCAACTTTCACCGTCCCGGCCGATCCTGAGAAGGAAATCAGCCTGTTACCTTCAGGCAATATCATGACGGATATCCAGTATAATAAACGACGCGGTTATTTCAATTTCGGCGGAGGCACGTATCTGAACCTGAACGGCGACGTGGGCTACCATATCCTGAGCACAGACAAGGATAAGCTAAATATTTGGTTCTCTCATCGTTCAACGAACGGGAAGGTGAAATATATCGATACGGATTTTGACAAGGTTAAAGCTAAATTGAATGATAATTTAGGTGGCCTCAACTTTAAACACGCATTTGAAAAACTGTCGCTGGACATGGGGATCAAATACGGATATTCCGCATTCAATTACTACGGTTTACCGGTTTACAGCCCCGAATCGTCAGTTGCATTAGTTCCGGAAAATTTCGACCGTGAAACCAATCAGGTAAACCAGGCTATCCAAGCAAAGATCGGAGTCGAATCAAAAGAAGACGCTCCTGTCGGCTATCTGTTAGATCTCGGATATACCAACTTCTCCCATAAATATGCGTTAAGCAAGGAACAAGACGGACCGACAGAACATACGTTCGACGTAAAGTTCGATTTGAACGCCCGTTTCGGCGGTGAACAGCGCATCGGATTAGGGGGTAACGTAGAATACTTCAATTACAGCCTGCCAACAATGGGCGGACAGGAATATTTGGAATTTGAAAACCATGCCGAAGCTACTCTTTCACCTTATTACAAGGTGTCGGGAGACAATTGGAATTTGAAGTTAGGTGCAAACATCATGTTTGTAACCGGTGACAACAGTAAATTTATGGCTTCCCCCAATATTACGGCCGACGTGGAAGTTGCCGATAAGACACAGCTCTACCTGGTTGCCGGCGGCAAACTCTACTCAAACAGCATGTACGAAATTTCACAGGTCAATCGCTACATCAACCCAACGATGGAACTGCTTCCTTCCCGTAACTATCTGGATGGAATGATCGGTATCAGAAGTGGTATCGCTCCCGGTTTCTGGTTCGATGTATTCGGAGGTTATAAGATCACGAACGACGAAGTTTTCTTCGTTCCGTCGCTTCTTCCCCCAAGTCTGCAAGGCGATATTTTTGCCAATACCAGCGTAGCGATGCAAGCAAATGCGAAACATGCGTTCGGCGGTATCAATCTGAAATATAGCTATCAGCAATTATTCGATATCAACCTGAAAGGTGTTTACAATAGTTGGAACGTCGACGATATCGAAGATGCTTACGGCAAACCCGAAATGGAATTGACAGCCGGTGTCACCGTCCATCCGATCAACCAGGTAACTGCTTCTTTGGATTATTATTTAGCAACTGGCCGCAAGACGTTCTTAGGAAAATCGGAAGGTGAAAAGATGAAAAACATCAATGAACTCAACCTGACCGGAACTTACACCCTGAACGACACTTTCGGGCTGTATCTGAAACTGAACAACGTCCTGTTCCAGAAATACGAACTCTATTACGGCTATCCGATGCAGAGTTTCAGCGCAATGATCGGTGTGAACATCAATTTCTGACACTACCGGTTTCTACTTGTGCGGCAGTGTACCGGAAAGGGCTTACAATCCAACCTTTTCCGGTACACTGCCGTTCTTTTTTCGCACGCCTGATCTCTCCTCATCTCTTTTCACCGGAAAACATCGTATATTTGTCCCCCAAATTAAAGAGACGACTATGCAAGGGACAAAAAATCTGACGGAAGGACCTATTAAAAAGCAACTATTTAACCTGGCGCGTCCTATCATAGGAACTTCTTTTAACCAAATGGCCTACAGCATCACCGATATGGCTT
>OGQT01000270.1_pt1 | contig 50022 bp, 42 predicted proteins | sample 1553261 | NCBI WGS metagenome assembly OGQT01 (sample SAMEA2579992, study PRJEB22360) | human gut metagenome | biome: human gut; feature: human-associated habitat; material: faeces | place: Denmark | collected 2008/2010
TGTTTACTAAAAATATATATTTTAAAGTTATAATTACTTTTGTTTATATTTTAGATTTTACTTTGTTATATTTTCTTTTGATACAAAAAATAAATAATGGTATTATTCATATATATTTTTTCTTGATGATAGGGATTGGTTACTTAGTTGGTAATATTCGGTTGAGTCAGTATGTTAATTCTTTTAAAGTATATTTGAAAAAAGTGTTAAAAAAGTGTAAAGTGAATAAGAAAGAGTTATAGTTCGACTCTTTTTTTGTTGGTTTGTGATATACTCTATATAAATAGTAAGGTGGTGGTATCCTTGCAGAAGAAGAAAAAGGATAAAAAGAAAAGAAAAAGATTATTTTTTTTAGGTATAACATCTTTAGTAATTATTATTGGTACGACTTATACTATTGGTAAATATTGGGTAGAAATTTATGATAAATATAAAGAAAAGAAAGAATTAAAAGAAAAGTTAGTGTCTTTAAAAGAAAAACAAGATGAATTACAAGTTGATGCTGATAAATTACAAGATCCTGATTATATAGCGAGATATGCTAGGGAAAAGTACTCTTATTCTAAAGATGGAGAGATAATTTTAAGAATTCCTTAGGTAAAAAAAGTTAATTTTAGGATTAACTTTTTTGTTTTGTAATTTATTTGTTTTATATTGATAAAATGATGAATTTCGTATAGAATGGTATTGGTGATATAAATGATTTCAATTGAAGATTATTTTCAATTTAACAAGGGAGATAGGATAGTTATTGGGTGTTCTTCTGGCCCTGATTCAATGGCTCTTTTCGATATGCTTTTAAAAGTTAGGGAAAAGTATAATTTGGAACTTATTTGTGCTCATGTTAATCATAATTTAAGAAAGCAAAGTGTAGAAGAAGCTGAATTTATGAAAAAATATTGCGCTGCACATGATGTTATGTTTGAAGGGATGTTAATTGAAAAGTACGGTGATGATAATTTTCATAATGAAGCAAGAAATATAAGATATCACTTTTTTGAAAGTTTAGTTGAAAAATATCGTGCAAATTACTTGATGACAGCACATCATGGTGATGATTTAATAGAAACTGTTTTGATGAGAATGATAAGAGGTTCTAATTTAAATGGTTATAGTGGTTTTCATGAAATTGTAGATATGGGTAGTTATAAGATTGCGAGACCTTTGATTCATTATACGAAAAAAGAATTAGAAGATTATGATAAATTAAATAATGTTTTTTACTATGTTGATGAATCCAATCATAAAATGAAGTACACAAGAAATAGATATAGAAAATATGTATTACCTTTTTTAAAGGAAGAAGATCCTAATGTTCATAAGAAAGTATTGAAATATAGTCATAATTTAGCTGAGGCTTCTAAATATATAGAAAAAGAAAGAGATAAAGCATATAGAAAAATTGTTGATTCAAAAACTGGATATATAAAAATAAGTGCTTTTTTAGAGTTGGATCCTTATATTCAAAAAGAAATATTATATTATATTATGGAAGATTTTTATCAAGATGATTTAATTCTAGTTGGGGATAAACATATAGATTTATTGAATCAAGTTTTACATTCTCGTAAAGCTAATATGCAAGTTAATTTGCCTAATGAAATTTTAGCTATAAAAAGTTATGATTATTTTTACTTACGTAGAGAGACTGATGAGTTAACTGCTTATGAGATTGAGTTTAGTAAATATGCTGAACTTCCTAATAAACACAAAATATCTTTGATTGATGATGTTTCAGATAATTCAAACTTTATTTGTAGGTTGTCATCAGATGAAGTTAGTCTACCACTTATCATTCGTACTAGAAAACTTGGTGATAAGATGGAGGTTAAAGGTCTTAATGGTAAGAAAAAGGTAAAAGATATATTTATTGATAAGAAGATAGATATTAGAGATAGAGATTTGTGGCCTATTGTTGTTGATTCTTTAGGAAGAATAGTTTGGATTCCAGGAATAAAAAAATCTAAATTTGACAAGTCAAAAAAAGAAAACTATGATATAATAATGAAATACTGTTAGAGGAGGAAATTTAATGAATAAAAATATGAAAAAAGAAATAAAACGCGGATTAGTTCCATATGTATTTATGTTTTTAATTATTCTTGGCGTTTTGTACTTTGTTAATGTGTTAAATCAAAACATTCATAATTTAACATATAATCAATTTATGACAGAACTTAGTAGTGGAGAAGTAAAAGAAATAACTGTTACTACTAGGGATAGTGCTCAAATTTATGAAGTAGAGGGTACTTTAAAAAAATATAAAAAAGATGAATCTTTTTATGTAAGACTTCCAAAGAGTGAACAAGTTATGAAGAAGATTGTTGATTATTCTGAAGCTCAAGAGTTTAAGATGACTGCTAAACCTGATCCTGAATCATCAGCTTTGTTAATTGTTCTTGTTAATGTATTACCTTTTGTGGTATTAATAGGACTTGCTTTCTTCTTCTTTAATCGTCAAATGGCTGGAAATAAAAGTTCTTTGGATTTTGGTAAGAGCAAAGCTCGTTTAAGTGATGATAAAAATAAAGTTACATTTAAAGATGTTGCTGGTCTAAAGGAAGAAAAAGAAGAAGTTGCTGAATTAATCGATTTCTTGAAAAATCCTAAAAAGTTCCAAAAATTAGGAGCTAGAATTCCTAAGGGAGTATTATTAGTAGGTCCTCCTGGAACTGGTAAAACATTACTTGCTAAGAGTGTTGCAGGTGAAGCTAATGTTCCATTTTACTTTATTAGTGGCTCAGACTTTGTTGAATTATTCGTGGGTGTTGGAGCAAGTCGTGTACGTGATATGTTCCAACAAGCAAAAAGAAATGCTCCATGTTTAATATTTATTGATGAAATAGATGCAGTTGGTCGTCAAAGAGGAACTGGTTTAGGTGGAGGACATGATGAACGTGAACAAACACTTAACCAATTACTTACTGAGATGGACGGTTTTGGTGCTAATGAAGGAATAATAATTATAGCTGCTACAAATAGACCTGATGTACTTGATCCTGCATTATTACGTCCTGGTAGATTTGATAGACAAGTTACTGTTAATTTACCTGATGTTAGAGGTCGTGAGGAAATTCTTGCTGTTCATGCAAAGAATAAGAAATTAGCTGATGGTATTACTTTATCTAACTTAGCAAAAAGAACTCCAGGATTTAGTGGTGCTGATTTGGAAAACCTACTTAATGAAGCTGCTTTACTTGCTGTTAGACGTAATAAAGATAAAATAACTATGAGTGAGATAGATGAAGCAACAGATCGTGTATTAATGGGTCCTGCTAAAGCATCTCATAAGTATAGTGAAAATGATAGAAAATTAGTGGCTTATCACGAAGCTGGACACGCTGTTATTGGATTAAAACTTGATAATGCTAATGATGTTCAAAAAGTTACTATTATTCCTCGTGGTGCAGCAGGTGGATATAATATGATGGTTCCAAGTGAAGAAAAGATGTGTTCTACTAAAACTGATTTATTAGAAGAAATTACAGGATTACTTGGCGGACGTACAGCTGAAGAAATTACATTTGGTGAAATTACAACTGGTGCACATAATGATTTTGAAAAAGCTACTAAAATAGCACGTGCAATGGTAACTGAGTATGGTATGAGTGATTTAGGTCCTCTTCAATTTGAACAACAAGAAGGAAGTGTTTTTTTAGGTAGAGATTATAATAAGAGTCAACATTTCTCTAACGAAGTTGCAAATGAAATTGATATGGAAATGAGAAAAATAATTAATGATTGCCATAAAAAAGCAACTGAAATTATAAAAGCAAATAAAGATTTATTAAAACTTATTGCTGAGACTTTACTTGAATATGAAACTTTAACTAAAGAACAAATTGATTATTTAGTTAAGAATGGAAAAATGCCTGAAGAAGATGAAGAAACTAGTTTAGAATCTATGTCTATTACTAAGTTAAGAGAACTTGCTAAAGAAAAAGGTATTAAGAATTATTCTAAAATGAGTAAAGCTGAATTATTAGAAGAGTTGGATAATTAAAATCTGCTCTTTTTATTTTTATTTGAAAAAATTATAGTTTTATAGTATACTATCTTTGCTTTTAGAGTGATTATTTATAAAAAGTAATTTGGTGATTGTTATGAAGTGGAAAATAGGAAATGTTGAAATAGCAAATCAGGTTGTTTTGGCACCAATGGCAGGGATCTCTAATTCTCCGTTTAGAAGAATATGTAAGGAAATGGGTTGTGGACTTATATATGCAGAGATGGTTAGTGATAAAGCTATTATGTATGGAAATAAAAAGACGATAGATATGCTTTATATGACTGATTTTGAAAGACCTATTTCTCAACAAATATTTGGTACTGATGTTTCAAGTTTTGTTATTGCAGCTAAGTATATTTGTTCTAATATGCATCCTGATATTATTGATATTAATATGGGGTGTCCTGTACCTAAGGTGGCTTTACGTGCACAGGCTGGATCAGCTTTACTTAAATCACCTTCTAAGATTTATGATATAGTAAAGGCTGTTGTAGATGCAGTTGATGTTCCGGTTACTGTAAAAATAAGAAGTGGTTGGGATTCTAATCATATTAATGCAGTTGAAGTGGCTAAGGTCATAGAGAAAGCTGGAGCTAGTGCTATATGTGTGCACCCTAGAACTAGGAGTCAGGGATATCGAGGAGAGGCTGATTGGAGTATTATAAAGGCTGTTAAAGATAATGTTAATATTCCTGTAATAGGTAATGGAGACATTAAAACACCAGAAGATGCTAAGAGAATGCTTGATGAAACAGGTTGCGATGCTATTATGATAGGTCGAGGTGTTCTTGGTAATCCTTGGTTAATTGAACAAACTGTTGCTTATTTAAATGGTGATTTGGTTTCTCAACCTAATAGACTTGATAGGGTTGATATGTGTATAAAACACTTAAATTATTTAAGTGTTGTTAAAGACGAAAAGGTTGCTAGGTTAGAAATTAGAAATCATATTGGTTGGTATTTTAAGGGGTTACCTGGTGCCAATGAAATTAAGAATAAAGTCTATCAATGTGATTCAATTCATGATATAATGCAAGTATTAATGAGTTATAGGGAGGAATTACTTAATGGCTGATAATGATAAGAAAAAATCCACAAAAAAAGTGGAAAAAAGAGAAGATAAAAATAAAAAATTCACAAAAGTTGTGGATAGTGTTCCGGTAGATGTAGAAAAATCCACAGAAAAAGTGGATAAAAAAGAATCTTCAGAGGTTATTTCCCCAATTATTGTTGAAAAGGAATCAACTATTTCTAATAAAAATGCTTCGTTTGTTCAGAGACTTGGAGCATACTTAATAGATATGTTTTTAATTTTGTTGATATCATCAATAGTTACAATGCCTTTTACTTCTTCAAATAATTATGAGAAGTTGTCAGAGGAGACTAATAAAGTTGTTGAAGAGTATACAAATGGTAAGATTGATATGAATACATATATGAATCGAGTTTCTAGCATTAGTTATGATATGGCTAGGGAAACTGGTCTTTCTTCTATAATTATGATAGCAGTATATGTTTTATATTTTATAGTTTACCAATATTATAAAAAAGGACAAACTGTTGGTAAGAAGCTTATGAAAATTAGAATTGAAAGTACTGATAGTGATGAATTATCTATTAATGCAATGTTAATGCGTTCTTTTATAATTAATTCTATTTTAGTTAATATGATAGTTTTAACTGTATCAATTGTGGGTAATAGATACGTTTATACAACAACGGTTACTGTTTTTCAATTAATACAATATATGGTTTTATTCATAACGGCACTTATGGTTTTATCAAGAAAAGACAAAAGAGGTTTGCATGATATTATTTGTCATACAAAAGTAGTAAATGTGGAGGTATAATATGAGAGAGTTTAGTGAACAAGAATTAGTTAGACGTGAAAAAGTAGAAAAAATAAGAGAAGTTTGTAATCCATATCCTGAAAGATATGAAACAAATTATGATATATGTGATGTTAGTTCTTTAGAAGATGGTGTTACTGGTGTTAGAGTAGCTGGTAGAATTGTTTTTATGAGAAAAATGGGTAAGATGAGTTTCCTTACTATTCGTGACATTAAGGGAAAAATTCAATTATCTATAAAAGTAGATATGGTTGGAGAAGAAAGATATAAATTCTTTAAAGAATGTTTTGATATTGGAGACTTTATAGGTGCAAGTGGTGAGGTATTTACTACTCATACAGGTGAAAAAACTATACGTGTTGATAGTTTTGAATTTTTAGGTAAAGCTTTGAAACCTCTTCCTGAGAAGTTCCATGGTCTTACTGATCAAGAGGCTTGTTATCGTCAAAGATATGTAGATTTAATTATGAATCAAGATAGTCGTGATCGTTTTCTTATTCGTATGAAATTTATTAAAGAATTAAGAAATTATTTAGATAATTTAGGTTATATGGAAATTGAAACACCTATTTTGAATAATAAACCAAGTGGAGCAACTGCTAGACCATTTAAATCACATCATAATGCTTTAGATATGGATGTTTATTTAAGAATTGCTCCTGAAACTTATATGAAGAGAGCTGTAATTGCTGGACTTCCTAAGGTATATGAAATAGGTAGATGTTTTAGAAATGAGGGGATTGATCAAACTCATTTACAAGATTTTACTATGATAGAAACATACCAAGCTTATTTTAATTATAAAGATAATATGAAGTTAATTCAAAATATGATTCAAACAATTATCAAAAATATTTTTGGAACATTGACAATTAATTTTGGCGATAAAGAAATTGATTTTAGTGGAGATTTTCCTATTGTATCTTTTAGAGAGTTATTGATTAAACATTCTAATATAGATATTAATGTTTATAATACAAAGGAAAAATTATTGAATAAAATTAAAGAAGATGGAATAGAACTAGAAAGTGAAACTCCTATTGAGAATTTAGGCTTTGGTAATTTAGTAGATGTTTTATATAAAAAGGTAGCTAGACCTTCTATGGTTTCGCCTGTTTATTTAACTGAGCATCCTATTGATTTGAGTCCGCTTGCTCGTACTAATGATGATAATCCTCAAATTACAGATCGTTTCCAATTGGTTGTTAATGGTGCTGAAATAGTTAATGGTTATTCTGAACTTGTAAATCCAGTTGAACAAGAAAGAAGACTTTTAGAACAAGCTAAATTAAAAGAAGCTGGTGATGAGGAAGCAATGGATATGGACTATGATTATATTGGCGCTATGGAATATGGTATGCCACCTATTTCTGGTTGGGGAATGGGAATTGATCGTATTGTTCAATTATTAACAAATAGTGAGAATATTAAAGATGTTGTTATGTTCCCACTTATGAAACCTGTTTCAGATACTGATAGTAAAGTTGTAAAAACTAAAGTAGTTGAAAATAAATTTGAAGAAAAAAGAGTAATTGATTTTTCTAAAGTTAAGATAGAACCCCTATTTGAAGAAATGGTAGATTTTGATACTTTTTCTAAGTCTGATTTTAGAGTAGTGAAAGTAAAGAATTGTGTTGCAGTTCCTAAGAGTAAGAAATTATTACAATTTACTTTAGATGATGGTACAGATAGTGAACGTGTAATTTTAAGTGGCATTCATGCTTATTATGAGCCTGAAGAACTTATTGGAAAGACTTTGGTAGCTATTACTAATTTACCTCCAAGAACAATGATGGGAATAGATTCTTGTGGTATGCTTCTTAGTGCTGTTTTTGAAAATGATGGTGAGGAAGATTTACATCTTTTAATGGTTGATGATAATATTCCTGCTGGAGCTAAGTTATATTAATAGTTAATTGGATAGTTTGTTCTATCCTTTTTTTTCACCAAAATTTCATAAAAAAGACTCGTAAAAGCTTGTATTATCAAGTTAATGTAGTATAATTATTATGGGAGGTTAATATTATGAAGAGACATAATACAATTAAAGTCGTTCTTGTAACATTATTAGTATTTATGCTACTATCTTGGATTTTACCTGCTGCATATTTTTCAGGTAGTTATGCTGATCAAGGACGCGTTCAAATGGGATTATTTGATTTATTCAGTTATCCTACTACTGCAATATCATACTTTGGATATATTGCTATATTTATTTTAGTTGTTGGAGGTTTTTATGGTATTTTAAATACTATACCAGCTTATCGTACTTTACTTGATAATCTTTCTAAAAAGTTCCAAAAACATGGTAAATTAGTAATATCTATAATTATGGTATTACTTGCAGTTATCACATCTATTTGTGGTTTACAATTAGGATTAATTATCTTTTTCCCATTCTTGGTATCACTTATCTTATTAATGGGATATGATAAAATTGTCGCTGCACTTACATTAGTAGGTTCTACTATGATTGGTGTTGCTGGTAGTTTATTTGCTTATGGTAATACAAGTGTTATCATGTCAACTCTTTCTTTAAAAATCACTTCTAATTGGGGAGCTAAATTAATTATTCTTGTCTTAGGATTAGCTGTTCTTATTGTGAATACAATTTTATACATTAATTCTTTAGATAAGAAGAAAAAATCAGTTAAAGCTTCTACAAAGAAAGAATCTTCAAAGAAGGAAGATACTAAGAAAACAACTAAAAAGACTACTAAGGCTACTACAAAGGCAGCTGATAAAACTGAGTCTGTAAAAGTTGTAAAAACTAAATCTGATATAGACTATTATGTTCCAAGTGAGGTAAAGGGAAAACATAAAGTATGGCCATTGGTTGTTGCTTTCTCTGTTATCTTTGTTATCATGATTTTAGCATTTATTTCTTGGTCAAATGCTTTCAAAGTTACTGCAATGGAAGATGCTACTTCAGCAGTTACTGGATTCAAAGTATTTGGATTTGCTTTATTTGGAAAATTACTTGGTAATGTAAATGCATTTGGTAGTTGGACTTTAAATGATTTATCATTAGTTATGATTGTTGCAGCAGCATTCTTAATGATTGTTTATAAAGTTAAGTTTAATGATGGATTACAAGCATTTATTACTGGTGCTAAAAGAGCCTTAGAACCTGTTTGCTTAGTGATTTTAATCTATACTTGTTTAGTTGCAGTTACATATCATCCTTTCCAATTAACTATTTATAAGTTCTTATTTGGATTTACTAAAGGATTTAATGTATTTACTTCAACTATTGCAGCAATTTTGGCTAGTGTATTTAATGCAGATCCATTATATGCATTCCAAAGTGTTTTACCTTATTTGGCAAGTTTAGTTTCTAAGAAGAGTACATATGCAGTTATTGGTGTTGTATATCAAGCTATGTATGGTGTTACTATGTTAGTTGCTCCTACAAGTGTTGTACTTATGACTGTACTTTCATACTTAGGAATTTCTTACAAAGAATGGTGGAAAAACATTTGGAAATTAGTATTAGAATTATTTGTTCTAATGTTAATTATTTTCACTATTTTAGCATTAATTTAGTGTTTTAAAGATCACATTTGATTGTGGTCTTTTTTTTGTTTACAGATTTATTTTTTTGTATTATAATATCCTTTATATTTTGAGGAGTGATATTATGGATAAATTATTGTATGTAGAGTCTAAAATTATGGAGGAGGATTATTCATTACTTTCTGATGATATTGCGATTGGACCTGTGTATAAAATTAATGGATCTTTTTCTATTGAAAATGATGGTTATGATATTTCTTATTTATATATTCCTACAGGTTCTGGTATTCGTCTTCATAATCTAGATGAGGGTGCTGAACGTTATAAGTCGCTCAAAGGAACTTTTAAAATTGATGGTAGAGAAACAGATGAAAGTATTTGTTTTAATTCAACTCCTTCTCATGGTGTTGATGTTACTTCAAGCAAAGTTATATTGGAAGTATGTAGTGTATCACATGATTATTTAAAAAATATAAAAACTTCATTAACAAGTCAATTCTTTGATGAACTATCTGATGGTAGGGGCTATTGTCTTACTAAGAAAAGATAGTTTGTCTTTTTTTTTGAAATTCTTGTCACTTTTTTGGGGATATAAAATCTTTACAAAAAACATATACTAAACATACAATATGTTTAGGAGGAGATAGTATGTTTTCAAAATTTAGTGAAGATGCTCAAAAAGCATTATTGATAGCAAAAAAAGAAATGGCAAGTCTAAATCATCCATATGTTGGAAGTGAACATTTATTATTAGCTATCCTTTCTTTTAGTGAATCTGATCTTACTCAGAAATTATCTGAATATAATATAGATTATAAGAGTTTTAAAGACGAACTTATTAAAGTGGTAGGTAAAGGTAGTATATCTAATAGTTGGTTTTTGTATACACCTTTACTTAAAAGAATTATAGAAAATGCAACTATAGATTGTAGAGAAAATAAAGATAAAGAAGTTACTTTGCTACATTTATTTTTGGCTTTGCTTGAAGAGGGGGATGGAGTAGCAATCAGAATTTTGATGGGAATGAATGTTGATATAGATTTACTTTATGATGAATTTTCTACTGATTTTGTTCCTAAAAAATCTAAAAATAAACATAAACTTCTTATAGAAGATTTTGCGATTGATTTAAATCAAAAGTGTCTTAATTCTGAAATTGATCCTGTTATAGGTAGAGAAAGTGAAATTAATCAGGTTATAGAAATATTATCAAGAAGATGTAAAAATAATCCATTACTAATTGGTGAAGCTGGTGTTGGTAAGACTGCGATAGTTGAGGCTTTGGCTAATAGAATCGTATTAGGATTAGTACCTGAATCTCTTAAAAATAAGAGGATATTATCTATTTCAATGGCGTCTTTAGTAGCGGGAACTAAATATCGTGGTGAGTTTGAAGAAAGAATTAATAAAATAGTAAAAGAAGTTGAGGCTGCACCTGATATTATTTTATTTATTGATGAAATTCATACTTTGATAGGAGCAGGTGGAGCTGAGGGGGCTATAGATGCTTCTAATATATTGAAACCAGCTTTAGCTAGAGGAAAAATTAAACTTATTGGAGCAACTACTACTGATGAATATTTGCAATTCTTAGAAAAAGATAAAGCTTTAGATAGAAGATTTCAAAGAATTAAAGTAGTTGAACCAAGTAAGGAAAAAACAATTGATATTTTAACTAAAATGAAGCCTATATATGAGAGTTTTCATCATACTTCTATTTCTGATGAAATTATACTTGAAATTGTGTCACTTTGCGATGAATTTATACATAATAGAAGGTTTCCAGATAAAGCTATTGATATTTTAGATGAAGTTTGTGTAAAAACTGCTCTTATGAAAAATAAAGACGAAGAAAAATTAGAAAAATTACAACAAAAACTAAATATGATTAAAAAGTTAAAGAAAGATGAGATTGTTAAAGAAGATTTTTTTAAGGCTACTGAATTGAAAAATGAACAATCTAAGTTAGAGAGTAAGATAAATAAGTTACAACTTAAAAATCAAAAGAATATGGCATATAAAGTTATTACTAAGAATATGGTAGCAGAAGTTATTTCTCATAGAAGTAATGTTCCTCTTTGTGAGTTTTCTTCTAATAATAAACAAGTGTTAAACTTGGAGAATAAATTAAAATCTAAAATAATGGGACAAGATGAGGCTATAAAGATTATTTGCGATTATACAAAGAGAAAACAATTGAATATTTTTCCACCTAAAGTTCATTCATTTTTGTTAGTTGGAAAGACAGGTGTAGGGAAGACTATGTTAGTAAAGGAATATGCTAAAGAGTTATATCATCATGATAGTTTTATTAGACTAGATATGAGTGAATATAGAGAGCCTCATTCAATTAGTAAAATAATTGGTTCTCCACCGGGTTATATTGGTTATGATGAGCATAATTATTTATTGGAAAAAATTAGAAATAATCCTCATTCAGTCTTGTTACTTGATGAGATAGAAAAAGCTAGTACTGATGTAGTAAAACTCTTTTTACAAGCGTTAGATGAAGGGAAAATGAAAGATTCTAGAGGAAACGATGTTTATTTTAATCATGTAGTTATTTTTATGACATCTAATTTAGGAATGGGACATGATGCAGTTGGTTTTTCATCATCTTCAAAAAATAATATTCCAGAGCTTACTGATTTCTTTGGTGTTGAATTTATGAATAGAATTGATGATATTTTAATATTTAATTCATTGAATGATGAGGTTATTACTGGTATTATTAAAAATAAATTAAAGAGACTTAAAGATTATTATAAAAAGAATTCGGTAATACTTTCGTTTTCTAGGAAACTTGTTTCTGAAATAAAAGAAGATTCTAGTTATGAAAAGTATGGAGCTAGAAGAATTGATAAAACTATAGATAGAAAAATTAATAATTATATAATTAATCAAATATTAAGCGGAAGTAAGGAAATAACTGTTCCTAGTACTTTATAGTATTTCATTGTTTTTACTCTTATGTTATAATATGTGCAGGTGATATTATGAAGATTTATAATACTTTAACGAGAAAGGTAGAAGAGTTTATACCTAAGGATAAAAATTTAGTTACTATGTATACGTGTGGACCTACTGTATATCATTTTGCACATATTGGTAATTTGAGATGTTATATTTTTGAGGATATCTTGGAAAAGACTTTAAATTATCTTGGTTATAATGTTAAAAGATGTATGAATATTACTGATGTTGGACATCTTACTAGTGATTCTGATTCTGGTGAGGATAAAATGTTGAAAGGTGCTAAAAGAGAGCATAAATCAGTTATGGATATTGCGAATTTTTATACAGATTGCTTTAAGAGAGATACTGCTAGTTTAAATATTAAATGGCCGGAAATAGTTTCTAAAGCTACCGATAATATTTCTTATTATATAAAGATAATTGAGGTTTTATTAGAAAAAGGATATGCTTATTTAAGTGGTGGTAATGTTTATTTTGATACATCTAAGTTGGATGATTATTATAAACTTACTAATCATAAAATAGATGAGATGGTAGTAGGAGTTCGTGAAGGTGTAGAAGAGGATAGTTATAAAAAAAATCAGGCAGATTTTGTATTGTGGTTTACTAAGTCAAAATTTGATGATCAAGAATTGAAGTGGGATTCACCTTGGGGATTGGGATATCCTGGATGGCATATTGAATGTTCTGGAATTAGTGTTAGATATTTGGGAGAAGATCTTGATATACATTGTGGTGGTGTTGATAATATTTTTCCACACCATACTAATGAAATTGCGCAAAGTGAGGCTTATTTGGGGCATTCTTGGTGTAAATATTGGATTCATGGAGAACATTTGAATGATAGTACAGGTAAAATGAGTAAGTCAAAGGGAGAATTTTTGACTGTAGATTTATTAAAAAGTAAAGGATATAACCCTCTTTCATACAGATTTATGTGTTTGAATTCCTCTTATAGGAAGGTATTGGTGTTTTCTTATGAGGCATTATCTAATGCAGAAAATAGTTATTTGAAGTTAAAGAAAAAAATTTCTACTTTGAGTGATGATGGTGATGTTTCTAAAGATGTTTATGAAGAATATGATTCTAAATTTAGGGCATACATTGGAGATGATTTGAACACCGCTAATGCGATTACGCTTATTTATGATTTGTTGAAAGATTCAGTAAATGATTCTACAAAATTATCGTTAATAAAAGCTTGGGATACTGTTTTATCTCTTGATTTATTGGAAGATGAATCAATTGAGGTGAATTTAGATAGTGAAATTTTAGAAAAAATAGAACTTCGTAATAAAGCAAAATTAGAAAAGAATTATGAATTGGCAGATAAAATTCGTGATGAATTATTAAAAGATGGAATTAAATTGATAGATGGTAGAGATGGAACCACTTATGAATTTATTACAAAATAGAACATTATGTTCTTTTTTTGTGATATACTATCTTTGTTATTGGAGGAAATATGGACGTAAGAGAAGTAAATGTATTAGTACTTGCTTATTTAGGCGATACTATTTATGAAGATTATATTAGAAAATATTTAATTTCGTTAGGAATAAATAATGTAGATGAATTACAGAAGAAATCTGTTAATTATGTTAGTGCAAAACATCAAGCTGAATTCATTAAAAAATTATTAGATGAAAATTTATTATCTGAAGAGGAAGTAGATGTTTTTAAAAGAGCTAGAAATTATAAAAGTACATCTCATCCAAAAAACTGTGATATTGTTACTTATAAGCATGCGACAGGTTTGGAAGCTGTTATTGGATATTTAGAACTTACTAATAATAGAGTTCGTATTGATGAGATAATGGAATATATATTAGGAGGTAGTTTATGTTAGTTTATGGAAGAAATGTTGCTAAAGAAGTTTTACAAAATCCTAAAAATGTAAAAAAAGTTATTTTGCAGGACGGTTTTGATGATAAAAAGATAAATTCATTACTAGAAAATTGTAAATTCGATATATTTTATAAGCAAAAAAGAGAAATGGATAATTTGTGTAATGGTACTCATCAAGGTATAATACTTGACATTAAGGACTACCAATATAGTTCATTAGATGATGTTTGTTCATCTGATTCAGATTTTGTTGTGATTCTTGATCATTTAGAAGATCCTCATAATTTGGGAGCAATCATAAGAACTTGTGAGGCAGCTGGTGTTTCTTATATTATAATACCAAAGGATAGACAAGTGATGGTTAATTCTACTGTTATGAAAACTAGTGCTGGAGCTTTATCAAACGTTCATATTGCTGTTGTTTCTAACCTTGTTAATGCTATTAGCAAGATAAAAGATAATGGTTTCTGGGTTGTTGGAACAGCAATGGAAGATAGTGTTGATTATCGTAGTATTGATTATAGTGGAAAAACAGCATTAGTAATTGGTAATGAGGGGAAGGGGATTTCTAGACTAGTTAGAGAATCTTGTGATTTTGTTGCTACTATACCTATGCTTGGTAAGATTAATAGTTTAAATGCTAGTGTAGCTTCTGGTATCATGATATATGAGGTAGTCCGTAATAGAAAGTAGGTATATTATGGATTATAGAGATATTAACGATTATGAACAATTGTATTTGGTTGCAGAAAATGATGATGAGGCAGAGAAAGTTATATTTAGAAAATATAAACCTATCATTTATGCAATAGCTGATAAGTATTATAATTATTTTAAATTTAGAGGTATTGATAAAGATGATTTAGTTCAAGAAGGTTATGTTGGTCTTTCTAACGCAATTAAATCATATAAAGATAATCAAAGTGCATTGTTTTATACATTTAGTAGTATTTGTATAAATAGACAAATAAGGGGATATTGTAGGCAATTTCTTTCTACTAAAAATGAAATTTTAAATAATGCTTATTCTTTTGATAATATTATTATTGATGATGATATTACTTTTGATCCTGAAGATGAAGATTGTAGTGGAAGTCCAGATTTTTATGTTAGTTCTGATTACATATTTACTAAATTAATTAAGTTTAAGCATAAATTACCTCTTGTTCAGAGTTTAATATTTGAATTACGTTATAATGGTTTTAAGTATAAAGAAATAGCTAAATTACTTGATTTATCAGTTAGTTCAGTTGATCGTTATATACAAATATGTAAAGACAGATATAAATTAGAGTTTGAAAAAATATAAATTTATCTGTTTTTTTTATAGTTTTATGTTACAATTATCATAGGTGAATAGGGTATGAAAATGGATTTGAAAGAGTACTATCAATATCAACATAGTACGGAAGATATGCAAAAGTTATATTATAATATGTCAACAGCTATGAAGTATATTCATGAACATGATTATTGTATAAAAAGTTTCAACCTTAATGATATCGAAATACTTGATACTGAAAAAGAAAGCCCTATTCGTTATAAAACAGTTATTAAGATGCCACCTGATCAAGAAAGTCAGTTAATTAGAGAAGATATATATAATATTGCTTTTATTCAGATTGGTATTTATAGTGGTACATTTGATTATTTAAAGCCTAAATTTTTAAAAGAAAATTTTGATATGTTTGCTGAATTTTTGCCTCAAGATGATGTTCCTTATTTTAGAGGGATTGTAGAAAGGGGTGCCTCTGTTTATTATTGTGACTTTGTTGCTGAAAAAACGAGAAGAGAAGTAGAAGCATTACAAAAAGAAGTAGGTGAAGGTTCTTCTACTTCTATGGGAATTCAAAAAAAGAAGGCTACAAGTATAGGTAGTGCTTTTGCGGATAAAGATACTAGAAATCTTTATAGAGATTTAGATGATAAGAGACAAGCTGCTTTTGTTAGTTTTTTGATTTTACCAATTGCGATGATAGTTTTAGGAGTAGTTTTATCAATTGCTTTATTTATTGGTTAATTTTTATTGACATTCTATTATGTTTATGTTATTTTAATTGTGAACACGAAAGAGTGTTTTTTATTTGGAAAAATTAAGAAGCAAGGTGAAGAAAAATGGCTGAAGTTGTAAAGGCAAAAGAAAGAAAATCTATTGTAAAAATTGATGAAGATAAGCATGAAGAAGAAGTAGTGCAAAAAAAGAAAAAGACTACTAAGAAAAATACAAATAAAGAAGAAAAAAATAATTTGTGGGTTAAATTTAGAATTTTTTGTCATGGTGTTAAAACTGAATTTACTAAAGTTCATTGGACATCAAAAACTGATATGGTAAAGTATTCTATTGCAACTATTATATTTATAGTTTTCTGTTCCTTATTTTTCTATGGAATAGATGCTTTATTTGCTTTTTTTCAAGCATTATTTAAATAAGGAGGGTAATTATGGAAAAACAATGGTATGTAGTTAATACTTATTCAGGACATGAAAATAAAGTAAAAGAAAAACTAGAGATGAGAGCTGAATCTATGAATATGGAAGATTATATTTATAGAGTTATTGTTCCAGAACAAAAAGAAGTAGAAATAAAAGATGGAGTAACTAAGGAAAAAGTAAAGAAAATGTTTCCTGGATATATTCTTGTTGAGATGGTTATGACTGATGAAGCTTGGTATGTTGTTCGTAATACACCAGGTGTTACAGGATTTATTGGATCAAGTGGTAAAGGTGCTAAACCTACTCCATTACAACCTTATGAGGTAGATAAGATTTTGAATAATATGGGAATGTCTCGTATTGATGTTGATAATGAATTAGAAGTTGGAGTTAAAGTTAAAATTATTTCTGGTCCATTTAATGGTATGTATGGTAAAGTAGAAGAAGTTGATATACCAAATCAAAAAGTTAATTTATCAGTTGATTTGTTTGGTCAAGAAACTTCTGTAGAAGTTGAATTAAATCAAATTGAAAGAGCATAAAATGATAAAACGGTTAATTTAGCCGTTTTTATTTTGGTTTTTTGCTATTTTTGTTAAAAATTTCTTGAAAAATAAGGAAATTTATGATATTCTTTAGTAGCTATATTTAATTTAATATAGTTTTTAGTGGGAGGCAATAAAGCAATTAAAGCGGTAATAGCTATTTGGACCACTCGCGAAAACAAAATAAAAGGAGGCGTTTTTCGTGGCAAAGGAAGCAGTAAAGAAGATTAAATTACAAATACCTGCAGGAAAAGCTACACCAGCTCCACCAGTTGGAACTGTTTTAGGACCAGCAGGAATTAATTTACAAGAATTTTGTACAAAATATAATGATGCTACTAGAGATAAGATGGGAGATATCTTACCAGTAGAAATTTCAATATATGATGATAGAAGTTTTGATTTTATTATTAAAACTCCACCTACAAGTTTCTTATTAAAGAAGTATGCTAAAATAAATAAAGGTTCAGTTAAAGGAGCACATGAAATTGTTGCTACATTAACAAAAGAACAAGCTCGTGAAATAGCAGAAATCAAATTACCTGATTTAAATGCATATGATGTAGAAGCAGCAATGAAAATTGTTGAAGGTACAGCAAGAAATATGGGTATAGCTGTTGAAGGAGTAAATGATAAAGAACTTGAAGAAGAAGTAGCTGAAGCTCATGAACATGAAATTGAATTAGCAAAAGAAGAAGCTAAGGAAGCTGCAAAAGAAGCAGCAGATGCACAAACAACTGAAGAAAGTGCAGAATAATAGGTAATAAGTAACCTTGTGGAAGGAATGTCCGCTTACATGAATTCCGAAATAAACCACATAAGGAGGAAAAATAATGAAAAAGAGAAGTAAGAAATACGAAGAAGCTTTTTCTAAGATAGAAAAAGGTAAAGTATATTCTAAAGAAGAAGCAGTCAAGTTAGTTAAAGAAACTTCTATTAGTAAATTTGATGGTTCTGTAGAAGTTGCAATGAGATTAAACTTAGATACTAAAAAGGCTGATCAACAATTACGTGGTGCAATAGTTTTACCTAAGGGAACTGGTAAGAATATTCGTGTATTAGTAATTGCAAAGGGAGAAAATGCAGAAAAGGCTAAGAATGCTGGTGCTGATTATGTTGGAGATGTTGACATGATCGAAAAAATCGAAAAAGAAAATTGGTTCGATTTTGATACTATGATTGCTACTCCTGATATGATGCCTTTACTTGGTAAAATTGGTCGTGTTTTAGGTCCTAGAGGATTAATGCCAAACCCTAAAACAGGTACTGTTACTATGGATGTTGAAAAAGCTGTTAACGAAGTTAAAGCTGGACGTGTTGAATATAGAACAGATTCATTTGGTAATATTCATGGTATTATTGGTAAAGTATCTTTCTCAGAGGAAGATTTACTTGCTAACTTAGATGCATTTGTAGCAGCTATTTTAAAAGTAAAACCAGCTACTGTTAAGGGAGAATATGTTAAAAACATTTCTATTTCTTCAACAATGGGTCCTGGTATTAAAGTAGAAAATAGTTTTGACAAATAATTAAATATATAGTATACTAAAAACAATTTATTGGTGCCATAGACAGTAGGTGTTTATAAATCCTACCGAGGACTTACAAAGTATTAGAGTTCTTGATGTCTATTCTTGAGCTCTTTTTTATGGCATCCCTAAATGTTAATATAATAGGAGGTGTATTATGGCAAATGTTAAGATTCTAGAAGCTAAGCAAAAGGTAATAGATGAAATTAAAAATCATGTTGAAGAAGCTAATTCAATCGTGTTATTTGATTATCGTGGTATTACTGATGGTGAAGCTAAAGAATTACGTATTAAGTTAAGAGAATCTGGTTCTGATTATAAAGTATATAAAAATACATTGATGGCTAGAGCTTTTAATGATTTAAAGATTGATCTTAATGATAGTTTAGTTGGTCCTAGTGCTTTTGCATATAGTAATGATCAAGTAGCAGCTATTAAGATTTTAACTGACTTTGCTAAGGAACATCCAGCACTAGTATTAAAAGTAGGGATTGTTGATGGAGAGATTGCTGATCAAGCAAAACTTTCAGAATATGCTACTATTCCTTCAAGAGAAGGATTACTTACAATGCTTGCTGGTGGTATGATGGGAATCCCAAGAGATTTATCTATCTGCTTAGACTTATATAGTCAACAAAAAGAAGAAAATTAATTATAAAATAGGAGGAAAATAAAATGGCAAAATTAACAAAAGAAGATTTTATTAGTAGTTTAAAAGAAATGAATTTATTAGAAATTAAAGAATTAGTAGATGCAATGAAGGAAGAATTTGGTGTTGATCCATCAGCTGTAGCTGTTGCTGCTCCTGCTGCTGGAGATGCTCAAGATGCTGCTCCTTCTACAGTAACTGTATCAATAGCTTCTGCTGGTTCTGCAAAAGTTGCAGTTATCAAAGTAGTTCGTGAAATTACTGGATTAGGATTAAAAGAATCTAAAGATATCGTTGATAATAACGGTGTTGTTAAAGAAAACATTTCTGTTGATGAAGCTAATGAAATTAAATCTAAGCTTGAAGAAGCTGGAGCTGAAGTAGAAGTTAAGTAATTTAACTTCTTTTTTTTTGAATTTTAATTAAATATTTTTAGTTTGTCTTCTATTTTTTTGTTTTATATGCTATAATTTCGTTAGAATATAGAAGTGGGTGACTGATATGTTAATATATATATTACATAGCGATAAAATTTATACATTTAGGCTTCCTAAAGAAGTTTCTGGTAATTATGTATTAACAGATATTGATGATGAAGGTCATGTTAGAAATTTAACAAATATTCAGGAAAAAGATGGAAAGTGGATTATTAATTCTAATGAAGAGGTATCGGTTTTTGTTGGCTCTGATGCGGTTCAGTCAACTTTTGTTGATGAATATATGTTTTATAATTTAAATTATTTAAATAAGGAAAATATATTGTTGTACGTAGTTCCAGGTGATGATCCTAACTATTGTTTTTATACTGTTCAGGAAGAAACTAAGTTAATATTAGGAAGTGATAATAAATGTGATTTAATTTTGACTAGTCCAAATATTTCACAGCAACAATTGGAACTTACTTATAATTCAAATGTATGGCAACTCAACAACTTAAATACTGATGTTCCAATTTATGTTAATAAAAAAAGAAATAACAATTGTTTTTTATATAGTTTTGATAATATTTTTGTTATGGGAGTTAGGATAGTGATTCTAGCAAATAAGTTAATATTTTTTCCTGGTAAAACTACTATTAATTGCTATAATTCTAAAGTTGTTTCAGAAAATAAGTGTCAATATGCTATAAATAATATTAGTTCAAATGAAAATGTAAAAGATTTCTATGAAAAAAAGGATTATTTTTCTAAATCAACTGTATTTAGAAAAAAAGAAAAGACTTATAGTTTTAATTTTGTAGCACCAGGTACTAAAGAAAAAAAAGAAACAGAAGGGCTTATTTTTCAAATGGTTCCTACGGTATTGATGAGTATTACCTCTGTGGTATCAACTTATTATTCAATACAAGGTTATAAATCAGGAAGGTCTGATAAAGAATCTTTAGTGACTTCACTTGTGATGTGTGTTGTGATGTTATTTACTGGTATTATCTGGCCTGTGGTTGAATCTTTTGTAAACAAAATAAGATCATTTATAACCGAAAAGGTTAGAGTAGTAACATATAAGCGTTATTTAAAAAGAAAAGAGAAGAAATTGATTGAGTATGTTACAGAGCAAAGAACGGTGTTAGAATTTAATAATTTATCATTAAATGAATGTCAAGATGCTATCTTAAAAAAGACTGCATATTTGTTTTCAAGAAATTCTAGTTCAAACTTTTTTTTAAATGTTAAACTTGGGGTTGGTAAAATAAAATCTAATGTTGATTTTAAATATGAAAGACCTGAGTTGATAATAGATAATGATAAATTATTAGATAAAATAGATGCCTTAATTGATAAATATAAATATATTGATGATGCTCCCTTTACGATTAACTTAAAAAATAATTCAATCGCGTTTATAAACAATAATGGTGATTATGATATGTTTTTGGGATCAATCTTGCTTCAACTTATTACATTACACGACTATTCAGATTTGAAGCTTGTTGTTTTAACAGATGAATTTTCTGGGTTAAATAAAATTAAAAATTTGAATCATTGTTGGAGTAATGATAGAAGTTTGAGATTCTTTGCTTCTAATTCTAGAGAGGCTGAAAATTTATCAAGTGAATTATGTAAAATATACGATTCTAATAAAGAAAAAATCAGTAATAATGTTATGACATCTTATTTTTTGATTGTTTCTGATGCTATAGATAAGTATAAAAATTTGTCCATCATCGAAAAGGTTATGTTGGGTAATCATAATGCTAATTTTAGTTTAATTATGTTTAGTGATAAAATGATAGAAATTCCTATGGGATGTAAAAAATTTATTTCTTACACAAATAATGAAGCTTCATATTTTGAATCAGAAATGGAAGAAGACGGAACGTTAAAATTTATTCCTCAGCTTTTAGATTCAACTATTGATTATGATCGTTGTATTTATACATTATCAAATATTCCTATAAAGATCAGTTCCAATTCAAGTGGAACTTTACCTGATAAACTTGGATTCTTGGAAATGTATAATGTTGGTAATTTGGATCAATTGAATATAGTTAATCGTTGGAATACTTCTGATATTATTAATTCATTGGCTGCTCCTGTTGGTGTAGATCCAAATGGTAATACATTATATTTAGATTTGCATGAAAAATTTCATGGTCCACATGGTTTAGTAGCTGGAATGACAGGTAGTGGTAAATCGGAATTTATAATTACATATATTTTGTCTCTTGCTGTTAATTATAATCCTGATGAAGTTCAATTTGTTTTAATTGATTATAAAGGTGGTGGACTTGCTGGAGCATTTGAAAATCGTAAAACCGGTATAAAATTACCTCATTTAGTTGGAACAATTACTAACTTAGATAAATCCGAAATGAATAGAACTCTGGTTTCAATAAAAAGTGAATTACAACGTAGACAAAGAAAATTTAACGAAGCAAAAGAAGAATTAAATACTGGTAGTATTGATATATATAAATATCAACAGTTAGTTAGAGAAGGGACCTTAAAAGATCCAATGTCTCATTTATTTATTATTTGTGATGAGTTTGCTGAATTGAAGGAACAACAACCTGATTTTATGGACGAACTTGTTAGTGCGGCTCGTATAGGTCGTTCTTTAGGTATACATTTAATTCTGGCAACACAAAAACCTAGTGGAGTTGTTAATGATCAAATTTGGTCTAACTCAAAATTTAAAGTGTGTTGTAAAGTTCAGACTGCGGAAGATAGTAATGAAATGATTATGAGACCTGATGCTGCATCAATTAAGGAATCTGGTAGATTTTATTTATTAGTAGGTTATGATCAGTACTTTGTGTTAGGACAATCTGGTTATTCAGGTGTACAATATGTTCCTACATCAAAGGCTATGTCTAAACTTGATAATTCTATATCTTTTATAAATAATATGGGTAGTGTTTATAAATCTGCAGTTCAAAAAAATGATGTTGATAATACTAAGGTAAAATATGGTGAAGAATTAAATAATATTTTGAACTATATTGTTAAAATAGCAAACGAAAATAATTATAAGTATAATCAATTGTGGTTAGATAATGTTCCTAATCTTATTTATTATAGTGATATTGTTCAGAAATATAAATTTACACCAAGTAAATCTGTAATAGAGGCAATTATTGGTGAGTATGATGATCCAGAAAATCAAAAGCAGGGTTTTGTTACTATGTCTTTATCTGATGTGGGAAATACTTTTATTGTAGGTTCTTCTGGTATGGGAAAGTGTACGTTGATGTCAACTATGCTTTATTCAACAATAATTAATTATAATGTAAATGAAGTAAATGTTTATGTTATCGACTTGGGTGCGGAAAAACTTAGAAAATTTTCTGGTGCACCTCAGGTGGGAGAAGTTATTGGAATTAATGATAAAAGAAAAGTAAATTATTTATTTTGGTTAGTATCAAGTGAAATTGATAGAAGAAAAGAATTCTATTCTAAAAATGGTGGAGATTTTAGTTATGATATGAAGAATGGTACTAGACATTTTCCTAATATTTTAGTATTTATTTATGGTATGGAAGTGTTTAGAGAGGAATTTTCTGATTGTTATGATGAGTTATTTGAATCAACTACAAGAAGTTGTAGCAAATATGGAATAAACTTTATTGTATCATCTGTTGAAACAGGTGCATTAACTGTATCTGTTAGTAATAATTTCCCACAAAATATAGCATTGAATATGAATGATTCTTCAGAATATAGTTATATCTTTTCAACAAAAAAGATTCCATCAAAGAATCCAGGACGAGGTTTAGTTTTGGTTAATGAACAATGTATGGAATTCCAAACGGCTTTAATATTTTCGGAAAGTGATGAAAAGAAAAATCTTGATTTTGTTATTGGTAAGTTGAATGAAGTGATGAAAGTAAAAGCTCCTGAAATTCCGACTGTTCCTAGAAGATTGAGCATTAAATATATTGAAAAAGATATTACTACATTAGATAATGTACCAATTGGAATTAATACAACTACTGCACAGATTGGATATTATAATTTTTCTAATATAGTTAATTTGATGTCCGGTAGTGAAGAGAAACAAGTTAGTAAATTTTTTAATCATTTTATAGACATTCTTGCTAAATGTCAAAATAATAATGTTATTGTTTTAAATGCTTCTGAAATTTCTATATCACACACTGAAAATATAAAATATTATGATTCCAGCTTTACAAAAATAGTACCAATTTTATTAAATAATGTTCAGAAATTTAATCAGAATGCAAATGAAAAATTGTTTACTATAGTGATTATTGGATATTCAAATTTATCTAGGTATTTAAATGAACAAAAGAGTAATAATAACGAAGTTAAACTAATTGATGATTTGATTTTAGAAACTAAAAATAATTCGTTTAAATATATTATTTATGATTCATTTAGAGATATTCCTAACTTACTTGATGGTAGTTTATCTAATATAATTGATAATCAAAATGGTATATGGATTGGACAAAATTTTGATTCTCAAGAATTTTTTGAAACATCATATTTTAGAAACTCTGGAGATGTGGCAGCTGATAATGCAGTTGTTATAAAGGATTCTGAAGCAGAATTGTTGAAAACACCAACTATATCTTAGAAATCTCAATATTAATTGTGTTTTGTAAAAAATACCTTTTTGATTTATCGTAGGAAGGTGATGTGTATGAATAAATTGTTAGTTTCAATATATGTTGTTAGATTAGATGAAGAATATGATTTAAATATTCCAATAGGTATTAAAGTTAGTGATGCAATAAAGATTATTATTAAGACTGTAAAAGATCTTGTTGGTGATGATTATAGTACAAGCGGTAGTGAAAACTTATATAGATATGATGGATATTTAATTAATGTTAATAATTTAGTTAAATTTTCTGGTATAACTAATGGCATGAAATTGATGTTATTGTAATTTTTATATACCAGTTAAAAATAAGTATAAAAAATCTGAAACAGATATAATACCTTTGTAGTTCACTAAATGAAAAAGTGAACTATGAAGGCTTTTTTATAGTAATGTTATTACTTTATTAGTGGTAATATAAAACTTTTTGGATATTAAGTTGATGCTTATCGTATGTAATATGGCAACTTATAATTATTAAATCTGTAATTTTATTTTTTGATATAAATTTGGTTAATTTTACATAAAATAAAGTTTACACCAATTGTACTATGGCTATAGACAATGGTCTGAATAAGTATTGACAAAATAGAATAGTGTGCTATACTTAAGATGATTATAATAGTGATGGGAGGAATGATGATATGGCAAGTATAATAACTGCGCCTGGTGTTCAAGATATAGAAGCTTTAAAACTTGACCCAAATTTAACTAATCAATATGTTAGTGTTGATTCAGATATGGTTAATAACGATATGGCTAATAAGCTAAAAAGAACTATTTCTGATAATTATGATAATGTTACTAAGAGATTTCAAAGACTTGGTGGAGATTTTAAGGAGATATCAAAATGTGTTTCTGGGAAAAGATGGATTTCTAATTTGGAAAAATTATCTGAAAATTGTATAAACCAAGGTAAATATACTTCAAACAGAAAAAAAGAATTGGAAGAAGCATTTAATGTTGATGAGAATGAAGAAGCTTTACAAGTTATGTTTAAGTATCTTCAAACTCAACCTGAATTTGTTGCATTTTACAATGCCAATGCAAAAAGTGACTCTAGTTCTGTAAACTTTAGTGGTAACTAGGAAGGGGATATTATGGAGACAGTAGGAATTAAAAAAATAAATAAAATGGAAGCTGAATTAAAAAATGTAAATACACGTTTAAGAAATTTACATAGTGATATTGTAGCATTGAATGGAGCTTTAAAATCTTTTGTAATGGGTGATGGTACATCAGCATATTGGAATGGTGAAGATGCTAAAGCTTGGTTTGATAAGGCAATAAGGAATCATAATAATAATATTGCTGATTATAAGGCTGCTTATAATTATGCAGTAAATATGGATAATCAACTTGCATTTTCAAAAGCAGTTTCTAAGAAAAAATCTAAAAGACACTAGTAAGAGAGGGATTTGTTATGGAACTTGATGAGATTCAAAAACAATATATGGCTCGTTATTTAGATGCAAATGGGAGATTGATTGTTGATGAAAATACTCCTCCTGAGTTGGTTGAGGCATTTAATACACTTAATGCTAATGATGTTAATATTTTGGAATATAAAAAGCCAACTATTGAAATTTTAGATGATGAACCTGATTTATCTAGTGGTTATGTTGGTAATGTTGAGCCTGTAGCTTCACAAAGTATCAATAACGATGATTCTGTTAAAATAGAGGAAAAAGATATTGATTTAAGTGATTTGTCAGATATGTTTAATTAGTTATATATTTAGTGTAAGTATTGTCTGGAAAATAATTTAAATTTTAAGGAGTGTATGCTCCTTTTTTTGTTTATAAATATGTCATTTTTTCGTGGTATTAAATTAAAAACAGTAAGTGATAACAAAAATTAAAAAAACTATTGACAAAATACAAATATATGTTACAATAATATTGTGAATGATAGAAGTGTCGATAAACGATTATAGGTTTATTTCGTATGTAGCTATCATTTATGATATAATATACCGAATTGTTGGTATGTTTTTAGACATTCATTTTGGGTTTCGTTATAGTCCATGTTAGAGTAAGTGGCTATTTGGAAAATATTAATCTATTTCTAGTCAAATGCATTTGCTGTGATTTATAAAGATGTAGATCACAAGAAATTAAATTCCGAATGAATGACTTACGAGAGATATGATACTCGTTCATTATTTTAGATAATGTAAATAAACGCGAGAGAGTATGTGACTTAGCTAACCACATATTTTTCTGAGAAAAAGTTGAATGTTGATTGTTTTTGAATTAATGATATTTAACGATTAAGTTAATTTATAGCAATGGATGTTTGATGTTTTGCGGAAGAGTGATTAAACTTCCGTTTTTTTATTGACTTTTTTAATACTATGGTGTATTATATGTCCAGAAAGGAGATAACTTATATTTAATTTTAAGTTATCTCTTTCTTTTTGTATTTGGAGAGATAAAAATGGGACAATATTTTACAAATGAAAATTTACCAAGTGAAATTAGAAGAACTGAATGTTTTGTATTGGGCAGGAAGTTTGTTTTTTTAACTGATAATGGTGTTTTTTCAAAAGATGGTTTGGACTTTGGCAGTAGACTTCTTCTTGAATCCATCCCGCTTGATGAGGTTGGAGCAAAGGTCCTTGATATGGGTTGTGGTTATGGAGTATTTGGAATAATTCTTAATAAAATACTTCATGTTTCTGTTGATATGGTGGATGTTAATCTTAGGGCGATGCATCTTGCTCGTCGTAATATAGGAGAAAACGGTTGTGATAATATTAATGTATTTGAAAGTAATTGTTATTCTAATGTTACTTCTAAATACAATACTATTATTACTAATCCACCAATACGTGCTGGTAAAAAAATTGTCTATGAAATCGTTATGAATGCAAAAGAATATTTAGAACCTGGAGGTAAGCTTTTCTTAGTTATTAGAAAAGGACAGGGTGCTAAATCATTGATTTCTGATCTTAAAAATATTTATGATGTTGAAATCTTAGAAAAGAAAAAGGGCTTTTTCGTATTAAAGTGTAGTTTTTAATTGACTTCTTTTCAATTTTGTGCTAATAATATAAATTGGCAACGTGTTATTTTTAATGCGATTTTGTTCTTTAAAAAATTAATTGTTTGGGGTGAATTTAGTGGCATATAAGATTGTTAAATGTGGTGACCATAGAGAAAGAAGAAATTTCTCAAAAATAAGAAATACGTATGAATTAAAAGATTTGCTTGAAATTCAAAAGAAATCATATGATTGGTTTCAAACTACTGGAATTAAAGAGGTTTTTGAAGATCTATTTCCAGTGGAAAATTTTTCTGGTACATTAAAATTAGAGTTTGGTGATTATTATTTTGATGAACCTAGATATTCTATAAAAGAAAGTAAGGATAGAGAAACTACTTATTCTGCTCCTTTAAAAGTAGAAGTTCGTCTATTCAATCAAGAAACTGGTGAAGTTAAAGAACAAGAAATATTTATGGGTGATATGCCTATTATGACAGATAGTGGAACATTTGTTATTAATGGTGCTGAACGTGTTATTGTTTCTCAATTAGTTCGTTCTCCTAGTGTTTATTTTAATCATGAAATAGATAAAAATGGACGTGAATTAATTACTTCTCAAATTATACCTACACGTGGTACTTGGTTAGAGTTCGAAACAGATGCTAGAGATGTATTATATGTAAGAATCGATCGTACTCGTAAGGTTACATTGACTACATTACTTCGTGCGTTTGGTTTATCTTCTGATGAAGAAATTTTCAAAATGTTTGGAGAAGATGAATATTTAAAAAATACTATAGCTAAAGATTCTACAAAGAATACTGATGAGGCTTTAATTGAAATTTATGAAAAGTTAAGACCAGGGGAACCTGCAACTCTAGATTCTTCTAAGAACCAAATTATTACTAGATTCTTTGATGAATTTAGATATGATTTAGCTCGTGTTGGACGTTATAAGTTTAATCGTAAGTTAAATATTATGGATCGTTTATTAGGTCAAACTTTGGCTGAAGATATTGTAGTTGATGGTGAAGTTAAATGTGCTAAGGGTACTGTATTTACTAAAGCTTTACTTGAAGATTTAAAAGATGTTTTAGCTAACTATGGTGTTAAAGAAGTTTCAATTAATGAAGAGTTAGATAATTATAATAAAGTTCAAGAAATTAAAGTTATAGATCCAAGTGATAAGAAGAAAAAATTAATAGTTATTGGTAATGACCAAACTATTGATGAAAAACGTCTTACTATTTCTGATGTTTTTGCTTCTGTTTCATATTATTTGAACTTATTACATGGTGTTGGTAACTTTGATGAAATTGATCACCTAGGTAATAGACGTATTCGTCAAGTTGGTGAACTTTTACAAAATCAATTTAGAATTGGTGTATCTCGTATGGAACGTGTTATTCGTGAGAGAATGACTACTCAAGAGATGGAAGAAGTTACTCCAAAGACATTAATTAATATTAGACCTGTTACAGCAGCTATGAAGGAATTCTTTGGTTCATCTCAATTATCACAATTTATGGATCAAACTAATCCAATAGCAGAACTTACAAATAAACGTCGTTTATCTGCTTTAGGACCTGGTGGTTTATCTCGTGATAGAGCTGGAGTAGAAGTACGTGATGTTAATACATCTCACTATGGTAGAATTTGTCCAATTGAGTCCCCTGAAGGACCAAATATCGGACTTATTACTTCTCTTGCTAGTTATGCAAAAATTGATGATTATGGATTTATAATGACTCCATATCGTAAAGTTGAAAATTGTAAAATTACTGATACAGTTGAGTATTTAACAGCAGATGAAGAAGCTGATTATATAATCTCTCAATCTACGGTTGGAACCAATGAAGATAATGTTATTACTGATGAACAAGTTAATGCTAGACTTCGTGGTGAAAATATTTTAGCAAAACCAGAACAAGTTGATTATATAGATGTTTCTCCACAACAAGTTGTATCTATTACAACAAGTTGTATTCCATTCTTGGAACATGATGATGCTACTCGTGCACTTATGGGAGCAAACATGCAACGTCAAGCTATGCCTTTAATTAAGACAGAAGCTCCATTTGTTGGTACTGGTGTTGAACATATTGCTGCAAAAGATTCAGGTGTTTGTATTGTTGCAAAAGCTGATGGTGTGGTTGAATATGTTGATGCTAAGAAAATTGTTGTTAAAAATGCAAAGGGTAAGGATACTTATTACTTAGCTAATTTTGAACTTGCTAATGCTGGTATTTGCAATCATCAAAGACCTATTGTTAAGGTTGGAGATAAAGTAGTAGCTGGTAAAACAATTATTGCTGATGGTAACTCTACTGATAAGGGAGAACTTGCTTTAGGTAAGAATATGGTAGTAGCATTCATGACATTTAATGGTTATAACTATGAAGATGCTGTTATCTTAAATGAAAACTTAGTTAAAGATGATAAATTAACTTCTCTACACTTAGAGGATTATGAAATTCAATGTCGTGAAACTAAGTTAGGACCTGAGGAAATTACTCGCGATATTCCAAATGTAAGCGAAGATGCTAGAAAGAATTTGGATGAAAATGGTATTATAGCTATTGGTACTGAAGTAAAAGAAGGAGATATCTTAGTTGGTAAGGTTACTCCTAAGGGTGTTGCTGAATTAACTTCAGAAGAAAAATTATTACATGCTATCTTTGGTGAGAAAACTCGTGAAGTTCGTGATACTTCATTACGTGTTCCTCATGGTGGAGATGGTATTGTACATGATATTAAAATTTATTCTCGTAAAGATAATGATGAATTACCTGCTGGTGTTTCAAAAGTAATTCGTGTATATATAATTCAAAAACGTAAGATTCAAGTTGGAGATAAGATGTCTGGACGTCATGGTAATAAGGGTGTTATTTCACTTATTCTTCCAGAAGAGGATATGCCATATTTACCAGATGGTACTCCTGTTGATATTATGCTTAACCCACAAGGTGTTCCTTCTCGTATGAACTTGGGGCAAATCTTGGAATTACATATGGGTATGGCTGCTAAAAAGTTAGGTGTTCATATTGCAACTCCAGTATTTGATGGAGCTAAAATATCTGATATTAAAGATATGATGAAAGAAGCTGGTATGGACGAAGATGGTAAGACAGTCTTATATGATGGTCGTACTGGTGAAGCTTTTGATAATCGTATATCTGTTGGTGTTATGTACATGATTAAACTACATCACATGGTTGATGATAAACTTCATGCACGTAGTACAGGACCATATTCATTAGTTACACAACAACCACTTGGTGGTAAAGCTCAATTCGGTGGACAAAGATTTGGAGAAATGGAAGTTTGGGCACTTTATGCATATGGTGCTGCACATACATTACAAGAAATCTTAACTGTTAAATCTGATGATGTTATTGGACGTGTAAAAGTATACGAAGCTATAGTCAAGGGTCAAGAAATTGATCAAGCTGGTGTTCCAGAGTCATTTAGAGTGTTGATGAAAGAATTCCAAGCTTTAGGACTTGATATTTCAATAATCAATGATAAGGGTGAAAATCTAGAGTTGAAACAAATTGAAGAAGCTGAAGATAGAGAAGATACAAAAACTTCTATTGATGAACTAGAAAATAATAGTAACAATACAACTAGTGTTGCTGAACCTGTCAGTGATGAATCTGATGATTCTGAAGAGGTTGATGAAGAGATAGAAGAAAATGAAGAAATAGAGGAAGGAGCTGATCTTTAATGATAGAAGTAAATAAATTTGAGGCATTAAAAATTGGAATTGCTTCTTCTGATAAAATTCGTGAATGGTCTTATGGTGAAGTAAAGAAACCTGAGACTATAAATTATCGTACATTAAGACCAGAGAGAGATGGATTATTCTGTGAAAAAATCTTTGGTCCTACTAAAGACTTTGAATGTGCTTGTGGTAAGTACAAAAGAGTTCGTTATAAAAATATAGTATGTGATCGTTGTGGAGTAGAAGTTACAAAGAGCAAGGTTCGTCGTGAAAGAATGGGTCATATCGAACTTGCTTCTCCAGTTTCACATATTTGGTTCTTTAAAGGTGTTCCTTCTCGTATGGGATTAGTACTTGATATGAGTCCTAGAGATTTGGAAGAAGTACTTTACTTTGTAAGTTATGTAGTTATTGATAAAGGAAATGCTCCTTTAGAAAATAAACAAACTTTATCAGAAAAAGAGTATCGTGCTTATTATGAAAAATATGGTACTGGTTTCAAAGTTGGTATGGGTGCTGAAGCTATCAAAGAATTACTTAAGAAAGTTGATTTAAAAAAGGAAATAGATGAAATAACAGCTGAACTTGAAACTGCTCAAGGTCAAAAACGTACTAGACTTTTAAAGAGACTTGATGTATTAGATGCTTTCTATAAATCTGGAAATAAACCAGAATGGATGATTTTAGATGCTATACCAGTTATTCCACCTGAACTTCGTCCTATGATTCAATTAGATGGTGGTAGATTTGCTACTTCTGACTTGAATGATTTATATAGAAGAGTGATTAATCGTAATAATCGTTTGAAAAAACTTATTGATTTAGGTGCTCCTGGTATCATTATTCAAAATGAAAAACGTATGTTACAAGAAGCAGTTGATGCCTTATTTGATAATGGACGTCGTGGAAGAAGTGTTACTGGTGCTGGAAATCGTCCTCTTAAGTCACTTTCTAGTATGTTAAAGGGTAAACAAGGTCGTTTCCGTCAAAACTTACTAGGTAAACGTGTTGATTATTCTGGTCGTTCAGTTATCGTTGTTGGTCCATCATTAAAGATGTATCAATGTGGTATTCCAAAAGAAATGGCACTTGAGTTATTTAAACCTCATGTTATTCATGGTTTAGTTAGTAAAGATATAGCTCATAATATTAAAGCAGCTAAGAGATTAATTGAAAATCAAGATCCTGTTGTTTGGGATATTGTAGAAGAAGTAATTAAGGAACATCCAGTTTTACTTAACCGTGCTCCTACATTACATAGATTAGGTATTCAAGCATTTGAACCAATCTTAGTTGGTGGTAAAGCTATTAGATTACATCCACTTGTTTGTCCAGCTTTCAATGCTGACTTCGATGGTGACCAAATGGCTGTACATGTACCTCTTTCTGAAGAAGCTCAAGCTGAAGCTAGATTATTAATGCTTGGCTCTAATAATATTCTTCATCCAAAGAGTGGAGATCCAATTGTTACTCCATCTCAAGATATGGTTTTGGGTAATTATTACATTACTATGGAAAAAGCTTCAGAAGATGGTGAAGGTAGAGTATTTAAGAATGAAAACGAAGCATTAATGGCTTATGAACGTAAGGAAATAACTTTACATACTCGTATTGCTCTTCCTGTTGATTCATTTAGGCATAAATTATTTACAGATGAACAAAAGGGTAAATATTTAGTTACTACTGTAGGTAAGTTAAAATTCAATGAAATTTTACCTGATTCATTTGCATATGTAAATGAACCTACCGATACTAATATTCAAAGTATTACTCCTAATAAGTATTTCCTTGATAAGGGTACTAATATTAGAGAAGCTATTGCAGAAATGCCAATAGTTAAGCCTTTTGCTAAGGGTACTTTGGAAAAAATAATTGCTCAAGTATTTAAGCGTTACAAAACTACTGAAACATCTGAAATGCTTGATAAATTAAAAGATTTAGGTTTCTATTATTCTACTATTGCTGGTATAACTGTTAGTATGAGTGATATTGAAACAAGTCAAAAGAAACCTGAAATTGTTGAAGATGCTCGCAAAATTGTTGATAAAATTAATAAACAATATAAACGTGGTTTAATAACTGAAGAAGAAAGATTTACTAAAGTTATTGATACATGGAATGGAGCAACAGATAAAGTTAAAGCAGAACTTGAGGAAATTTCTCAAACTGATATTGATAATCCAATCTTCCTTATGATGAATTCTAAGGCTCGTGGTAATATCTCTAACTTTACACAAGTTGCTGGTATGCGTGGTATCATGGCTAAGCCAGATGGTACTCCTGTTGAAATTCCTATTCTTTCAAACTTCTTTGAGGGACTTTCAGTTGCTGAATTCTTCTTATCTACACATGGTGCTCGTAAGGGTAGTGCAGATACAGCATTGAAGACAGCTGATTCAGGATACTTAACACGTCGTTTAGTAGACGTTGCTCAAGATATGATTATTAAAGAAGAAGATTGTGGCACAGATCAAGGTGTTGTTGTTCGTGCATTTATAAACGAAAAAACAGGTGCTGTTATTGAATCTTTAAGAGATAGAATTGTAGGACGTTTTGCTAATAAGAAAGTTGTGGATCCTAAAACTAAAAAAGTTCTTGTTGAGCGTTTAGATATGATTACTGAATCTATTGCTGATAAAATTATTGATGCAGGAATAGAAGAGGTTGAAATACGTACAATTTTAACTTGTGGTACTGCTAATGGTTTATGTCAAAAATGTTATGGACGTAACTTAGCTACAGGTAACTTAGTTGAAATTGGTGAAGCTGTTGGTGTTATGGCTGCTCAATCAATTGGTGAACCTGGTACTCAGCTTACAATGCGTACATTCCATTCAGGTGGAGTTGCTCATGGTGGAGATGCTGATATTACTCAAGGTCTTCCACGTGTACAAGAGTTATTTGAAGCTCGTAATCCAAAAGGTAAATCTACTATTGCTGAAATTGATGGTAAAGTTACTAACATTAAGGAAGATCATGGTAAATATAAAATCACAATTACTAATAAGTTAGAATCTAAAGAACACGTTTCTAACTATGGTGCTAAATTGTGTATAGATAAAGGTGCTGAAGTTGTATGTGGAGATAGACTTACTGAAGGTGCTATTAGTCCTAAGGAATTATTAGCTGTTACTGATCCAATTACAACTCAAGAATATATCTTGAAAGAAGTACAAAATACTTATCGTTCTCAAGGTGTTGATATTTCTGATAAACACGTTGAAGTAATAGCTCGTAGAATGATTTCTAAGATTAGAATTGTTGAATCTGGTGATACTAAGTTCTTACCTGGTTCATTAGTTAACTTCCGTGAATTTACTGATGGTAATAAGGAAGCTATTATAAAAGGTAAGAAACCTGCTCTTGGTAAGCCTGTATTACTTGGTATTACTAAAGCATCACTTGAAACGGATTCATTCTTATCAGCTGCATCATTCCAAGAAACTACACGTATTCTTACTGATGCTGCTATCAAAGGTAAAGTTGATAATCTAGAAGGATTAAAAGAAAATGTAATTATTGGTAAGCTTATTCCTGCTGGTACAGGTAGTAAGATGTATCGTAATGTGTCTTATGATCTTGAAAAAGAATTTGTTGATGAAGAACCTTTAGATAAGTTAGAAGATCAATTTATGGAATAATAGATAAACTCAATTCATTAAGAATTGGGTTTTCTTTTCATAAAATGATTGACAATAGAATAATATAGTGTTATATTAACTATGCTGATTAAATTGGCTTTGCTTGTAGCAAAGTTTTATTTAAAGGGTAAAATGATACACCTGGATATGTGTAAAGAAAGGAGATTGATTTTATGCCTACAATCAACCAATTAGTTCATAATAAACGTGGCAAAAAGGTAAGAAAGAGTAAGGCTCCAGTTCTTGGTGTTGGAATCAATACTATTAGAAAGAAAACTACTAGTACAGCTTCACCTCAAAAACGTGGTGTATGTACTCGTGTTGGTACTAAAACACCTAAGAAACCAAACTCTGCATTACGTAAGTATGCTCGTGTTCGTTTATCTAATGGAAAAGAAGTAGATACTTATATTCCTGGTATTGGACACAATTTACAAGAACATAGTGTTGTTTTAATCCGTGGAGGACGTGTTAAGGATTTGATCGGTGTACGTTATCATGTAGTTCGTGGAACTCTAGATACTGCTGGTGTTAAAGATCGTAAACAAGGTCGTAGTAAATACGGTGCTAAAAGACCTAAAAAATAAAATTTGAAGGGAGGAAATTTAAATGCGTAAGAGACGTGCAGTAAAAAGAGATGTTCTACCAGATCCTATATACAAGTCTAAAGTAGTTACTAAGTTAATTAATACTATTATGCTTGATGGTAAAAAGGGAACAGCTCAAACAATAGTATATGAAGCATTTGAAATAATAAAAACAAAAACTGGTAAAGATCCACTTGAAGTATTTAATCAAGCAATGGAAAATATTAAACCAGCTTTAGAAGTTAAATCTCGCCGTGTTGGTGGTTCTAACTATCAAGTGCCTATTGAAGTTTCACCTGCAAGAAGTCAAGCACTAGCTCTAAGATGGTTAGTAAAGTATTCTCGTGAACGTGGTGGAAAAGGAATGGCTGAAAATTTAGCTAATGAAATTATTGATGCATCAAATGGTACTGGTGCAGCAGTTAAAAAACGTGAAGATACCCATAGAATGGCTGAGGCTAACAAGGCTTTCGCTCATTATAGATGGTAGAAAGGAAATAAAATATGGCAAGAGATACGTCTTTAGAAAAGACAAGAAATATTGGAATCATGGCTCATATTGATGCAGGTAAGACTACAACAACTGAGCGTGTGTTATTTCATACTGGTGTCACTCATAAGATTGGTGAAACTCATGATGGTGAAAGCCAAATGGACTGGATGGCACAAGAACAAGAACGTGGTATCACTATTACTTCAGCAGCAACTACTGCTCATTGGAAGGGATACCGTTTAAATATTATCGATACACCAGGACATGTTGACTTCACTATTGAAGTTAGTCGTAGTCTTCGTGTACTTGATGGTTCTGTAGCATTAATTGATGCTCAAGCTGGAGTTGAACCTCAAACTGAAACAGTTTGGAGACAAGCTTCTGAATTCAAAGTTCCTCGTATTATTTTTGCAAATAAAATGGATAAAATGGGTGCTAACTTTGAATATAGTTTAAAGACTATCGATGAACGTTTAGGTGTTAATGCTAAACCAATCGAATGGCCTATTGGTGCTGAATCAGAATTCAATGGAGTTATTGATTTAATTACTATGAAAGCTTATCATTATGATGGTAAACAAGATGAAAATGCTGAGGAAATTGAAATTCCAGCTGATTTACGTGATATAGCTGAAGAAAAACGTGCTGAATTAATTGAAGCAGTAGCTGAATTTGATGATGAAATGATGATGATTTACCTTGATGGTGGAGAAGTTACAAATGATATGATCAAAAAAGCTATTCGTACAGGAGTGTTAAAAGCAGAATTCTTCCCTGTTATGTGTGGTACTGCTTTAGGAAATATGGGTATTAAATTACTTCTTGATGCAGTAATTGATTACTTACCAAGTCCACTTGATATTCCATCAATTAAAGGTACTGATTTAGATGGTAATGAATGTGTAAGACATCCTAAAGATGACGAACCATTTAGTGCATTAGCATTTAAAGTTATGACAGATCCATTTGTCGGACGTTTAACATTCTTCCGTGTATATTCTGGACATTTATCTAGTGGTAGTTATGTATTAAACTCTACTAAAGATACTAAAGAAAGAATTGGTCGTATTTTACAAATGCATGCTAATACACGTAAGGAAATATCTGATGTTTATACAGGAGATATTGCTGCTGCAGTTGGTCTTAAGAATACAACTACAGGAGATACTTTATGTGATGAAAAGAAACCAGTTATTCTTGAAAGTTTAGTTGTTCCTGAACCAGTTATTCAATTAGCTGTTGAACCTAAATCTAAAGCTGATCAAGATAAAATGGCACTTGCATTACAAAAACTTGCTGAAGAAGATCCAACATTCAAAGTTCATACAGATCATGAAACAGGTCAAACTGTTATCGCTGGTATGGGTGAATTACATCTTGATGTATTAGTTGATCGTATGAAACGTGAATTCAATGTTGAAGCTAATGTTGGGGCTCCACAAGTTGCATATCGTGAAACTATTAAACAAACTGCTGATTGTGAAGGTAAATATATTAAACAATCAGGTGGTCGTGGACAATATGGACACGTATGGATTAAATTTGAACCAAATCCTGATAAAGGATACGAATTTGTTGATCAAATCGTTGGTGGTGTTGTTCCTCGTGAATATATACCAGTTGTTGATAAGGGATTACAAGAAGCTTTACAAACAGGTGTACTTGCAGGATATCCTATGATCGATGTTAAAGCTACATTATTTGATGGTTCTTACCATGATGTAGACTCTAACGAAATGGCATTTAAGATTGCAGCTAGCTTTGCGTTAAAAGAAGCTAAGAATAAATGTAATCCTGTACTTCTTGAACCAATAATGAAAGTTGATGTTACTACTCCAGAAGATTACTTTGGTAATGTTATGGGTGACTTAACTGCTCGTCGTGGTAAACCACTTGGTCAAGAATCACAAGGAAATGCAATTAAATTAAGTGCAATGGTTCCACTTTCAGAAATGTTTGGTTATGCTACTAATCTTCGTTCTAATACACAAGGTAGAGCTACATTCATTATGATTTTTGATCATTATGAGGAAGTTCCTAAAAATATTAGTGAAGAAATCATTAAAAAGAGTGGAAATTAATAAAAATGTATCGAAATAGTTGAAAAAACTTCAATTATTAGATAAAATAGATTTTGTAAATGAAAAAGGAGGAAAATAAATATGGCAAAACAAAAATTTGATCGTTCAAAACCACATGTTAACATTGGTACAATTGGACACGTAGATCATGGTAAAACTACACTTACTGCTGCTATTTCTAAAGTTTTAGCTGGTAAGTATGGTAATGAAGAAGTTGCTTTTGATAATATTGATAAAGCACCTGAAGAAAGAGAACGTGGTATCACAATCAATACTGCTCACATTGAGTATAGTACTGAAAAGAGACATTATGCACACGTAGACTGCCCAGGACATGCTGACTATGTTAAAAATATGATTACTGGTGCTGCTCAAATGGATGGAGCTATCTTAGTTATAGCTGCTACTGATGGTGTTATGGCTCAAACTCGTGAACATATCTTACTTGCTCGTCAAGTTGGAGTACCTAAAATGGTTGTATTCATGAATAAATGTGATATGGTAGACGATCCAGAATTATTAGATTTAGTAGAAATGGAAATTCGTGAAATCTTAAATGAATATGATTTCGATGGAGACAATACTCCAATTATCCGTGGTTCTGCATTAAAAGCTCTTGAAGGAGATCCTAAATATGTAGCTAAGATTGAAGAATTAATGGATACAGTTGATGAATGGATTCCAACTCCTGAAAGAGATAATGATAAGCCATTCTTAATGAGTATTGAAGATGTATTTACTATTACAGGACGTGGTACTGTTGTTACAGGACGTGTTGAACGTGGTAAATTAAATCTTAATGATGAAGTTGAAATCGTTGGTATTAAAGATACTCAAAAAACTGTTGTTACTGGAATTGAAATGTTCCGTAAACAATTAGACTATGCTGAAGCAGGAGACAATGCTGGTGTATTATTACGTGGTATTTCTCGTGAAGATGTTGAACGTGGACAAGTTCTTGCTAAACCAGGATCTGTTACACCTCATCATAAATTCAAAGCTGCAGTTTATGTATTAAGCAAAGAAGAAGGTGGACGTCATACACCATTCTTCAACAACTATCGTCCTCAATTCTATTTCAGAACTACAGATGTTACAGGTGTTATTACATTACCTGAAGGTGTTGAAATGGTTATGCCAGGAGATAACGTTAATATGGAAGTTGAATTAATCCATTCAATCGCTCTTGAACAAGGAACTAAGTTCTCTATTCGTGAGGGTGGACGTACTGTTGGTGCAGGTTCAGTTTCTGAAATTGTTGAATAATGATATAATAAAAAACCGAGAAATCGGTTTTTTTGTTGCATAAAAATAAGAGCTCTTATTTGAACTCTTATTTTTTTGAAAAGTTTTTATATAAATTATATTTGAAATTATTAATTACTATATCATATTCACCAATATATTCGGTTACAACTGAATTGTATCCTAACTTCATTTCATTTAATCCGGCATACTTGTTTTTCTTATCAAAATTTCCTGAAATTCCGTTTAAATTGAAGTATTTTAACTTCTCATTTGTGTAGTCTGAGACCATTCTCCATTTTAAAAGATAGTTTGCATTTAGACTTCTATACTTTGGATCAAATCCTTCAATTACTAAATATGCTGCATTATCATAAACGATGTTCAATCCACCAGCTATGATTAGACCATCTGGGTTTTCTTTTAGAACATTAGTAGCAAATATTAAATTGCTTTTGTATATATTTAGTAGTTTATCAGATTGAACTTTTTTATCAAATATTTCTCTACGATCTCCTGATTGTTTTGCAAGCTGTTGGAATTTAGCTGCGATATTTTCATTTTTTTCTACTTCATCTTCGTATAGTTTTTTGCAATTTATAACGAATTGTTCTGTATTTAATTTTGCATAGAATATATCTGCATTATTTCCATATGCTTTAACTAATTCTTGGTAATATTTGAATGGTTTCTTTTCTTTTCTTTTTATAAAGTCATATAAGACTGTTAAGTCTTTTTTATCATCTCTATATATTTCAATACCTGATCTTAAAGCTTTGTTAATTTTATTTCTAGTTCTTTTATCAAATGATTTATAAATTTCTCTAATGTCTTTCTGAAGAACTGTTAATGCTTCCCATCTTGGTTTTTTATTTTCAAAGTATAGATTTTGTCCCTTGTAAGTAAATCCTGTGTTTTTTAGGTTTTCCATAACAATTTTAGCTTCATTATTTATATTTACAATATTTCCCTTGTTATCTCTGATTGTTATTGGTATGGCAGGATCCATTGTTAATAATGCTATTCCAAGTTTTGATAAATCTCTTTTTAAAGCTTCTGTTAGTTGTTCTAACTTCTCAGAGTCTGTAAAGTCAAATAGAATACCTCTAGGTGCATATGCAATTTTAGTTTTCATTACTGAGTTTTCTACTAATAATAAGCTTGCGCCAATCAATCTATCTTCATCATTATTAATTCCTATGTAGATAACTTCATAATTGAATTGTTTCATGAGGTTTCCATATGTTGACGTTTGGTAGTAATTTCTATATTTGTGTTTTTTAGCATAGCTATCAAATTGTTCTGGTTCGATTGTAATTACTTTCATTCTGATTTCTCCTTACATTTTCTTATATTATTATAGCATATCTATATTTTTGTTTCAATTATGACAATAAAAAATATCCTAAAACCTGATATTTATAGTATAATGATAATGGGTGATATTATGTTTAAAAACAAAAAAATTTTAATACTTGGGATGGCACGTAGTGGATATCAAGCTGCGAAATATTTAAAAAAACGTGGTAATGAAGTTATTTTAAATGATGGGGGAAGCGAAGAGAAACAGGAATCTAATCAAGTACAGGAGCTAAAAGATTTAGGTGTAGAACTTATTTTTGGTAGTCATCCAGATGATTTACTTGATAAAAGTTTTGATTATTTAATTAAGAATCCAGGAGTTCCTATTGATCATAAATATGTTTTAGCTGCGAAAAGGTTAGGAATTGAGGTTATTAATGAAGTTGAAATGTCTTATTTGTTACTACCAAAAGATGTTACTTTAATTGGTATAACTGGTACTAATGGTAAAACTACTACAACTACGCTTACCTATAAAATTATGAAGGAAGCTTATGGAGATAGAGTTCATTTAGCTGGTAATATAGGATATCCTTTATGTAGTATTTTAGATAAATTAAAAAAAGATGACATTATTGTTATGGAGGTTTCTTGTCAACAAGGTGAAAATTTTCATAAGTTTAAACCTCATATTGGAGTATTTACTAATATTAGTCCAGCACATATTGATTTTTTAAAAACTTTTGAACACTACAAGGAAGTTAAAGCTAGAATGTTTTATAATCAAGATAAGAATGATGTTGCGATTCTTAATATTGAAAATGAAGATGTTATGAATGAGTTACGTAACATATCATCTAAAACTAAGTATTTTTCAAGTAAGAATGAAATTAATGGTTGTTATTTAAAAGATGGTGTTATTTACTATTATGATGAAAAAATAATTGATAGAGATTTAATTAAACTTCCAGGTATACATAATGTAGAAAATTGTTTAGCAGCAATTATGGTATGTAAGGAAATGGGGGTTTCTAACAAAGCAATATGTGATGTTTTGACTACCTTTACAGGAGTTGAACATCGTCTAGAATATGTTGATACAGTTGATGGTGTTCGTTATTATAATGATACAGAAGCGACTAATATAAAATGTACTCAAATTGCTTTATCTTCTTTTGATCAAGATACAACTTTAATTTTAGGGGGACTAGAAAGAGGACAAGTGTTTGAAGATTTAACTCCTTATATGACACATGTTAAAAATATAGTGGCAATAGGGCAATGCCGTGAGAGAGTAAAGAAATTTGGAGATAGTTTACATATTCCAACATATGTATATGAAAAGTTGGAAGACGGATTTAAAAAATGTGTTGAAATTACTAAAAATGGTGGTATAGTATTATTGAGTCCTGCTTCAGCATCATGGGATCAATACAAAGAGTGTGAAATCCGTGGGGCAGAATTTAAGCAATATGTAAAAAACATGAAAGAGAGTGAAGAGAATGAAGATTAAAAATGTTATAGGACGTGAAATTTTAGACTCTAGAGGTAATCCTACAGTAGAAGTAGATGTTATCTTAGAAAATGGAGTTATGGGAAGAGCTGCAGTACCAAGTGGAGCTTCAACTGGTGAAAGAGAAGCATTAGAACTAAGAGATGGTGGAGATCGTTTCATGGGAAAAGGTGTTTTAAAGGCTGTTGAAAATGTTAATGGACCTTTAAAAGACTTAGTAATTGGAATGGACGCTTCTAATCAAAAAGAACTTGATTATGCAATGATTAACTTAGATGGTACTCCTACAAAATCTAAGTTTGGTGCTAATGCTATTTTAGGTATTAGTATGGCTGCAATGAAAGCTAGTGCTAATGAAGAAGGAAAACCACTTTATAAATATGTTTGTGAAAAATTTGGAAATGGTAAGATGTCTCTACCAAGACCAATGATGAACATTATCAATGGTGGGGCTCATGCTGATAACAAGCTTGATTTCCAAGAATATATGATTATTCCAATGGCTGATACAATTCATGAAAGAGTAAGAATTGGAGCTGAAGTATTCCATAATTTGAAGAGTGTTTTAAAATCTAAAGGACTAGTTACTAGTGTTGGTGATGAAGGTGGATTTGCTCCTGATTTAGAATCAAATAGTGAAGGCTTTGAATTGATTATGGAAGCTATCAAAAAAGCTGGTTATGAACCTGGTAAAGATGTATGTATGGCAATAGATGTTGCTGCATCAGAATTCTATAAAGATGGAAAATATGAATTAGTAGGTGAAGGAAGAAGTCTTACTACTGAAGAATTAATTGAATATTATGAAGAATTAGTAAGTAAATATCCAATTATTTCTATTGAAGATGCAGTAGATGAAAATGATTGGGATGGCTTTAATTTAGTTACTAAGAGAATTGGTGATAAGATTCAATTAGTTGGTGATGATCTATTTGTTACTAATAAGGCTTGTCTACAAATGGGAATTGATCATGAGGCAGGTAATGCGATTTTATTGAAAGTTAATCAAATCGGTACTATTACAGAAACATTAGAAACAATTGAACTTGCTAGAAGTCATAATTATGCTACTGTAATTTCACACAGAAGTGGTGAAACAGAAGATACAACAATTGCTGATTTAGCTGTTGGATTAGATTTAGGACAAATTAAGACTGGATCAATGTCTAGAACAGATAGAATTTGTAAATATAATCAATTAATGAGAATTGAAGAAGAACTTTAATATTAAAATTTTAATAAGTCTATAATTTGATGTATAGACTTATTTTTTGTTGATTTTTTCTTTTATTTATGATAGAGTATTACTAGATTTAAGAGGAGGCATATTATGGAGGTTGCTTTATTAATAGTTTCAATTTTAATAATTATTTTAGTACTTTTACAAAGTGGTAAAGCAGAATCTGCAGCTCAAATTCTTAGTGGGGGAAGTTCTGATTTATTTACAAAACGTAAAGAGAGAGGTTCTGAACTTGTAATTAGTAGAATTACAATGGTGCTTGGATTAACTTTCTTTATTATTTCTTTGGTAGCAACATTTATTGATTAAAGGACTAGGAATTTAGTCTTTTTTTTTATATAATAGAGATATAGGATAATGAAGGTGAAAATATGAGGGAAGATGTTTTAGAGTTATTACAAAAAAGTGATAAAGCTCTATCTATTTATGAAATTCAAGATAAGTTAGGGATTAATACTATTGATGATACAAAAATGCTTGGAGATGTTTTGCGTAGTTTAGAAGAAGAAGTGTTAGTATATCATTCTAATAAAGATAAATATATGTTACTTGAAAATAGTCATTTAAGAAAAGGACTTATGAGAGTAAATAAAAAGGGATTTGGCTTTGTTGAAGTAAATAATCTTGATGAAGATGTTTATGTTAGTGCTGAAAATATGAATGGTGCTATACATGATGATATTGTGTTAGTGGAAATTACTAGTAAAATGAAACTTGATAGACTTGAAGGTAGGGTTTTGAAAGTTGTTAAAAGGCCTGTTAAACGTTATGTTGGAGAAATTAATTTTGTTAAGGGAAAAGGACATATTACTTTAGATGATAAAAAGATAAAACTAAATATAGAAGTTGATCCTGCTGATTCATTAAATGCTGTTGATGGACACAAAGTAGTTGTTGAATTGGTAAAAAGACTTAATAATAATTTAAAATACCAAGGTAGGGTTGTTGAAATTATTGGTCATAAAAATGATCCTGGTGTTGATATTTTATCTATAGTTCATAAATATAATATTGATATTGATTTTCCAGATGAAGTTAAGGAAGAAGTTAAAGAATTACCAATGTCTGTTTTAGAAGAGGACTTAGTAGGAAGAAAAGATTTACGTGATGAGATGATATTTACTATTGATGGTGATGATACTAGAGATATAGATGATGCAATTTCAATTGAAAAAATGAGGAATGGACATTATAAATTAGGTGTTCATATTGCTGATGTTTCTTATTATGTAAAAGAGGGAAGTCCTTTAGATGTTTCAGCAATGGATAGAGGGACTAGTGTTTATTTAGTTGATCGTGTTATTCCGATGTTACCTCATGAATTATCAAATGGTATATGTTCCTTAAATCCTAATGTTGATAGACTTGCTATTTCTTGTGTTATGGAATTTGATACTAATGGTAAACAAGTTGATTATGATATTTTTCCTAGTGTGATTCGTTCTAGAAAACAAATGACTTATAAAAACGTTAATAGTATTTTAGAGAAAAATGTTATACCAGATGGTTATGAAGAATTTGCAGATACATTACGTACTATGGAAGAGTTTGCCTGTATTTTAAGAAAAATGAAAGAAAATAGAGGATATATTGATTTTGATGTTGATGAAGCTAAGATTTTAGTTGATGAGAATTGTGTACCTACTGATGTTGTATTGCGTGATCGTGGTAAGGGTGAGATGTTAATTGAAGACTTTATGATAGCAGCCAATGAATGTGTTGCGACTCACGTTTATTTTATGAATTTACCTTTTATTTATCGTGTGCATGAAATACCTAAAGAAGAAAAAATAAGAAGTTATTTATCTTTTATAGGTACATTGGGTTATCAAATTCCTGGGGATATTAAAGATTTTAAACCAAAATCAATGCAAAAATTAATTAAATATTTATCTGATAAGAAAGAATATAAGATTTTATCAACATTATTATTAAGAAGTATGCAAAAGGCTGTATATAAACCTGAAAATTTAGGACATTATGGTTTAGCTAGTAAGTGTTATACACATTTTACTTCTCCTATAAGACGTTATCCTGATACAACTGTTCATCGTTTATTACGTACTTATTTGTTTGATAAAAAATTAGATAATGCAACATTAAAACATTGGGAAGAAAAATTGGTTTATGTTGCTGATCATTCTTCTGCTTGTGAAAGAGCTTCAATAGATTGTGAAAGAGAAGTAGAAGATATGAAAATGGCCGAGTATATGGAAGGACATATTGGTGAAGAGTATGAGGGTATGATTTCTTCTGTTACTAGTTTTGGTATGTTTGTTGAGTTAGATAATTTGATTGAGGGATTGGTTCCAATTAGAGATATGAATGATTTCTTCCATTATGATGAAGAAAGAATGACTTTAACTGGTGAACGTAGTCATGTTAAGTATACAATTGGTGAAAGAATTATTGTCAAAGTTGTACGAGCAAGTAAAGAGGAGAAAATAATTGATTTTCAAGTAGTTAGGAAATTGGAGAATGATTAAATTATAACTTGGTGGTGTTAATATGGAAATTTTAAATAGAAAAGCTAGGCATGACTACTTTTTTGAAGAAGTTATGGAAGCTGGTATAGAGTTAACTGGTACTGAAATAAAATCAATTAGAAATGGTGGATGTAGTATTAAAGATTGTTATGGTATAGTTAAAAATCATGAAGTTTATTTACTTAATATGTATGTTGCTCCATATAAAGAGGGAAATATTTTTAATCATGATGAGGTTAGAACTAGAAAATTGTTGTTACATAAAAAGCAAATTTATAAAATAGAAGAAATGATTAATCAACAAGGACTTACGCTTGTACCTGTTAAGTTATATTTTAAGAATAATATTTTGAAGGTAGAGCTTGCTGTTGCACGAGGTAAGAAAAACTATGATAAACGTGAAGTTATAAAGGAAAGAGATATAAAACGTAGTGTTGATAAAATGTTAAAAAATGGATATTAAAAAGTATATATATTTTTCTAATTTTATGTTATAATGTGCGTATGGGGCTGACTTGGTTTCGACGGGAATATTAGAGCGTAGATGGCAAGTCGAAGGTTCACGTTACGAACAAAAAGCAATAAATGCAAACAAATTAAAAAATGCAGTAGCTAATATGTTTGGGGGATCTCAAACATTAGCTTTTGCCTAGTATAAAGGTCTGCGCTTTCTTTTATTCTTTACCTAGGGAATAATTGAAGGTTTATTATTATAGGTTATATCTATTTTTTGTCTAGAAAATAGAAAGAATTTATTAGACTAGTATATTATCTTGGTCGTTAATTACTTGGATAGTATATGAAATATAATTAGTTAACTAAACTTGTAGAAGTTTACGTAGCTATATTTTCGGACAGGAGTTCGATTCTCCTCAGCTCCACCAGATTGATAGGAAACTCGGACACGTCCTGAGTTTAAGTAATAAATTACTAACTAGAAATGAACTGTCCAACTTTTGGGTTCAGTTCAAAATAGTTAGTTTTTTTGTTATTTAAAAAAACAGAAAGAATGATTATACGGTTCTATAATAAATAGTGTTGGTAAGTAAAAATTACCATATTATTTTTATTTGAATAAAAGGATGATATAAATCATCATTCACAATCAATTTCTTTATAAAATTTAATGTCTACCAACACAATTTGATAAAGAACAAATCAATGAATACATATTTTTAATAGATAAAATGCGTTTTTCTGTTAACAAAGCCCATTAGGGTGTCAAAGGTGATTATATGGAAACTCTAAAACATAATTAAGTGAGAACTCTTCGTTCAAGCAATAATTATTTTTTTGAATTGAAATAAATTATTAAAAATTAAGTTTATTGCCATTATTTTATTTCGTTGCATGAGAAATCTTAAGTTCTTTAATTTTTCCCACTAACTCATGATTATTTATATTATCTGAAATTTCCTGTTTTTTAATATTATATTGTTCATTTAATTGACTATCATCAAAATATTCGGAAAATATGTCTTCTGGCGTTGCATCTTTACGATACATTATTCCCCAATGCATAGCTCCAAATCCTTTACAAAATACAAACCAAATTTTATCTCTCTCGTACTCATCACAGATAACAGTTTCTTCAATAAAATTAATAATATTATCTTTTGTAAAATTAAAATCGTTTTCAACTTTTGCTATTTTTGCATCAATTTCCTTTTGATATTTTGCATAAAATTTTCCTTCTGATACTTTTAATGCTTCATAATTATCCTTTTCAGGTAGCATTAGCATTGCTAGTAATTTTTCTGGTTTATCCCTTAACCCAGTTACTCTATATTCATATAATTTTAAATCATACAATTCTCTTAAAGTCATAGTAAAACTTCCCCTTATGTAAATATTTTAGCATATAGTTGTATATTTTCAACATTTTTTGTTTAATTTTGAAAAAAATATAGTATAGTTTAATCAATTAGTTAGTAAGTTATTACTACCTATTAATATTTGTAAGGAAAGTTACTCGACTTGTTCCTTACTGGCACCAGATTGATAGGAAACTCGAACTTTTAAAGTTTCGATAGTAATAGATAACTAACAGAAATATTAGTTTTTTTCTACTAAAAAGCAAAAAAAGTATTTTTATTAACTGTATTTTTTATTAATTCTAAAACGTGAAAAAAAGTTGGTATAATATAAGTAAGTTGTTATAATAACAAGTAAATTGTTAGGAGGGTTAACTATGGCAAAAATATTTAGTGAAGATGCATATTGTTTAGGATTACTATATTCATATTTATTTGCTGGTAAAAAAATGGTATTAAAAAATGATTTAGATGATTATTATAAAACTATTGAGAAGAATTTAGAAAATACAGATGCAATGGATTTATATTCTACCGTATGGCATGATGATGATCCATGTATTTACTATCTTAGTGAAGGTAAAAATGGGGAAGTGTATTATGTTTTATATCCCAATTTAGATATAGATAGGGCAAAATCAAAATATATTGGTTGTTTGTCGACACAAGTTTTAGTTGCAATGCAAAAGGAAAATGCTTTGAACTGTTTAGGATTACAATTAAAAGATGGAAATATTTGTACAAAGAATAATTATCATATTGGTATTGTTAGTTCTCCCACATTTATGAATCAATTTATTGAAAAATTAAAAAATGGTGAATTAAAAATAGGAATATGTCCTCAAGTTGAAGTAGATTCAGAATTGACTGAAGAATATATTATAAAACAATTAGAATCATATCAAAAGCTGCTCAAATCTGGAGTTATTGAAAATGAAGAAGGACCGGTTAAAAAACTACTTCCAAATAAAAAAATAAAGAAGGTATAGGAATATACCATTTTTTATTAATTAAAATAAACTTATTGCTCATGCTAGTATGATTTGTTATAATTTATATAGATTGATTCATATGAATCGTTATTGTCGAAAAAAAGTTGCAGATTTCTACGTCGTCGGCACCAGATTTGATTGATACTCGAACTTATAGTTTGAGATTAAAATGTAAAAGATATCAGAAATAAAAATCTGCTATCTTTTGTCATTTTAGAAACACACTTGCAAATTGGCATATCAATTAGCGTGTGTAAAAGGGCTTGTCCTTTTAAATTCTATATAATAAGCAAAGTATAAAAAATTATGGTATAATATTTATAGCTTATTTAGTAGAAAATAATAATTAATTTTAATTTGTCTTTAAATTTTTGAGAAATGTAGTGGTAATATGAAAACAATTGGAATAATTTTAAGAGATTACGAAATAAAAAATGGTGGAATAGTATATGGAGTTAGGAGCTATCTAATTGAAAAACTAAAAAACTATAATGTTTCAATAATGTGCATACCATTTGATTTTGAAAATAATGAAAAAATTGATACTACTTTAATTGATAAATGTGATGGTATCATACTACCTGGTGGAAAAGTTAGTCATGAATTAGATGATAAAATAGTAAAATATCTATATGATATAGATAAGCCGACTTTGGGAATATGTTTAGGAATGCAACTTATAAGTATGGCTTTTAATAATCATAATATTATACCAGTTAGTAATCATCAAAATGGAAGCAATTATTCTCATTCTATAAATATTGATAAAGACACATTGCTTTATAGAATAATAGGTAAAGAAAATATAGAAATAAATTCTCTTCATTCTTTTTGCATTCCAAATACTAAATTATGTATATCTGCTCGTAGTGATGACAAAGTAATTGAAGCAGTTGAAGATAAAAGAAAAACATTTTTTTTGGGTGTTCAGTGGCATCCAGAATTATTAAATGATGAAAATACTGATAAATTATTTACCTATTTTATCAATAAATTATAAGAAAATACTTAAAAAATGATTAATAGTAAGGAATGTGTATTAAATGGATAACTCAAAAGAAAAAAGTATTAAACTTAGTAATAAAATTTATCCAATTTTTTATGGACTTTCATCAGATTTAATTTTTTTTATTGAGGTTAACACATTATTTTTAACAACTGTTAAGGGGTTAACTACCTCTGAAATTAATTTTATGACGACAATTGGTGTTTTAGTAGCACTAGTGTTTTATTTGTTGTCACATAAGTTCTATTTCTTCGAAGAAACTGTCACTCTGTTTTCTTTCAAACTAAATGTCACATCGGTTGTTTTAGAAATCATATCCAGCACATAATCCAACGTCCTATACTTCGTCATTGCACCGGAGAAACGCATTTTTTTGACTGCTTCATCACTAAAAACAAACGTCACTCCATACCAACGGGACAACTTCACAGTCAACTCCTCCAAAGACATGTCTTCAAAGTTAAATCGTCCCGCCTTCCAATCCACTA